>Ga0209542_10001185_pt1 | contig 61999 bp, 42 predicted proteins | sample RifCSPhighO2_01_FD_184028 | JGI IMG/M metagenome (GOLD analysis project Ga0209542, IMG submission 184028) | Soil microbial communities from Rifle, Colorado - Rifle CSP2_plank highO2_0.1 (SPAdes) (version 2) | ecosystem: Environmental > Terrestrial > Deep subsurface > Rock core/Sediment ...
TAAAAATTAAATATTGATTTCAAATTAAAAATTTCAAATTCCCTACATGGCTAACACACGTTCTTTTAAACCTAAAACCCAAGCTGAACCAGTTGATGTTGAAAACATCATTGGTACACCCAATTCTGAAGTACCACAAGGAGAACGGGTATCCCCAGTATCACGGGGTCAGGAAGAAAGCTATGAAAATAATGGTGGTTACACTCCCCGTGGTACCCGTGGTACATACACCCCCCGTGATACCTATCAAATGAGGGATGTCCCAACTGAAGAAGTAGCAGGCTATTTAGACATCATGCCTGAAGGCCATGGCTTTTTAAGGCCTAAATATACTCCCTCAGACAGAGATGTCTATATCTCAGCCTCCCAAATCAGAAGGTTTAATCTAAGGGAAGGGGATTTTGTAGAAGGCGGGGCCCGCCAGCCTAAAGAAAATGAAAGATATTTTGGTTTACTGCAGGTTAATAAAGTAAATGGAGCTGATGCAGAAAAGTTAGTTTCTGAAAATGGCTCCAGGGTTAAAAGGCCTAAGTTTGAAGACTTAACCCCAATCTATCCAAACAGGCATTTAAAACTTGAAACAGGTAAAACCCCGCTTTCCCAAAGGGTAATAGACCTTATTGCCCCAATTGGTTTTGGCCAGAGGGCCATGATTGTCTCTCCAGCTAAGGCTGGAAAGACTACAATCCTTAAAGATATTGCAGAAGGTATTGCTAAAAACCACCCTGAGGCAGTCTTAATGGCAGTGCTGGTAGGTGAGCGCCCGGAAGAGGTCACAGATATCTCAAGGTCTATTAAAGGTGATGTTATAGCCTCAAACTTTGATGAGCCTGCAGAGAACCAGTCAAGTGCTGCAGAAGTGGCCCTGGAGAGGGCAAAAAGGCTTGTAGAAGAGGGTAAGGATGTCATCATACTACTGGACTCTATCACCCGTTTAGGCCGTGCCTATAACCTTTCAGTCCCACCCTCAGGAAGGACCCTTTCAGGAGGTTTTGATCCTGTTGCGTTGTACCCTCCAAAACACTTTTTTGGTTCTGCCAGAAACTGTGAAGAAGGTGGTTCTTTAACTATTATTGCAACAGCTTTGGTAGACACAGGTTCAAGGATGGATGATTTAATCTATGAGGAATTTAAAGGTACAGGAAACATGGAGCTTCACCTTGACAGAAGGCTGGCAGAAAGAAGGATCTATCCCTCAATTGATATTGAAGCCTCAGGTACAAGACAAGAACAGCTCTTATTTAAAGAAGAAATCTACAGGCAGATGGTTATTATGAGAAGGATGCTGGGAATTTTAGGGGAGAATGAAAGAACAGAAATATTTTTAGAAAGGCTGAATAAAACAGACTCCAACGCAGACTTTCTGGGCTCCTTAAAAGATGTAAAGTGACACTCAGTGTCATCCTGAGGAGTGAAGCGACCGAAGGATCTCTGACGAATGTCAGTTACATTAATGTATCTCAAAGAAGTTGAGAGATCCTTCGCTTCGCTCAGGATGACAATATCTGTTTATGTAAGAGATATTGTCAATTTGACAGCCCCTTGACCCCTTCTGGTAGAATGTCTACTTGAGTCTTCAGTAGTCAGTATCGCTTCGCTGTCAGCTTTCAGACTGTCTGATTACTGATTACTTTGTACTGACAGCTATCTTATGAAATCCCTCTCTGATGATCTTAAAGACCTCTTAAAGTATATTTTTGTTTACAACTCTAAAAAAACTAAAAACTTAGTTGCAGGCATAGAAAAGCTTAAAAACTCTACAGTTGAAGTTTTAATGCACAGAAGGGGAAAATTCCAAAAACACTTCTTCCATACCTCAATGATAGGTCTTGCCTCTGTAGGTATTCTCTCCTCAGGCATTTTAGGAGGAGAGTCTATGGTGGCCAAATCATTCCCTGGGGTAGGGGGTCCAGATCCCCGCCATATAGAAACATTTGACCCAAATGCCTCAGGTATTTCACTTGAATCTTTTATCAACTTCCAGACTTCAGTCTCTGAAAAACCCAGATCAGAAATCATTGACTATGAAGTCAAATCAGGGGAAACCCTCTCCCAGATTGCCCAAAAGTTTGGTTTGGACACAGACACAATTAAATGGGCCAATGGTTTAACATCAGACTCTATCAAACCAGGTCAAAGTTTAAAGATCCTGCCAGTCTCAGGTGTAGCCCATGAAGTTAAATCTGGTGATACCTTAGAATCTGTGGCTAAAAAATATTCTGCAGAGCCTCAGGCTATTGTGGACTTTCCCTTCAATGACCTTCCGGATGACTTTAGGCTAAAGATTGGACAAGTCTTAATTGTGCCTGATGGTGTGCCTCCTGAGACTAAAGCTCCAGCAAAGTCAAGGCCTCAGCCTCAATACCTGGCTAGCGGCCCGGGGAGCCCAACCTTTAATGCTCCTGGTGGAGGAAACTTCATCTGGCCAACCAGTGGTGGGATCTCCCAATATTTTGCCTGGTACCACCCCGGGATTGATATCCCCAACAGGTCTGCACCAGCAGTTGCAGCTGCAGATGGGGGGACAGTCATTACTGCAGGCTGGCCTGATAATTATGGCTATGGCAATAGGGTAGTTATAGACCATGGAAATGGCTACCAGACTTTGTATGCCCACCTTTCCAATATATATGTCTCCAATGGCCAGAGTATCTCAAGAGGCCAGGCTGTAGGACAAATGGGTTCAACAGGCAGGTCCACAGGCACCCATTTACACTTTGAGATCCGCTTCAAAGGAGTAGCAGTCAACCCATTAGCAATTTTAAGATAATTTTTAATTTAAAATTCGAAATTTGAAATGAATTTGAAATGTTTAAAATTTAAAAATTTAGATTTCATTGAAAATTAAAAATTAATAATTTAAAATTTGATTCTTGGGCCTGTGGTCTACCGGTATGACGTCTCCATGGCATGGAGAAGGTAAGGGGTTCAATTCCCCTCAGGTCCACTATCTCTTTACTGCAGGAGGGGTGGCAATATTATCAGGCTCAGGCAGGTCTAAAACATTTGGTAAATTATCACCCTGCAGTGCACCCTCTCCAGCTGCTGCAGGAGCTGTAACCTGGGAACTTTGGGCAGAACCTGTAGCAATCCTTGATTTTAAGTCTTCTAAATACTTGGCTGCTGTCTGGTAATCCGCTGACTCAGTATTTGTCTGGAGTATGGACAAAACCCTTTCAGCTGCAGCCTGGGCGCTCTGCAGGTCACCTTTATCCCTTAAGGCAACAGACAGGTTATACCACCCATTTGCATAATCAGGTTTTAAATTAACTGTATCTGTAAAGAACCTGACAGCCAGGTCATAGTTGCGTACAGAGTAATAAACCCCGCCCACACTCAATCTCAAAAGGGGATTTAATGGATCATTGGCAACAGCCCTTCCATATGAATCCAATGAAAACTGGAGTGCATTTTCAGCTACCCCTGAGATATTCCTGTAAATTGAGCCCAAAACCTCCCAGTTGGCAGCATTTCTTGGATTCAAAGTAACTGCAGCTCTTCCTTCCTGGATGGCCTGCGAGAGTAAAGTCCGGATATTAACTTTGTCCTGGTCTGTTAAATATCCACCCGGTGAAGCCTCATTTGGCGCCTTGCTTACAGCTATTGAATTAGCTAAAGCAAAATTAGTCTGGGCAAGATCTATCCTGTAAAGGTCATTTAAAGGTGCTAATTTTTCTGCCTCAACCAGGGAGTTATAAGTATCAAGTCCCCTGGTAGAAGCTGCATTTAAAGCTTGTCTGTGAAGCATATCTGCCCTGACTAAGTTAACCCCATTCCAGGCTGAATAGAAAAGCCCGATAATCAAAAGCGCAAAGATAATTAATGGTAAGATATCTCCTGCCACAATTGTGTTTGTATTAAAATTTTCTGTTAATTTCTGGGCTTTAATCCCAATAGTAAACTCCTCAACTTTTTGGCTTTTATATTTATTAACATGCATAAAAGCAGCCAAAAGCAAAAGCATGGCAACTATCAGGACCAGGGAAGAGGTATGAACTAAAAGAAGTAATATAAACAATATTGAAGATATTGAGAGGGTGACTGCTAAAATATCACTCCTTTGTTTGAAGCCACTAAAAGCTAAATTTAAAATATTTAAACTAAAAAGCAAAAATGCCAAAAGCCCCAATATCCCCAATGTCCCTAAAATCTGTAAATACTCATTAAATGCACTGTCAAACCTGGCAGTCCAGTAAGGGGTAGAGTTAAACTCTACAGGTTTATAGCGGGTGAAGTTATAAAGATAAGTTGAAGGACCAGTCCCTATAAATGGGTTATCCCTGAAGGCAGATGCTGAAATTTTCCAGGAAGTTGAAAAAGGCAGCTGAATCTCTCTTGGATAATTTACCCTTTTGTCCATTAATGGGTTTGGCCTGTTTCCCATTGGCATAAAACTCACAGCCACAGCTAAAATGGTAACTACAACAGGTATTAGCAGTGCAGGCAGGGTAGTTTTTAAATCTGGTTTGTAAACTAAAAGTCCTAATACCAAAGCTAAAATTGCTCCAAGCTGGATAGTTAAACTTCCCAAAAGCCCAATGGTTAGACCAAATACCAGGGCTAAAACAATCCCTATGCTTGAGGGAAGAAACTTATTAGGCCTGATTATAGAGATTATAGTTATAGGCAAAAGCAAAACTAAAAGTGCAGTAGTTGAGGCTGAGTTTCCGGTAGGAGTAAAATTAGGGCTTTTAGTAAAAGCTAAGGGCAGATAATAGTTAAAATATGACAAAACACTTACTATGGAAACAGCCAGGGCAGAGCTTAGAAGTGCATAGAGTAAATTCCTGACTTGCCTGTCATCCTTAATATTTGAAACTGCTGCAAAATATAAAAGTATGTATAAAACCCAGGATACTACTGAACCATGAAGCCTGGGGAAGTTGCCCAAAATTGATACAAATTTAACCTCACTAAAAAAAGTTGAGACTATCATTACAACTAAAAGCAGTAGAAAAGGAATATCCAAAGGGGTCCTGGTAATTAAAACCTTACCCTGGACAACCCAGCTTAATACCCACAAAATAAGCATTAAACCCACAGCAATACTTAAAAATATAAGTTTGGGAGCTTCAAAAAATTCAGTTGTAAAAGGTAAAAATAAAAGGGGAGTCACAAAAGCCACCAAAATTAAAATGGTATTTATTACACTATTTAATAGGTTAGCAAGTGCAGACCTGTTCATAAAACTACCTTAAACATATGACTTTTTTTCATACTTTGTCAAGCTTTAAAATTTATTGATTTTTATCTTATTTAGGCCTCTTTCATGATCCTTTTTTATATAATAAGTATAACTTTTCTAATATTTATAATAGTTATACATAGTCCAATTTTTCCTCAATTTTCCCATCTTTTTAAATTACTAAGCTACAATATATTATTAATAAGTAATTTAAAATTTGAAATTTATAATTTTTATTGAAAATTTAAAATTAAAAATTGAAAATTATCTATGGTGCTCCTGTCACCGGGCCGCGTCTGACCGCTCCTTCATTCATTACAGTCTGAACTTGTTTTGCAGTTAAGGCATAGTTATAAATCCTGGCATCATCTATTTGACCATTAAAATAATGGGCGTCATTAATGAATGCTCCTAGTCTGACAGCCGATGTCCCGCCACTCCACGAAGTTAGGGCTGAAGAAGTTGAGTCAGGTCTGCCGTCTATATAAATAGTTACAGTAGTTGAAGTTGCATCATAAGAAGCAACAATGTGGTGCCAGGCATTTCTGGAAATAGTATTAGTAGTTGTATAGACTTTAGTTCCGCCTTCGTAGAAAAATGCTGGTTTATCAGCTGCTAAAACTATTAAACTCGAGCCTAGGCTAGTGCCTGAACCATTATTGATAACCCAGTTGTATGACCCACCGCCAGGATTGCCTGCAATGTAAACCCAGGCTGCATAAGAATGACCCTCGGTACTTGCATAGTTGGTTCCACTCGCCATTTGAACATAATCATCTGTCCCGTCAAAGCTTAAAGAGTAATTTCTTTTACCGGTTCGGCCGTTGTACCAGGCGCCTGTTCCGTCTGTGGGGGTGGAGCAGGTTCCTGCTGTAGTTTGGCTTCCCGATGCACCAATAGTTATAGTTCCTGTATTTCCGTTTGATCCTGTGCCTGCGCCGTTTATAGATGCATCATTTGCCACTGTTCCCTGACATTCATCAAGTTTCCAGTAAGCTACAGGTTTTCCCTGGTTATATTCCCAGGCAATTTGAGCAGGAGTCCTGATATAGCTATAAACTCTCACCTGGTCAATTGATCCATCAAAATCTACATCTGTACCTGTATTTCCATGCGTTCCAATCCTGGTTGTAGAACCATTGCCTGTATAAGACAGGTTACCAGTATATGTGCCTGAGGCAACCAATATTCCATCCATATATAATTTTTGGGAGTCATTAGTTGAATCTACAGAATAAGCAAAAAAGTGCCAACCAGTACCTGCTGCTGTATATGTATAAGTCGTATTTCTCCAGGTAGTTCCATCATAGAAAAAGCCCAGAAGTTTAGGAATGGTATCATCATCAAGCTCAATTGCTACAGCATCTCCAATAGTTACAAGTTCTGCACCTCCAGTATCCTTAGCATCAAGCTTTGCCCAGCCTGTTAAAGTTACATTTGTAGAGGATGTAACCTCACTGGCGTTTTCCACCTTATCATTACCATCAAAGTCCAGTGCCGAACCCATTCCTGTTTTACTATTAACCCAAGTTGCTCCTGTGATTGTACCTGTAAAACCACCGGTTGAAGTATCAAAAGCAGAAGAACCTGTTTTCTCCTCCATTTTCCATTCTGCAACAGGTGCAGTGCAGGTGGAGGAGTCTCCCGGAATGCAATATTCAGAAGCGCCTGATTGAGCAGTGCGGGTCGAGGCATTATCGTTTCCTGCAGTTGAACTGGTAGATAAAGCCCCCTGAACGGAGCCTGAACCGCGGTTCATATCAAGCAAGATTTGGGATTGAGTCAGAGCCGAACTGTAAACTTTGACCTCATCAATATACCCATTCCACCCTGCAGTGCCTCCTGAATTTTCCGAGCCGATATTTAAATTAGCAGTGGAGCTGAATATAGCAGAAGGTATGGAAGTAGTATTTTGTCCGGTTTGTTGACCGTTTACGTAAATTGTTAGGGAGGTGCTCGGAACATATACGGCTGCAACATGGTACCAGGTGCCGGTAGACATCGTTTGCGAACTAGTTACAGCAGTAGTTGCTGATCCGTTACTTGAAACTTCAAATTTAGGAGCTCCGCTTACTGCGTAAAGTGCATAGGCTTCAGTTCCAGCACCAGCCAGTTTGGTTACAATATCATTAAATGAATTATTAGCAGATGGGTTAACCCAGGCTGAAATAGTCATCGTTCCGGTTATATCTAAAGCAGTCTGATCTGTTACAGCGATATAATCTCCGGTTCCGTCAAATGAAGCGGCTTTGCTAAATTTACCTGAATTTGAATAAGCAGTATTACCATTAAAAGCTCCGTCTAATGCTGAAGCCTGGCTTCCTGAATTACACGCATCATTAGACCCTCCTGAGCACATATTTAAAGCACCCTCATCAAATTTCCAGTATCCTAAAGGTGAACCAACAGGGGAGCCGGGTGCAGGATGTCCGGCGTTCATATCAGCAACAACCTGCCCTGCAGACCTGGCATAATTATAAATTTTAGCTTCATCTATCGACCCGGCAAACTCGTCAGTAGATCCTGAATATTCTCTTCTGCCAATTTGCAACTGGGCTGTGGTTGACTGCATTGTGCCGTGTGTACCAGATGTGGTACCACTGGCGGATAATTTCCCATCAATATAAATGTTAAAGGAGTTACCGCTTCTTTCACCAACAATATGATGCCAGTTAGTATCTATTGTGTCAGTTGTATCAAGAAGGACTTGGGTATCAGTGGCTACAAAATAGCTTAATCGGACCACGCCTGTTGAGATAACAAATAAATGGAATTGTCTGGTGCCGGCTGTACTATTATCTTTTCCAAAAATCATATCATTAGTGCCTGTGGAACTTCTTTTTACCCAGGCCTGCAGAGTATAATCACCAGCTCCAAAATCATAAATACTATCATCTCCTACATTGACATAGTCTCCTGCTGATCCGCTAAGGGATACTGCCTTCCCAAATTTTCCTGTTCCCCAGGTTGCCCCTGAGCCAGTTAATGTGCCTGTTTTTGCATTTGTAGAGGTATCCACTGTGCTAGTGCCATTTCCTTCTTCCATTTTCCACTCACCAATTGGCCCGGGAGCAAAGTTATACAGCTGGGTAGCTTCTGCAGGGGATAATGCCCTGTTATAAATTCGCACCTCATCTAATTTGCCATCAAAAAACTCCTGGTTACTACCATTATTTATCAAAGTGCCTATTAAAACAGCTACGCTTGAGCTATTTATTGTGCCTGTTTTTGCAGTGGATTTTGCCAAAATCCCATCAACATAAATATTCATATTAGTTCCATCATAGACACCGGCAACATGATGCCAATTTGTATCGGGCATAGAGCCTGCATCCGAAGTTAATAAAGTGTAACCTGAAGACCCATTAATAAAAAATTGAATTGTGGTGTTTGATTGTAGCAATCCCCATAACCGGGAATTAGTAAAATCACCTTTAGAGGCTATATAGTGTGTCCCTGAAGTATTGTCACTTTTCATCCAGCCTGCAACTGTTATGCTGCCGGTTATATCTAAGCTCGTACTGTGGGCTGCACTAAGGTATTGAGTAGACCCATTCAGGTCAGGAGCGTTGCCAAATTTACCAACGCTGGGAGCAGAAATACCAGTACCGTTTGGACAACTGGTACCATTATTCCCATTTCCGGACGAATCAGTGACTGAGGTGGTTGAGCAGTTATTGGTCCAGCTTGCCTCACCCATCTTCCAATAGCCTACTTGTCCACTATTTAAGGCCCCAGGCTGGTTATTGACAGCTTGTCCCAAAACTTGAGACGCACCGTCAGCTGTACTTCTAGAATTGTAATTTGCTTTAACCTGAGCAGCAGTTAAGGCGAAGTTATAAATTTTGATATCATCAAGTTTTCCATTCCAAAATTCAGTAGAAGCATCAGGTCTGGTACCTATCATTAAATTATTGTTGTTTGCTGTCATGGTTGTATGAGTATCAACTGTATTAGTTCTATCAGCACCATCAAAGTAAACTTTGCAGGAAGTTCCGCTTCTGACAACCAGAGCCTGATGCCAGGTAGAATCTGCAGGTAAAATGCCCAATGCTGTTGAAGAATCATCATGGCCGGAACCATTAACTGTCCTGCAGTAAATTTCTCCGGCAGATCCTATTAACATGGCGTAGCCTCCATCTGCGCTGTCATTTGTTTTGGAAACTATGGAGGCTCCGGCACCCGCATTTCTTAATATCCAGGCAGAAATAGTAAAATCTCCTGTAAAATCAAGGGCTGTGTTATCCGTAACCTGAACTCTGTCGTTTGATCCGTCAAACCATAAACATTTTCCTGCAATGCACTGATCCTCTGTCTGCCAGGTTGGTCCGTTTAGGGATCCGTCTAAATTGTTGGTTGTAGCATCGCCTGCAGTGGTTCCCTGAGCGTCATCAAACTTCCAATAGGCAATAGGGGTTGGACCTTTTTCTTCTGAGGCAAAAGAAGTTGAGGGTGTGATAGTTGCAGGAACTGTTGTAACGATTGATCCGGGCTGTGATCTGATCTGCTGAACTTCCTCGAGGCTGAGCACCCGGTTATAAACTCTCAGGTCATCAAGAGTGGCATTTGTCGGAAAAGACGCATCACCTAACATGTAAAGGGTTTTGGCTCCGGTAGTCCAGCCTGCAGTATAGGCAATTGTCGTATTTAAAGCTCCATCAACATAAAGTCTTGCATTGGTTCCGTCATAAGTGACTGCGAAGTGATGAAAAGCACCGTCTGTTGGCATTGTATACCCAAAATCCCCGGTTGCTCCTGAGAATGTATTAATTTTTAAGACCCCGCTAAGTATCTCAAGCCCCCACCCTCCACTTGCTACAGCCTCAATGAATCTGGTACTTTGACTTCCTGTTGAAGATTTATACCAAAAAGAAATAGTTGGTCTGGTTGATGATGTAAAATCGAGAGCTGAGCCTGCACCATAAGCATAAGTTGTCCCAACTCCGCCTGCGGCGTTATTAATCGCATTGGCATATTGCCCGCTAACTAAAGTATTTGTGCCTCCAAGGGTAGCGTTAAAAGCGTTTACCGAGGAATCGGAAATGCTTGTGCCTGAAGTATTATTCATAGTCCAGTAAGCTATTAACCCGTTATATAAATTCATGGTTATCGGATCTGAACCTGCTGCAGCAGAGGGATTGCCATAATACATATAAATTGTGTATTTAGTAGTATTTTTGGGTACTAAATCTGCTCTGACCCAGATCTTAGTTGAGTTGCCATTACATCCAGAGTCTATATAGTAGGGAAGTGCTTTACCATTTTGATTGGTAAACCTTAAATCCTGGCAGGAAGACTGAAGTTTTCCTGCAGTAATCAGATCATCAGTATCAACTGTAATTAAAGTATCAAGAAAAGTGATATCGGAGGCAGTGGAAGTGACCGTGACGTCGATTCTTTGCCGGTAGCCCCAGTTATCATCAAACCAGGCTGCCTCTGCATTATTAGTCCACCAGGGATTGAATAAATATATCAAACCAGTTCCCACCAGAACAGTTACAACAATCATGAAGCTCGTGAGAGTATTTTTACTTAACTTCATTAAGCCTTTTTGGGAGATTGGGGGGAGACTTCGGGAGAGAAGGGAAATATGGGGGTCGATATTAATAGGGGGGATTAGGGAGATCTTCATCTGTTTTTGTACTCCAGTCTTCTTTTTAGTAAATTCTCATTAAAACCGCCTTCTTTGGTGTGCTTTTGTTTTAATGATTCTATTAGCTTGTCTATTAAATAGTTAGCCTGCTGGATTAAGGTAATGAGAAGATTAACAGCTTTAGTTTGGTCTTCAGGCAGATAAGGGAAATTGGGTTGAGAAGGGAGAGAGGGGTTTTTGTTAATTATCCCCCATATTTCCCCTAGCTCCCTAATCTCCCTCTTAGCTTTCTCTTTATCCCAAACTTCGATATGATTTTGCCTCGCGTAGGATAAATAATCATTTAAAAGTTCTTCTAAAGAGCCTCGGGATACTCCAGAGAGTTTAATATAACCTGCTAAGCTTTGCTGCTTGAACCCTTCAGGAATATTTTGCATACCGGAGCGCGCAGCTTGGACCATCTGGTCGAAAGTCCGGTTAGAAGAGAGAGGGGGGAATCCTGGGGAGTTCCCGGGAGATAGGGGAGGAGATAGGGGAGATTGGGGGGATCGGTTCCGGGTGTACGGGGAACAGCGGTTAACAAATTCCATAGTTAAATCATAAATAGGCACGGTTAGTTTATATGCCAATAAATACTCATATCCTGCTTTTGAGTTTTGATTTTTAATATCTCCCATATTCTTTATTCTTTAATCGTTAATCTATATTCGTTAATCGTTGTAATTAAGGCGAGCCTGTTACTGGTCCTGTTCTGGTCGTTCCTCCATTGTAAAGCTGCTGGTTAATCGTTGTAATTAAGGCGAGCCTGTTACTGGTCCTGTTCTGGTCGTTCCTCCATTGTAAAGCTGCTGAACCTGTTTAGCTGTTAGTGAGTAATTAAATATCTTAACATCATCAATCTGGCCATTTAAATAACTAGTTGAGGTATAAGATCTAGTGGCTATTCTGATATTGGAGGTAGTTGCCATAGCATCAGTTCCCATAGAAACAGCTGACCCTGTAGACTTCCCATCAATATAAACCTGCCCATTCCCATCCCTATCTATTGTGCAGCCTACCAAATACCAGCTAGTATCAGTAATAGTTTGAGTTGAGGTAACATCTGTTGCATCCTCACTGCACAAAACTTGATTTGAACTATTAAACTGCATTCTCCAGCCATCATCATCTGCATCTTCTTTGGAAATAATATATTCAGTACCAGTAGTAGTTCTTTTTACCCAGGCAAATAAAGAAAAATCAGCTGTCGAGGCATCAAACCTTAAGTTAGCAGTATCTGTAACTTGTACATAATCATCAGTTCCGTCAAAATTTAAAGAATAATTTCTCTTACCAGTAGCTCCATTTCCCCAAGCAGTAGAGGAGGTAGTACAACTCCCAGCAGAAGTCTGAGTCCCAGTGGCTCCAACAGTTAAAGTCCCAGTATTTGAATTTCCTGAAGAATCATTAGTAGTTGTGCCCTGGCATTCATCCATCCTCCAGTGTGCCACAGGCTCACCCTGGTTATAATCATAAGCTACCTGAGAGGCAGTTCTGGCATAGTTAAAGATTCTAACCTGGTCCACCAGTCCTGGGAAATATGAGGAATCAGCACCTTTATCGCCGATCAATAGATCAAAAGCCGTTCCAGATTTAGGAGCATTTCTGGCATTTGAGGCTTCCAAATTACCATTCAAGTAAGCCTTAAGGTTGATACCATCATAGACACAGGTTATAAAATACCAGGTATTAGCAGATAAGGTTGAGGATAGCTTTGATACCTGGTCGTTATCTGTTGCATCTTTATAGACACAGGCCTGTTGCAAATTGGAATCAGGCTCTCCCCAGTTAAATGTGTAGTTTTGATATTTTGAAACAGGAGTATCTCTTGAAGTGCTGGGTGCAACATCTGCTTTCATCCAAAAACTCAAAGTAAAAGCAGAAGTTAGCCTTAGGGTTGCGTTATCAGATATAGTTACAATGTCATCAGTCCCATCAAAATCCAAAGCTCCACCTACTTTACCCGGAACCCAGGCCGCTCCAGTTATTGTTCCATTAAAACCATTACCAGTTGTATCATATGTAGTACTTCCAGATTTTTCATTTAGATCCCATCTTCCCACAGGTGCAGTGCAGGTATCAGAACTCCCTGGCACACAATACTCCTGGCTTTGAGACCTGATAGCAGATCCTGAGTTATCCCCAGCTGCCCCCAAAACCTGAGACTGGCCTCTGTTATAATCCAGAGCAACTTGTGAAACATCCAGAGGTGACCTGTAATACTTTATTTCATCAAGATCCCCGTTAAACTCATTTCCGTCATCAGAGCCTGTTAAATCCCCCACAATAAAAGATGAACTATTATTTAAAGTTGCACTGGTGCTGTCTGTATCAGAATCCTTCAGAAGAGCATCAATATAGATATATATTTTGTCAGATATCACATCCCTGACAGCAGAAAAATGATGCCAGGTTCCGTCATAGTAATCAGTGGTTGTGCAGGAAGAAACATCAGGATTCCAGGTTGCATCATCATCAATTCCAAAGCAAATTGTTCCGTCCGTATTTGCATAAACTGCATAACCCGCAGCTGAAGTTGGCCCCTTGGCAATCAAATACTCTATCGCAGCGGGATTGTTGGCGGAGTCAGTTTTAAACCAGCCTGTGAAAGTTGCGCTGTCTGCAGTTCCCAGATCAAACTCATCATCATCGGATTTTGAAAGCCAGGTAGAACCTGTCCCATTCCAGGCTTTGCCAAATTTACCGGCAGTAGTCCACGAGGCGGAATTTAAGGTTAAATTGTCAGAACCGCTGGCAGCCTCAGCACTGTCATTGGCGGTTGTGGAATATCCCTCATCAAATCTCCAGTATCCTACAGCAGAACCAATGGGGGAACCAGGTGCAGGATGAGATGCATTCATATCCTCAAAAACCTGCTCAGGGGTCCTGAAATAGTTATAAATTCTTAAATCATCAATATACCCAAGCATTTTGGTAGCAGAGTCAGCCCTGATCCCAATCCTGACATCAGATGCATTTGCTGTAGAGGTAAGATATGAACCTGAAACTACTCCCGCTGCTGCTGCCACGCCGTTAATGTAAAACCTGATAGTAGAGGTTGCCACATCATCAGAGACAGTTATATATGTCCAGGTATTGGCTGTGATGCCGGAAGTTGTTCTTGTCCAGTAAAAAGTGGAAGCAGAGGACCTGACAAAATTAACCCTGCCTGAGGTATCAATATAAACATCATAAGGACAATTGGTGCCGCAGCTGGTTGCGCCTTTACTGACAACCCCCCTGATTGCAGAAAAATTAGTAGGTTTTACCCAGGCAGAAATAGAAACACCGCCGGTAGTATCCAAAGCACCGCTTGATGGGTCAGCAATATTTACATAATCATCAGAGCCGTCAAAGTAGCCTGCCTTGCCATATTTCCCGATCCCACCGCCCGCGGGACCTGTGGAAGTGGGGCAGGCGGTACCGTTAAAGCCGTTCCCAGAGGAATCAGCAACAGAGGTTGTGGAACAATCCACAGTCCATGAACTCTCATCTAACTTCCAATACCCCACAGGCCCAGGAGCAAAGTTATATAGTTGGGAAACATCTGAAGCAGAAAGTGCTCTGTTATATACCCTGGTATCATCAATTTTTCCATTATTATATGCGCCATTACCTCTACCTACCTCAAAAGCATTGGCATTAATCCCTGTATCTGTTGTAACAACAACATGATTCCAGACTGAAGCAGTTAAAGTTCCATTAATTACTCCATTAACATAAATGGTCGGAGAGGTAAAACCTGTTGCAGAGACTGTGCCTGAAGAAGATGTGATATATGCAGTAGAAGCAATTAAGTTAATATATTCATCTGTAGTTGAAGCATTATTAGTCCAAAAACTCACAGTTTTTACTCCAGATATAGTTGTAGCAGTTGAAAAGTATTGGGAAGAAGCTGCTACAAAGGTACCTGCATTCCCAAATTTTCCAGCTGTATAAGTAGCTGTAGCATTATTAGTTAAGGTTAAACTATTACCTGAAGAATCTGCAGCATTTCCTGAACTCTCATCCATCTTCCAATACCCAACCAGTCCATTAGATAGTGCATTAGGCTGATTTTGAGTATTTGTACCTAATACTCCTGAAGCGCCTTCTTTAGAGGATTTAGCATTGAAATCAGCTTTAACCTGTGCTGCTGTCCTAGCTGTATTATCTCTGTAAACTTTAACTTCATCTATATACCCTAACCATTCATTAGATGTCCCGTCTAAATCCACCCCCGCATAAAATGTACCTGTATTAGCTAAAGTCCCAGTTGCAGCAATTGAAGCATCCTGTGCTCTTTGCTGACCATCTACATATAAAGTTATTGAACTGGTTCCGGCTTTAACTCCCGATACAAAATGCCATACATCATTATCAAAGTCCACAGCAGAAGTGCAGGCAGAATCTTCTGCATTAGTACCATCCCTGATAGCAAAACAGAGATCACCTGAGGCATCCATGGATAGTTTATAGCCTGTATAGGTTGCTCCTGAAGCTTTAGTTATAATGTAATTGATAGCTGAAGAGGCTCCATCTCTTTTTACCCAGGCAGAAACTGTAAAGTTATCCGAGGCTGCAAAATCCAGTGCACCATTATCCGGGGTAGACACGTTCTCATTATTTGCCCCATCAAAATACAGACATTTACCAGCTACACACATATCCTCTGTCTGCCATGTAGGAGTGTTGTTTAATGCTCCAGTAGGTGAGGTGGCAGGCTTGAAAGTTGCCGTTTGTGCCATTGCATCCTCAGTACCACTCAATGTCCAGGAAGGAGAAATCGAGGCTGCTGTTGTCTGGACATAATCTTGCGTTTGCATATCAGTAGTATCGGCAGGCGGCTGGTAACCTCTTTCTGTAAAAGGTAATACTGCAGTCCACCCCTGAGAACCGGAATCATCCACTACTGTCGCAAAAATATATTCATTGTTAACAGTGGGTGTCACAGGTCCGACGCTAACTGCGGTTCCGGCCTCGTTGTTTACCACAGCTGTTTGATCCACAGAACCACTTGTGTCAAGTCCGGAAACTTCATGAACTATTAGTCTTCTGTATGCGGCAGAGGGCGAAAAAGTTGCAGTTACAGTGTGCGAAGCGCCGGCTGTTACAATATTTGGAAGATAAAAAATCTGCATGGCCTGGTTATGTCTAACATCGACCTGTTTTGTGGTTACCGCTGTCCAACCGGAATTAGAGTTACTGTCTGCCATAGTTACAGTTGTAGTTGCGCTGTCGTCCCAGGTTACTGCAGCAATAAAGCTATTTCCGGCAGTGGTAGTACCAACAGTGGCTGTGAGATTAGCCCCACTACCATCTCCTCCGTTGTTTCCTCCTTGCTGGACGAATGCCGGTATGGCACCACTACCACTAGCATTTCCAGAATTGTTCAAAGTAGATCCCTGACCCTCATCCATTTTCCAGTAAAGAGTAGGGGTAGGTCCTTTGGCCTCAGTGCCTAATGTTCCCACAGAATAATTAGAAGCCTGGGATTGGGAAAAAGCACCTGCATCTGCAGAAACTGCGCTAGGATTTCCATAATATACATAATATGTGCTTTTTAAATCAGGAAAGCTGGTGAGTAAAAAGTCTATGGTGGTAGCTGCATTATTGCAAGCATTGGTTCTGCCTACATGGTAGGGAAGTACTTCACCAGCCTGGGTGGTAATTCTAATATCCTGACAGCTTGACTGTAATTTCCCAGCAGTTATTAATGTAGCTGTGTCTAAACTGAAGCTGATAAATACATTAGACTGAGCAGAGCCATTAGTGGAAGTTACAGGCACTTCCTGTCTGAAACCCCAGTCATCATCAACCCAGGCTGCTTCAACCTTACTCCCAAACCAGGTAGGGGAGAATAAATATATCAAACCACTACTTAGTGCCACAGTTGAGACTATTAAATAAGTAGCTAGGGTTTTTTTAGTGAGTTTAATAAAGCCCTGCTGGGTAATTTTAAATTTTAAATTACCAATTTTTAATGAATTTTTAATTTCTGAGAGAAAGAACTTGTTCATATTCAAATGTTTTAATTTTAAAAATTTAGATTTCATTTTAAATTTCAAATTTAGACTTTCAAATTACCTGGTATTTATTGCGATTTTAGAAAAAATTAAGGTTAATTCTTGAGATTCTTTCCATAGTTTTCTCCAATCATCTGCTAATTCCTCTGTAGCTTTAGCCAGGATTCTTAACCAGTACATTGTTTCTTTGGACTCTTTCTTACAGATAAAAATTTTGTTTTTAAAATCCTTTTTGCTGCTTGCACCATTAGCCTCGGCATAATTTGCTCCCACACTCGTTCCCGACTTAACTAATTGATTAATAATTGGCAACGTTACAGCATTTTTAGGTACCTTTTTACAAAGTTCGATAATTTCTTCAGCAAATTTAGCTGTTCTTTCTTCTAAATCGTATATTTTATTGTTTAAAATTTTATTCATTTTGCCTCCTTAGGAGGGGTGTGTTATTTCATTTCAAATTTTAAATTTCGAATTAAAAATTAATTTAGTGCTTGTTTGCTTTGTACAATCCACCAGTTAAATGTCACATCCTGTAAGTTTGGCTGGGTTAGTTTAACTTTGAACTTAGAGCCTGGTGTAATAGTTCCCACAACCAAATTACCACTAATATTAGATGTAGCTGTTAAGAATATTTTTGAGTCAGTTTTAACTTGTATAGCTGGAATTGTTAACTCAGTTTGGCCAGCAGTTATTATGCCTGTACCCAAAGTTTGAGGTCCTATTGCCAGGCTCTCTGCAGCCAGCACTCCTGAATTATTAACAGTGATCTTCCCATTAAAGAAATCAACCCCATTAGCCAGTGGTGAATCCTGGAAGTAAAGAATAGGTAAGGCATTAATCTTTGAACCTTCAGTTATAGAAAGTGTTCCATCTACAGTTAGGTCTCCAGCTACTGTTGTATGCCCCAAAAAGGTATTTCCCAGGGACTTAAATGTGTCCTGAATGGTTGCAGTATATGCTGTCAGATTTCCTGAAATTGTGGCCTCAGAAGTTACCTTAAGATCTGCAAGTGTGGCAGAGCCTGTAGCAAACATAGTCCCAACATCAGTCAGTACTGGCTCTGAAGAAGAAGTTGCTTCAGATGTTCCTCCAAAGCTATCCAGTAAACTCTGGATCTGGTCAGACAAAGAAGTCAGAGTAGAGGAAGTAGAGTTAACAGCATCTGCTAAAGAGTCTGTCTTCTGTTTAGTCTCAGCTAGCACTGCGCTGTCTGATGCTTGCCGCTGGTCAAGCGAAGCTATTTGTGCAGACTGGGTTGCAATTTTATCATTTATCATTAATCTTTCATCGTTAATCGCATTTATTGCTTCTGCCAAGTTTACCTTACCTTCAGTATCAGACTGAACTCCTGCTAAACTGCCCACTAAATTTATAGAAGAAGCATCAAGCATAAAGTCTGAAGCTTTAACAATTCCTCCTGCATTAATATCTGAAGAGACTATTAGATTAGTAAAATTAGATTGGGTAATCATCTGTCCCTGATCATCCAGGAACAAGCTGGCTAAAGCATCATTTGGATCAGCATAGACAATATTTACAAATACCATCACAGTCCCTACGCCATTACCATTAAATCCTGCTAAAGCTTTTCCAACCATCTGTCCAGGCCTGGTAGCCTTCATACCCACACCTGTAATCGAAGAAGTTGTAATGTAATCACCTGGCTGGATAGCCCCATTTTCAGTTGAAACTTTAAGCGGCACCCTACCAGAAAGAGCCACTGGGAGAGGATGATCTTCATTTCTGACTGAACCATGACCAGTAGAAGTAAAATCACCATAGTTATTTGAAGTTATACCAATAATCCCTCTCTGATACTGAGTACTGGATTTAACCAGTTTAGAAATCATTTTTGTCTCCTGGAACTGGGCATTACTGCTTTGATCCATTGAATAAATAAAGGATGGAACCATCTCGCTGCCTACTACTGCAATCTCCCCAAAAGTCATGCTATTTTCAGTAGGATAAATTTCAGCGTAATCCACAACCGGAGCTCCGGAACAGTCATTAATAGGAGAATCACCTGAAGCATCCCAACATAAAGCAGCTGTTCCTGAGGAAACAGGAGCTGTAGCCATATAAAATGGATAATTAGTATCTGCTCCAGAAGCAGAAGCATATACTCCATAAGAGGTTGAAGTTCCGCCTGCGTTGCCGATAGCCTGAAACCAGCCTCCATAGACTAGATGAGTCCCAGCAGCATCAGTTACGCCACTATTATCACTCTGACCAACTACCCCATACAGTGATTTATTACCAGAAGCTGTAGCAGCGTTGTGGTCAATAAGGAATCTTCCAGCCTGTAAAGTATCACCCACAGTTGATGTTGAGGTTATAGTACTAAAAACACCATAAGCTGTCTTTGCAATATTTCCCGTTAAAGTAACGGTAGAGTTGATACCAACATCTGTATTAGCATTGGCAGTTGAATCTGTGAGGGTACTGCTAAAGTTGTATTTAGTGCCTGTCCCAGTTGTTACTGAAGAATCAACTATTACTGTCCCAAAATTATAGGTGGAAAGGGTTAAGTTAGATGAGTTGAAACTTTCCCCGGCTCTGATTGTCATCGGCGCAACAGAGGTAATATAGGAAGCTGTGGGATTAGTGAATGCTAAATCGTAAGCGACTGATACATCTCCTGCAGCCGTAAAGTTAGAAGGCAGGGAAGTCTCAAATTGAGTTTCTTTAACTGAGAAAATTGAAGCTGATGCATCAAGAATATTAAATAGAGAACCTGTTGTTGTGCCGTTTGTGCCTATATTTAGGGCAAATAAATCTCCTGCAGCTGTTGTAGCTGATCCTGGAGACCAATCTAAGTTAATTAAAGACCCGGTCCCTGCTGCACCTGTTAAGCTGGTTGCAGTTGATCTGGCATCAAATAGTGTGCCTGTTGTTAAAGTATTGGAAGAGCCTGTTGAAAGCTGAAGTAATTTACCCTGAGTTATTGAGGTTGAACTAAAATATCCTCCAGTGCCTGAGGTCAGTGAATTATTGGTAAAGGTAAAAGCTGAAGAGGAGGTTGTTCCTGTTGTTGTTGAAGCTGTAAAGCCTAATCCCTGACCTGAACCTGCTGTAATATTTAAATATCCTCCTGCAGGACCTGTGATTGAAGCTGCACCATCTGCATCAACAAAAGTTATATCTCCTACTGAACTTACCTGCAATAAATCAGTCCCATTACCTGCATTAATTGAGGTTCCGGCCCCTGAGTTAATTATATTTAACACCGAGCCTGTTGCTGAGGCATAAGACTGTGTAAGCTGCAGGATATCTCCAGTATCTGTACATGATCCAGCTGAGACTGTACAGCTAGAAGATAATGAAGCTAAATCTCCAGAAACAGTTAATGCAGCAGTGCCAGAGGTGGTATTAGCTCTAGATATATCCAGGAAGTTTCCAGTATCATTATTAGTTCCTGAGCTTGTAGTTCTGGCTGAACTGACAGTAATTACATCCCCGGTAAATGCAGAATTGTTCTCCGCAGAACCTGTAATGCTTATTATCTTTCCGCTGGTTATGGAGCTAAGACCAAATGGAAGACTAATACCAGTACCCGTTGTGAATGCTCCAGTAATTGACAGCCCAGTTCCAAGGGCATTACCCGTAACCTGAATCCCACTATTTGTTCCTTGATTACCAATTGATAATGAATAACCTGTTGAATCAGAGTCATTATTTGTAATTTGCACGAGAGAATTGCTTTGGGTTCCAGCCCCATCTGCCTGAGTAATAGTCAGTGCAGAAGGTATCCTAGAAGATGCCAATGTCGCATCTAAGTAAACCTGACCTGTATTAGCTAGAGAGAAGTATCCTGCATAGTTATTATCAAACCCTGAAGTTGTGGCATATATCCCATACCCATTATTAGTATCGCCTGTATTACCTGTAGCAGAGAAGTATCCTGCATAACTATTGTGTGTACCAGAAGATGCGTCAGTTATTCCATCATTAGTAATTTGTGATCTTAATCCATATAATGCTTTATTCCCGGAGGTAACAGCAGCATTGTGATCTACTAGGATATCAGCACCATAAATTGCACTTTCAGCTGTAGTTGATGTAGAGGTAATTGTCCTATACAAACCATAAGCAGTCTTCCCCACGTTTCCTGTTAATGCTAAAGATCCATAATCCAGGTAATCCGTATTGGCACTGGCAGTCGAATCAGTAGCAACATTGTAAATTCCGTACCCAGTTACTCCGGCGCCTGAAAAGTCAGGATTTAAGTTCAAAAGAGATGCGGCAGAACCGATATCAGCAGTGGCTTTGATGAAGTGATCAGTTACTCCTGTTGAAGTGGGACCGGTTAAGGTTAAAGCTGAGCCGGTGGTTAAAGCAGTAGAGGAGATGGTCAATATATCCCCAGTGGTAGTGGCGTTAGAAACAATGGATGCAACTGTTCCAGATAAGCCAATGCCTGTATTCGTAATTAGGAAATCTCCGCCATCAGTATCTGATGAGCTGAGTTCCAATAATGCATCTGGAGTTGTATCATCCCCAATCCCTATCCTATCGACTGAGGCATCGATGAAAAACATGTGGGTCAGGTTATCGCTTTCTATTCTGAAATCGACATCAGAACCTTGTTCATTGAAGACATTATGATAGCTGCCAGAGTTAGACAAAGAGTTAACTACATTTCCACTTCCATCCACCTGGACTATATCTCCGGCTACAGTTAATTCTGCAGCCGAGGCTTGGGTCGTAGTGCCAATTAAAACATCTCCTTCAGCATCAATTAAGAATGGTGCAGTATCTCCACTTACGTCATCAACTCTAAAAGAGGCAGATGAAGCTCCGCCATAATTTTTAACATATAATGCTGTCCCGGAGGAAGAAGTATAATTTTGAGTCACATCTAAAACATTAGCTGTATGGGTAATTGTTCCGGTTGTCGCGGTTGAAGTATCAGCAATAGATACTAATGCCCCGGATACTGTTAGTGTAGAAGCAAAGAGGGCGCTAGTTGTTGTTGTCCGGGCAATGTCCAGAACATTACCACTGATTGCAGGAGTAGTTACAGCTGTTGAATAAGTGGGAGAAAAGCTTAAGTTAGCAATATCTGCAGATAAAGTAGTATCTGTAGCTGCAGTTGCAGAGTGGGAGACATTAAGTAGTGTCCCTGAGTCCCAGGCATTGGAGGTGGAAGTTAAATCAATTGCTTTTCCTGTAGTTAACCCGTCTGCAGATAAAGCAAGGATAGTTCCTGTAGTTGCACTGTCAGCTGTTAAATTAAATATCCCTGTTCCTGTATATACTCCTGTATTGGTTATTGCAAAATCTGCACCAGTTGTATTTGTTGTAGCTATTGAAACTATGTCATTAGCTGTGGCAGGGGAAAGCGTAGTCGAAGCTCTTGACCAATACCCAGCTGTTCCGGAAGATGAACCTGTGATATTTCCAGTACAGGTCAGGTTACCTGTGGTACCAGCATCAGCAATTGAACAAAGGGTGTTAGTCCCATCAGTGAATGCCAAAGTTCCAGTATTCCCAATAGAAACAGTTGGAGTTGTATCAGTTAAAGCTATCTCAGTGTCCCAACCAGTGCCGAAATTGATTGCAGTGTCTGTAGCCCCGCCTCCCGCATTTCCAATATTAATAGCGTACTGTATACCGTTTGTAGTTCCGGTAGTAGCAGGATCTATGTTAATCCCATACTTAGTACCGCCGTTAGTTCCAAATGAACCCATTGCCAGGTTTAAACCTGTACTTGTGACTGTTCCGGTGTTTTGATATTGAAAGGGCATCTGAATAGCCAGGCCTCTCCAGTTAATAGTTCCTGCTGCTGTATCTTGTTGCAGCGTTGACAGGGAATTATCGATAACTATTCCATCATATGTAGATGTAACTGCTGAGGATTGGGTTAGATCAGGCAGGTCAAAAACTACACCTTTAATAGTTCTGCCTGCTCCAGGGGTAACATTAGTAGCAAAGTCAATATTAATGCCGGTTATGTTTCCTGACAGGCTTGTTGCTGAAGCGAAATCGGCATTGATAACTGTCCCTGTAGTCCACTGTGTTGCAAGTTCGTAATCTAAAAGTGTACCAGTGGTTGTAGGATCTATAGCTATTTGTCCGGTTGTCTCAGCAATCAGAGCAGAAGAGTTAATGTTAATGGCATCATCCCATCCTGAACCAAGTTTCAAAGCAGTTCCTGTAAAGCCAGTTCCATCTGTGACATTACCAATATTTACCCCATTAACTTCACAGGTACCTGCAGCACAGGAAGTGAAAGCAGGAGCTACAGATATCCCATTGATAGTCCTTGTTGCAGCTCCTGATCCTGCATTAATAGTTGGAGAGATAAGTAGCCCATTTGTAGTAGAAGTAACTGCATTGGTAGTGGCATCTGTAAAGGCTAAAGATACAACAGATCCTGTTTCACCTGCACTGTGGTTATATGAAGCAGAAGATACAGTAAATGCAGAACCAGTGGTTAAAGCAGAACCCATGGTCAACGCAAGATTAGTACCTGTTGTTAAAGCTGTACCGGAAAGGGAAGCAACAGTTCCAACTGTCATGGCATTTGCAGCCAAATCCAAAAGCTTAGCTCCTGAGCCTGTTGTGGCTGTAGTGCTGAATGAAATTGCTGTTCCTGTGTAACCTGTAGTTACCCCTGTTTGAGCTACATTCAAAATTGTATCTGAGACCTGGGAAGCATTTGATGCACCAATGTTTACAACTGTACCCGTACCCACAAGACCGGTTGCTGTGACATTCAAAAGTCCTGCATTTGAGGTGGAGGTGTAAGCGCCGGAGTGGGTAATTCCCACAATTCCGTTTGTTGCAATTACTCCTGTACCTCCCGCAGTTACCCGCAGGAGTGATCCTGTGGTCATAGCAGAAGTACCATTATCAATAGCCAAACCAATGCCGGTTGTTAAAGCATTTCCCGAAAGGGCCATTAAAGTTCCAACAGTTGAAGAATCCGCAGCCAGATTAAAGAAGGTGGCAGCCCCTGTTGTGCTTGTTGAGGAAATGTTTATTAAGTTTCCTGTATAGCCTGTTGTGACTCCGGATTGAGTGATACCCAATACGGTAGCAGTAGTCTGGCTGGTGTTGGATGAGGTTAAGCTGAAGCCTGTGCCGGTAGTTAAAGTTGAATTTGTATAATCCAAAGAAGTTCCTGTAGTGGTAGCTGTATTAAACACAATTGTGCCCTGATTGTATGTCTGCAAAGTTAGATCAGATGAATTAAATGGTTCTCCTGCTTTTAAGGTTAGGGAAGCGAGCGAATTGATATAACTTGCAGTAGGGTTTGTGAAGTTTAAATCATAAGCAATCTCCACATCTCCAGCAGAGTTAAACTGAGAGGGAAGTGATGTAGTAAATTGGGTTTCTGATACAGAAAAGATGGAAGAACCTGTATCAAGTATATTAAACAAGTTTCCTGTTGTTGTGCCGTTTGTCCCTATATTTAAAGCAAACAAGTCTCCGGTTGCAGTAGTTGCAGATCCAGGGCTCCAGTCTAAATTAGCTAAGGATCCGATTCCTGCAGTACCTGTTAAAACTGTTGAGGTGGAAGAAAGGCTTAGCATTTTACCGGAAGTTAAACCATTAGCAGTAATAGAAGCCAAGATCCCGCTTGTGGCCGAGTTAGCAGTTAAATTAAATATTCCTGTTCCTGTATATATTCCTGTGTTTGTAATTGCTAAATCTGCGCCTGAGGTATTAGTAGTAGCAATTGAAACTATGTCATTAGCTGTTGCAGGGGAAAGGGTAGTGCCGGATCTTGACCAGAAGCCTGAGGTTCCTGAAGATCCACCCGTTATATTTCCCGTACAGGTTAAATCCCCTGTTGTTCCTGAATCCGTGACTGTACAAAGAGTGTTTGTTCCGTCATGTATTACAATGGTTCCACCGTCGGCCAAAAGTACTCTGGAGGTTGTGTCATTAAGATAAATATTACTATCCCAGCCTGAACCAATTCCCAGCCCGTACTCAGAAGCAGAAGAAGCAGTGATAGTATCAATATTTACTCCGTATAAAATATCCCCCGTATCGGTATTGGAGTTAGTATCGGCATCTATAAAAATTCCCGATAAAGTCTGATCCGTTGCATCAATTCCAAAAGTAGAGGTTATTGAGTGGGCATTTGCAGTCCCTGTCGAACCGGAAGGCTGATAAGTCTGGGTGAATGAACCGGTTCCTGCAGTCATTGAGATAGCTCTGTTTGCAGAAAAAGTAAATGTTGAACCATCATCTAAAAGTCCTGCAGAAGTTATCTCTCCTGCAGTGGCAGTAAATTTAGTTAAAGCGTTAGTAGTTTGGGAAGTATAAGTAACACCGGAACTGCCTGCTCCAAAACAGTTACCCAAAGTCCTGATACAAAAACTATCATCTGCAGCAATTGAAGGGACAGTCAAAGTCAGGGGAGAAGTGCCGGCTGATGGTTCTACAACAGAAAGCCTTAAGTCTCTTGTGGCAAAATCAAAGAAAAAGGGGTAATCGTAGCCTGTACCGACCCTTAATGCATATTCAGTTGGACCTGCTGCAGTGGTAATATCATCTATGTTTACCCCATAGGCGATGTCTCCCGAATCTCCATTTGAGTTTGTATCCAAAGCCACCCTAAGCCCTGATAAGGTAATGTCTGCAGCTTCTACTACATATGCCGGCACAACTGTTAAAGCGCTTCCTGTGGTTGAACCGGAGACCGGTGTATTTTCAAACCTTGATTCTCCATTGTCTACCCAGACAGCAAAATTCCCGGATCCGCCTTCTGTAGGTGCACCGGAAAGATATAGTGTGGCAGCGTTTGTTACTGCTCCTGTTGCTGTAATATTTGGTTCATCAATTGCCAAAGATGCAACCAGTGAGGAAGTAGTGGCACCAGTGATTGTGACTGCAGCATTGTTGTCTATAAAAGCTTTATAGAAGTTTTGGTTTGAAGTTGCAGTAATTGCAGGATTATCTATGACTGTAAAAGCAGTAGCAGTACTTTGGGCGGCGGAACCAATAGAGAACTGCCCAACCCCGGAAAATAACCCTGCATCTAAAATTAAAGCAGAAGCATTAGAATCAGTTTTAACTGTGAAGTCAAAATCGCCAGCACCATCATTTAATGCTGTGGCTGCATTGACTGTAACTGTCCCATTAAAGATAGAAGTTTGCGATGTAGTTAATGCTCCACCATCTGCCACTACAAATGCATCATCTATATCCAAACCACCATTTGCGTTGACATTCCCGGTAAAAGTTGAAATACCTGTTACTCCCAGTGTAGTGGAGAATGATCCGGCAACTGTCACAGTAACAGTAGATCCGTCATCAGTTATAGATGAGTCCCCAATTGCAGATGAGGATGTGAATTTAGTAATAGTATTTGCTGTTCCTGAAATTGTCCCTCCGCATGTACCCCAGGTAGGAGCAGAAGTTCCAGCTGAAGTTAAACACTGACCTGAAGTACCCGCAGCTGATACCTCAAATGAATCAGAATCTGTCCATAATATACCTCCTGCAGCTACAGTTAAGGCTTTAGCAGACCCTCCATTAGCAATAGGCAGTACTCCTGTAACCTCTGATGTTAAATCCACAGAAGTACCCAGGCTTGAAGACAATGTCACACTAGATCCTAGTGATACATCCCCTCCTCCTGATAACCCTGATCCTGCTGTAACTGTTAACTTAGAATTAGCTAAGTCTGCATTAGCTACAGTCCCATCTAAAATCTCAGTAGTTGTGACTCCTCCTGATTTTATGGTCACCAGCCCTGCTGTGGAAACTGCAAAGTTAGAGTCTGAAAAAGAAGCAATCCCTGCAATAGTTGTTGAGGCAGTATCAGGTAAAGGTACCTCAGTCCATGAAAGTGTACCTGCACCATCATTTTGCAAAAAAGTATTAGCAGTTCCCTGGGCAGAAGGGTAGTTGTAAGTGACTGTGTTTAAAGTCAAAGGTCCATCAATTGAAGCATCATTTGCTATATGAAGGGTAGAGGAGTCAAGTGACCCGGCAACTTTTGTATCCAGGTTAATTAATAAATATGTCCCTGATGGAGTAGATTCAGCCAGGACTTCTCCCTCAAGCTTAGTAACTTCAGGATTAGTTAAATCTAATGCTAAATCCCTGGGTATGTCTTTAACTGAAGCTAAAAGTCCAAGCTCTGAAGCTTTAGAAGGTGCAAAAGTATTAATTGCACCCACTGCTAAGTTATTAAAAGGGGAAAGAAGTGGAGCGATTGAACTAGTGAACGATTGAGCTAGTGAGCTTTTAGCTTCATTGCTTACTTGCTTGTTTGCTAAATTGCTAAACACTGACTTAGTTTGTTCTGGTTTTATAAAGTATGATGCTATAAGACCTGTTGTTAGGAGTGCAGAAAGAATAGAAGCTGTTGCTGCTAAAGCCAAAATAGCTGTAATAAATAAATGTCTGTGAAAACCCCTGGTTAAGTGTGAATGAAATGCATGAGGGTCAATTGATGCATATGAAGCTGCATCTATTTTTCTGTTTAATAAATCAGTGACTAAATTTTGAGGCTTAACCTGTTTATTAGCATCAATTCCCCTGTAGCTTAAATCTTCTGCTAAAGGCTTTGTGTAAATTTGACTGATAGGTTGGACAACCTGTTCTGGAGCACTAGCCCTAAGGTGGGCAGGCAATCCATATTTCCTGCCAGGGCCTAAAGCAGGGTTAATCTTTTTAATTAAGCTTATGTCATAAAACCTGGTCCCCCCAGGAGTTTTAACAGCTTTAATCCATCCCTTTTTCTCCCACCTTCTCAAAGTATCAATTGAAACACCTAAAAGCTTTGAAGCTTCTCCAATCTTCACTAGTGAAGACTTTTGTTTTACGAGTTTGCTTACAGCTGAATGACTACTGACTACAGGATCTGTTGTTTGTCTTGCTGTAGACTGTAAGCTGTTGACTGTAGACTTTTTACCGGGCAGTGTGTTGGGCATGTTTTTTATATATATAAGAAGTGTGTAAATTTACTCTACATAGATTTACACAGATTTGTCAATATATCTTCTATATATAATATGCAAACTAGATCAAAAATTGAGGATTAAATTTGCCCAGAATCTATGCAATTAGGTTCAAAAAGGATATTTATAATTAATGCCAGATTTTTAAAAAAGGGGATAAGGTCTGATATAGTGGTTGTGATGTATGCAAAATTAATTTTTAATTTGAAATTTACAATTTTGAAATGAATTTGAAATGTTTTAAACATTAAAAATTAAAAATTCAATAAAAATTTATACTTGAAAATTGAAAATTAGACTGTTGTTGGTTCTGCAAAGACTAAAACTGTATTAGAGTTATTGGAGATAATAGCAGTTGCAAATTTAAACTCTACTTTCTCATTTTTATCTGTTAAAACAACAATTGGCTCTTTTTCCACTATGGTTATAAAGTTGGCATGAAAAGCTAAGATATCAAATTTACCCTCGCTATTTTTGGAGGACAGAGCCTTAGCTTTGCCCTCAAATAAGGTCTGTTTAGGAGTCATGATTTTAAGAGTAAATAAGTCGTTCATAATAGGTCAAAAGTCAAAAGTTAGAAGTCAAAAATACAAGTAAAAAATCAAAAGTGATTAAAACTTTTTAATTTTGAATTTTGAATTTTGCATTTTAAATTTATATCAATCCTGCCTCCTTTAAAGACCCGATATATAAAAACTTCTCTGCTTCTATCTTATCTAATTTACCACTAAGTAATAGTTTGATATCTTGTATTGTAGTCTGACGGGGTACAAATTTACCTTTTTTCCCTGTTTGGGCCTCTGTCACAAACAGTGGCTGGGTCATATAATTTATTAACTTTTTAGCCCTGGAATAACTAATCTGATCCTCTGCAGACAGCTCTGATTCCCCTAAAATAGCTACAATCCTTTCTAACTGGTTATACCTGGTTAATATCTGCTGAACAGCTGTAATCAGGTTATAGTGGTCCCTGCCTATAATTCCTGGATTGGAGAGAATAGAGGATGATGACTGGAGTAAATCTATAGCAGGGTAGAGTCCAAGCTGTGAAACAGCCCTGGAAAGAGTAATTGTGGTATCTAAATAGGACAAGACAGCAGCCACACCTGCATCAGACAGGTCGTCTGAAGGGATATAAACAGTCTGTATAGCGGTAATTGAGCCATTTACTGTGGAAACAAGCCTCTCCTGGATATTTCCAAGTTCAGCCTGTAAACTTGCCTGGTAGCCCTGCTCAGAAGGAATAGACCCTAAAAGTGTGGAAACTTCATTTCCAGCCTGGACAAACCTGTAAATATTGTCTATGAAAAACAATACATCCTTTTTCTCCTCATCCCTGAAATATTCCCCAAGTGTTGCTGCTGCAGAGGCAACTCTGAACCTGATAGCTGGATTTTCACCCATCTGGCCAAATATCAGGCTGATTTTTGATAGTGTCTTAGACTCTTCTAAGCTCTTATAAAGCTCCTCACCTTCCCTGACCCTCTCACCAATGCCTGCAAACACAGCTACACCTTTATTCGAATTCGAAGAAGAGCTGCGCTCATTCGAAGAAGAGCTGCGCTCATTCGAAGAAGAGCTGCGCTCATTGGACCCGCTAATATTATGGATAAGTTCTGTAATTAATACAGTTTTGCCAACTCCAGCTCCTCCAATTAAGCCTATTTTTCCTCCTTTTAAGAATGGAGCCACAAAATCTATAACTTTGATGCCTGTCTCTAGAATCTCTGAATGGGCCTGGAGTGTATTAAATACAGGTGCCCTGTCATAAATAGGCATCTTCACAGTCGACTTAATTGGACCCTTTCCGTCTTCTTCTTCTCCATAAAGGTTCATCACTCTGCCCAAAGTAGGGGAACCAACAGGAATATTAATCTGGGTGCCGGTATTGTAAATTGGCATATTACGATATACTTTGGATACTTCTGTTAGAGAAAGACAGTATATCTCTGATTTAGCATATGAATAGACCTCCAGCTGGATTGAAGAATCCTCCCTTGAAGTCAAAATATCTCCAATATTTGGCAGAGTCTGGTTTTCAGATTCAACTATCACAATCTGACCGGAAACTGCCTTAACTTTTCCTACATAGTTATCATTCATATACTCTCTATTTTTCTCCCTGAATATGTCTCCAAAATCCTAAGGTTTGTTAATTGCTTCTTTAACTTTAACAGAGTTTTCTGTTCTTTTTTAAGTTCTTTTCCTGCATTAATTTCAGCCTGGTTCATGGAAGTCATCCTGGCTGCCAGCCTGGATAAATTAACCTCTAAAAAGATAGCCTGAAATAGTAAAAATGATATTTGGTTATCAAAAAAAGCCAGAATTTTTTCAACCTCAGGCTCAGTAATGTAATGGAATGGTGAAGTAGTCTTAGTATCCTCAAGATAGGAAGTACTGATATCAGAGATAAATGGTTCCTGGTTTAGAAGAGTCCTAAACTTAGAATAAAAGACTAATATTCTTTCATGGCTAAAAACTTTTGCAGCCAGAGCTTGAAGTTCATCAAATGTAGGATCATCTTTTTTAAAATTATTATTTTCAAAGGGATGGGGATAGGTGAGTGCCCTTAAAATCTCTGCCCCAAAAGTCCCTACCACAATCCTGTCACAGTCAATCTTTAAAGTATTATCATAAAAAAACTTGGTTACCCCGTTATCCAACCCTCCATAAAGCCTTGAGTTTGAGGTCAAAAGTATCACCATAGTACTCTGGATCTTCTTTTTTTGGGCAATAGGTTTTCTACCCCGCATTGCTATTGATTTAACAGTCCTATAAAGCACTGAAACCTGCTGAAAATAATCCACTGTATGCTGCATAGAGCCTCTGGTCTCTTTTAATTTAGCTGTGGCAATATCTCCCAAAGCCTGGGTCAGCATCCTGATTGTTTCAGTTGAATCTATTTGCTGCTTTATATCCCTTAAATTAGCCATAAATTAATTTTTAATTACTAATTTTAAATTTTTAATCAAATCTAAATTTTTAATATTTAAAACATTTCAAATTCATTTCAAATTTCAAATTGTAAATTTCAAATTACTTAACTTGTGCCTGAACCTGTGCATTAGTTATCTTCTCCAGCTCTGGTATCAAGCTTGATAAGCTATTGATAAACTGTTCATCATCTTTAAAAGTAGCCACAGTCTTAGCATAGTTTGAAAGGTTAAACTTATTTGTCAGGTACTGGACAATTGTATTTTTGTTTTCTTCAACAAATTTCTCATCTTTTTGTTGAAGAAATGGTGTAAAAATAAGCCCCATTAAGATCATCTGAACCAAAATTGGGATCTTATTTAAAGGAAGCTGTTTTAAAATAGCTTCCATCTGTTTACCCTGTTTTAAGGTAAATAGGGTCTGGGGGGAAATCTCAGACCCTAACCTTGAATAAGCAGCTAACCTGTTTGCTTCTGATAAAAGGGCTTTTATCCTGTCAGCAAGGCCTTTTTGGGCCAGGTTCTGGGTCTGGCGCCCAACCCTGGAGACTGATAATGAGATGTCAACTGAGGGCCTGTAGCCTTGATGATATCTGGTAGCAGAAAATAAAAGGTGTCCATCTGTCATACCCATTAAATTTGTGGTCATAAAGGAGGAAAAATCATCCAAATTCGTCTCAATCACTGGAAGTGCAGTAATACTACCCCCTCCATATTCTTTTTTAAATCTGCCCGCCCGCTCAATCAGCTTTGCATGCTGGTAGAAAATATCCCCGGGATAAGACTCCCGCCCTGGAGGCCTGCCCAGTGAAAGTGAAATCTCCCTGTAAAATTTGGCATGGATACCCATATCATCCAAAACCATTAGCACATCATTGCCCCTTTTTTGAAAATATTCAGCTATAGTTGTGGCTACAGAAGGGGTCAAATAGATTAAAGGAGGTTTGTCAGAAGAGGAGGTAGAAACAACCACAGTATACTCCATAGCTTTGTTTGCCTCTAATGCTTTAACCACATTACTGATCTCATTTATAGGTTTCCCGATAACTGCATAAACACAGATGATCTTCCTGCCCCGTTGATTAATCACAGTATCTAACAAAAATCCTGTTTTTCCTGAGTGGGCATCACCTAATACCAGCTCTCTTTGGCCTTTAGCCACAGGTACAAGCATGTCTACCAGAGACAATCCTGTTTCAAACTGGTCAGTTATCCTTTCCCTGGATTTAATGCTTCTTGGAGCCTGTTCAATAGTTACTGGTTCATCTTTGATAGTTATCATACCTTTGCCGTCAAGAGGCTGGCTTAAGGGGTTGATCATTCTGCCCAAAAGCTGGGTCCCGACTTTTATAGAGAGCTGCTGCTGGGTCCTTTTAAAATCCTGCTTAGGCTTAATAGCTGCTTCATCAAGCATTAACACCCCTACTAAATCCTCAGCTATGGAGATAACAACTCCCTTTGCATTATCACCTGTAGTTACAATCTCATTAAGCCTGATATTGGGCAGGCCATTTACCCAGACAATATAATTTTTAATAGAGACTGCATAGCCTATCTCTTCAGTAGGGGTAGGTGCAGAAGGTGGGACATTAGCTGGAGTTTGCTGATTGGCTGGTGGGGCAGGTTGGGACTGTGGTGTAGACATGATTTTATTAATTTTTAATTATTAATTTTAAATTTTTATTCAAATCTAAATTTTTAAAATTTTAATATTTAAAACATTTCAAATTCATTTCAAATTTCAAATTGTAAATTTCAAATTATCTTTTGTATCCTCCGAGTACTTCTAGTATCTTTACTTTATTTTCATTCACTTTTGCCCTAAGGGAAAAATCCTTATATATCCCTTTGTAGGATATTGCACAACCTCCAATAAGCTCAGGGTCATAATTTATTTCAAATAGGGTATCTTCCCCTAAATTCTTTTTAAACCAGCCTCCTAAAACAATAACCTGGTCCTCAGGCAGCTCAAATGGAAGATACATTAAGATATTTTTTGTATCATTTATAGATTTTTCCAGTAAAGCTGTTTGGTCATTAATATTTACAGTTGAAAAGTTTTTGAAAAAATTTGGCCCAAGAGTATATATAAATTTAACATCTTCTTCTAAACCCTCCTGGCCCACAAAATAAGGGGAGTACTTAGCCTTCAATTTGTTGAAGGTGTTCTCAAAGTCATCTGGGTTTGCACCCTGAAAAAAAAGTAATTCTAGAAGTTCCTTAGCAAGCCTAAGTCTCCTTAAGGCCTGGTTTTTTGTAAAGGTTGTGGTTAAAAATTGCTTTGCTAATGTTTGATCCATAAGACAGCTTTCCGTCTACCGACTACTGGCTTCTGCATTTCTTTGTTTTTGCGGTAGGCTGTAGACAGTAGTCTGTAGTCAATTTCATACTAAAAACTTCTCCAGCTTTGCTTTCTCCAAAGCTTCAGCAACTAAATCCATCTGGTCTTTTAAAGTTAATTTTTGTTTCAAAACTAAGTTAAGAGTTCTCTCCAAAACAGCCACAATGTTCTCATCAACTATTGCCATTTGCTGGGATTTGTAGCTGTCTATTAGCTGTCTTGCAGATTTAAGCTCTAAATTAATTGCATCCAGGCTCTGTTTTTGGGCACCTGTGAAAAATTCAGTCAGTTTACTTTCAAAAGACTCTAAAAGTGTCCCAATTTTTCCCCTCATCTCATTTTCCACATTATTTTGCCAGTCCAAATTCTGTTTCTCAAGCTGCACAATAAACTCATCATGCTTTTTCTGGGCAGTAGTTAAACTTTGGGAAATAAGTGCCCCCTCTTTGGTTAAAATCTGCTGAAGTTGAGCCTGAAACTGTGACTGCAGTTTATCCTGGAACAGCCCTATCTCCATCTCCTTTTCAGCTGCAGTTTTTAATGCATTAATTTCAGCTTCGCCCATCACCTGGTTGGCTTTTTGGTAAGCATCCTGGATAACCTGCTGGCTTGGGGCAATTCTCCATCTTTCACCCTCAGCCCTTAAATCTTTAATAATCTGGGATTGGTAATTTAGCTTCCTATAGAGGAAAAAAACAACAACTGAAGCTATTAGTATTATTAATAATATTAGGTAAATTTCCATGGGCAGTATTCATATTTAAGATAGCAGAATTAGAGGAAAAATAGAATACTTGTGGTAATTTTTAATTCTAAATTTTAAATTTTTAATATTTAAAACATTTAATATTCATTTCAAATTCTAAATTTCAAATTTCAAATTATTTATCATTTCTAGATCCTCACAATGATAAATATAATCCCTATTGTGACAACGCCTCCAATTAGTGTGGCTGCAACCTGAAGACCAACAGAAGTAATAATTGCAGTTCTTGCCAAAGGATTTCTTCCAATAGCCTCTACAGCTTTAGAAATTGACCTTGCCAGATAGAAAAATCCAATTGCAAAGGCTAGCAATGCCACCAACCCTGCAATAATATACCTGATTGTCAGGGTAAACTTCTCAGGATCCTGGACAGACCTGAAAAATGCAGCATTTAAATCAGACAAAAGTTTAATGTTAGACCTGGCAGTTGTGAGCTCAGCATACTCAATCCGCAGAGCAGTGTTGACAGTGCCAAGTCTATAATTTCCACCTTCTGCAGTCACAGTTTGATCTCCATAGACTGCATCTGCTAAAGCTAAACCCAGCACATAACCAGATTGTCCAGCCTTCATACCTTTGCCTGAGACAGGGGAGGTTGTAACATAGTCACCTTTTTTAATCTCACCATTGTAATCAGTTACATTTACATCCACATCTCCCAGCCTGATAATAGGTTTAGCTGAGGCGGATGCTTCTCTAATCACTAGGGAAGGAGTTTCTGTATAAACACCAAAGATCTTCTGTGAATAAGTAACATTTGTGCGCACCAAACCATTTGCACCATCATAAATCAGGATATCTCCAGAGACAGCCTCTTTATCTGTAATTTCATGGCTGGAAGCTACATTAAAGCCCTGAGCATGAACTGAAGTGAGCGAAGCTCCTGCTAGCGCAGTAACAAGCAGCAAGTGAAAAGTTACAAGTAAAATAAGACAAGTGGTAACTTTTCTGATGACTGAGAGCTGAAGACTGAAGACATTTTCTTTCATAGAAAAATTGTATGCTTTATCTTTAAATAAAACAAATTACCTTTCATCTACTATCCACCAGTCAATATTCAAATCTTCTGAAAGCGGTTCTGCTATTTCCAGAGTGATTTTGCTTTCCGAAACATTCTTTTGAGCGGCAATAGCCACCGGTTTATCCGAAGATGTAAAGATCTTTGAACTATTTGTTAACTGGTCAGTCTCAATAGTGACTGTTGTCCGGTTCGCAGGTAAAACAACAGAGCCTAAAGTTTTATCCGAGACCGCTAATTTCTGAACCCCTAAGACTCCTGATTGATTAATTGTCACTTTGCCGTTGAAGAAGTCCACAGCATTAGCTAAGCTTGAATTCTGGAAATACAGTGTATCTATAGCATTAATAGATTTACCCTCAGTTATAGATAATGTCCCATCTTGGGAGAAATCTCCAGCTACTGTTGTTTTACCCAAAAATGTCTCACCTAAAGATTTTAGGGTATCTGAAACTGCTAACTTTAAAGTGGAGATCTGGTTGGAAACATCTAAATCAGCAAGTTTTGCAGAATCTGTAGCAAACATTTGTTCTACAGGGGTTAGGTTATTGTTCGAAGACAAAGTCTGAGAACTATCTGTATTAGACTTCTCGCTATCGCTCGAAGAATAATCCCCACCTAAACTATCTAACAGTCCCTGAATTTGATCAGATAGAGAAGTCAGGGTAGAGGAGGTAGAGTTAACAGCATCTGCTAAAGAGTCAGTCTTTTGTTTAGTCTCAGCCAGCACTGCGCTGTCTGATGCTTGCCGCTGGTCAAGCGAAGCTATTTGTGCAGACTGGGTTGCAATTTTATCATTTATCATTAATCTTTCATCGTTAATCGCATTTATTGCTTCTGCCAAGTTTACCTTACCTTCACTATCAGGAGTAACTGAAGCTAAACTCCCCACTAAATTAATATTAGAAGCATCAAGCATAAAGTCTGAAGCTTTAACAATTCCTCCTGCATTAATATCAGAAGTAACTGTTAACTGATTCAGGTTGGTTTGGCTTGTGGAGTTTCCGTCTGAGCCAATTGTCATCAAAGCATTTTCAACCTTATTGTTTAACTCCTGAACCGCTTTCACCAACATGAATGGATTTGGCTCAGCAACCATGTAATAACCATCTCTACCAGTAGTCACAAGCTCAGGATGAGTTTGCATAATCTCCTGCGCAATTACACCAGTATTTGTAGCATTTGGATCAGTAGTTGCATTAACATGGTAATCTCTAACTCTAAAGTCTGAGAAATAATCCAAGGCAGAACCAGTATCTCTAATGTTTGTCTTTAACCTGGCATCTGAAGAGCAGGTAACAGTCTCACTAGCAGCCTCAGGATTATGTTGGCAGGCACCATCTGCATCAGTAATCCAAAGTGATGGTAACGCATCGGTAGTACTCGTACTACCGATTTGGGTATAACCTCCTTTTGGTTGGAGGTAAAGACCTGTGTTACCCTGGGAATATGTACCTGCATCTGAGAAATGGCCATCAATATAGCCCTGGATAGCTGGTTGATTATCTGCTACGCGATACAAAACAATATCGTCATTCGCCCCCGCACCTCCAACCCGAACATCGAGGTCACCATTCGGGCCTTCATTATTAAGCCCGATGTCGCCATCATTCTCTATTTGTATGGCTGGCGCACCCCCGTTATAAACAAATTCAAGTTGATCTGAAGAAGAATTGCGCTGTCTAAATTGCCAGTAATTGGTAGTATCAGTTAATCTTATAATTGCATTCGAGGCTGATGAAGCGATGGTTAATAGATCTGAAGGGCTAGTTGTCCCAATTCCCACATTGCCTCCTGCAAACACAGCTGCATAGTTTGTATCTGCACCGGTTTGTGCTGCTACATATAGTCCATAATTGGTTGATGTTCCCTCTGTATTCATTATTGAACTATCGATATACAATCCATATCCGTTTATAACTGCAGTAGATGAAGTTGCAGCGGTAGCAATAGTTTGAGCATACATAGTATAAACATTAGTTGTTGAACCAGAAGAAGCGGCAGAGACACTTGGTTGGGCAAATAGACCATAGACATATGTAGTGCCACCTGTGCTTGCAGAGGTTACTTGCGGTTGGCCAGATAATCCATAAACTTCTCTCGTACCTGTCGAAATCGCTCCTGAAACAGTCGGGAAACTTAGGATCCCATAAGAAGCATCACCCGTCGTTGAAGTGTCAGTTGAATGTACTCTGAGCCCATATGCTATTTTGGCAGCATTACCACTTAAGGCCAGCTCAATACGAAGACCGTAGTCAGTATTTGCTGAGGAGGTAGAGTCTGTTGCAGCAATATTCAATCCATACCCTGTTACACCAGCTCCAGAAAAATCAGGAGCCAGGTTCATTAATGCTCCTGCAGATCCTACATCTGTAGCAATATTGACAAAATTTCCTGTAACTCCGGTGGCTGTCGGACCATCAATCTGCAAAGCCTGCCCGGTTGTAATTGAGCTTGCCAAAATCCCAAAACCATCACCTGTTGTGGCAGAGGAGTCGATATCCAAATCCGCATCAGGAGTAGTATCCAATATTCCTACACTACTCCCAAAATATGCGCCGTAATTTGCATCAGCACTTGTTTGAGGCTCAACATATAAGCCATATTTAGTCGAAGTTCCGTTGGTTGAAGAAGTGCTGTTGGCTACATATAAGCCGTAATTATTGACTGTGCCTGCATCAGCAGCATGGGTGGCTATTGCAGAAATACGCACTCCATAGACATTGGTTGTTCCGGCAGTAGCTCCGGTTGCAGTGGGCGCAAATTCGCCACCATAGACTGTTCGGGTGGAAGATGCACCTGCCGAAGCTCCGGTGTCAGAAGCAGAAGCCAATAGTCCATATGTGGATCTGGCTGTAAGATTTGAAAGAGCACCTGTATTTGAAGCTGCTATTTCTACCCCGAATATACTATCAGGAGAGGTTGATGAGCTTGTTACGCTTGAGTATATACCTCTGGCAGTTCTGGAAGAGTCATTGGTTAGCGTTAAGACACTATTAATACCATAGTCGGTATTGGAGGTGCCGGAAGTCGAATCGGTTGCCTGAATTCTTAAGCCGTAACCCGTAACACTTGAACCTGAAAAATCAGGATTTAAACTCATGAGTGCAGCTCCAGATCCAATGTCTGCTGTTGCTTTAATGAAATCATCTGTAATTCCGGTGGAGGAAGGTCCGGTTACAGTTAAGGCGGTTCCGGTTGAAAGAGAAGCGGCGTTTAAGGTAAAGGCATCCGTAGTGGTCCCTGTAAAAGTCTGGGTCCAGGTGTTGGTACCTTGAGCAATAGCGAAATCAGTGTCGAGAGTAGCCGAATCAACAATGTCATCAAAATCAATACAGTCACTGCAGTTAAGAGTTGTCAGTGAGCTGGCGGTAAAAGTTGTTCCTGCGAGGGTTAAATTACCTGACGTATCGATAGAGGCAATACTAGTCGTACCGTGATTGTAGACATTAAATGGGTTCGAAGTAGTTGGCACTGATGAGCCGGCAATGCCATCATAACCAAGGGTTAAATCTCCTTCCGCATCAATGCCAGCTCTTTGCTCACCGCCCTGACCAATTCCAAGCAGGTTTGTATTAGCCGAAGGGGCAGTGGGGTTAATTAAAACAGAAGATTCTGTATATGCGGTGCTGGCCGGTTCGTAAGTAAAGACGGCTTGCCCCGTACTTGAAAAAGCGGCATTGGAATTAACTGTTCCCACATATATATTGTTGAAGCGAAGTGATGATGAGCCAAGATCAGAACCCAGATTGACAGCCGGAAGCAGGGAAGTACCGTTGGTTACCCGGCCGGTGAAAGTGATCAAATCAGTAGTAGCATTACCCAGAGCGGTATCACCATTGGCAGCCAAATTACCTGAGAGAGTAGTAGTACCAGTGACGCCCAATGTTGATGACAATGTTGTTGCCCCAGCCACAGTGAAGGCTCCGGTACTAGCTAAGTTAACCTCTCCCGTTCCTGAAGTGCTTAAGGTAAAACCGGCAGTTGCAATATCTGTGCTTGCATCCAGAGTCATTGCATCTTTAAATTCTGTAAAATCCAATGAATCAGCAGTAATTAAACCACCGCCTAAAGAACTACTCCAACTTGGTGCAGAGGAGCCATTAGAGACTAAAACCTGTCCTGATGTCCCAGCCTCTGATACCTCAAATGAATCAGAATCAGTCCATAATATACCACCTGCAGCCAAAGTTAAGGCTTTAGCAGACCCTCCATTTGCAATAGGCAGTACTCCTGTTACCTCTGAAGTTAAATCCACAGAAGTACCCAGGCTTGAAGACAATGTTACACTAGATCCTAGTGTAACATCTCCTCCTCCTGATAACCCTGATCCTGCTGTAACAGTTACCTTAGAGTTAGCTAAATCTGCATTTGCTACTGTCCCATCTAAAATCTCAGTAGTTGTGACTCCTCCTGATTTTATGGTCACCAGCCCTGCAGTTGAAACTGCAAAGTTAGAGTCTGAAAAAGAAGCAATCCCTGCAATAGTTGTAGTAGCCAAATCAGGGGTAGGTGCTTCAGTCCATGCTAAATTTCCTTCCCCATCATTCTGTAAAAAGGTTTGGGCTCCACCCTGTGTATTAGGGTAGGTATAGGTAACTGTATTTAATGTTAAGGGCCCATCTATAGAAGCAGTATTAGCAATTTTTATGGATGAACCCAGAATCTCTCCATTTACTTTGGTATCCAGGTTAATCTCTAAATACTTTCCAGATGGGGTAGATTCAGCCAAAACCTGCCCGTCCGGCAGGCGGGCCTCACCTTCAAGCTTGGTAACTTCTGGATTAGTTAAACCTTGTGCTAAATCCCTTGGTAAGTCTGTAACTGTTGCTAAAAGTCCAAGCTCTGAAGCTTTTTGTGGAGCAAAAGTATTAATTGCACCCACTGCTAAAGTATTAAAAGGGGAAAGTACTTGAGCTAACAAACTTTCATTCTGAGCCCTTTTCTTGTCATCCTGAGCCGTAGGCGAAGAATATATACCCTTCGCTCCGCTCAGGGTGACAGAAGATGTGCCAGGTATGACAGGAGATGCAAATATTGCCTTAGTCTGTTCTGGTTTGATAAGGTATGATGCAATAAGTCCCGTAGTCATTAGGAGTGTGAAAATTGTTGTTACAGCAAAAACCATAAAAACCGCTGCTAAAGTTAACTGTTTATTAACCCCTGCAAGCAGTAAATTATGCTGATACTCCTCATCTACAAAAACTTTTTTCTCATCATCAACTTTCTTTGATAAAAGCTCTGATATTAGGTTTTCACCAACAGCTACTGGTTTTGAATAATTAAGCTCAATTGGTTGTGAAAATACCTCTGGCTGTAAAAATGCCTCATTATCATTTTTATCTACCAGCTGCGGATTCTCAATCCCAAAGCTAAAATCTTTCTTAAGGGAAGAAATCTGAGACCTGGTATATCTTCTGGCACCACCCTCAGTCCTTTGAGGTCTAATAATCCCTTTTTGCTCCCAATTTCTCAAAGTATCAGGAGAAATACCTAAAGCCTTAGATGCTTTAGAAATAGAAATTAATCCCTTATAACCCTTCTCAGGATTAAGTTCTTTTCTTAATTCTGAAAGCTGCGAAAGTTTATACCTCCTGGCACCTCCCTGAGTCCTTTGGGGAATTAGTTTGCTTTGCTGCTCCCAGTTTCTGAGGGTATCTGGAGAAACACCTAAGTATTTTGCAGCTTTAGATATGGAAAGAAACCCTGCTTCTGCTTTTTCAGGGTTTTGGGTGTCCGTCTGCCTCTTTAAATCGTTTTTAGATTTAAAATTAGGCATTAATTTTTCAGATTCAAAACTTAGGAAAATCCTAGTAAAAAGTTAGGAATCTTTTAATAAATATATAGTTGCAAATACCAGATATTTTGTCAAATAAATAACTTATTTATAAAAGCTCAGTGTAGTGAAGAAATTTTTAAAACTCTGATTTCTTAGTCAGGTTATTTAATAACCTGCAGGAAACCTCAAAAATTCAAAAAAAACAGGAGCGTCCGTCTGCTTCGCTCCTGTTTTAGGTAAGTTAATAGTAGGGTATGAAAATTATCCTGTCAATATATCAAATGATAACAAATCTGATTAAATCATTTAACGCACAGCCACAAAAATATAACATAGCTCTGTGTAAACATTTTTATTATATATCAAAATATATATTTAATATATCAAAGAATATTAACTATCCTATAATTTATATATGTGAAAAGATTGTGGAAATAAAATTTCTGATTAAACATGTCATTCTGAGCCGCTCCTTTGTCATTCTGAGCCGCAGGCGAAGAATATAATTTATTCATACCCTTCACTTAGTTCAGGGTGACAATGAGTTTATCAAAATGACAATTCAAATAATAAATGATAAACTAAGCCTATGAAAAAATACCAGCCAAAAGAGATTGAAAATAAATGGCAAAAAAAGTGGAAAGAAGAAAAACTTTATAGTCCTGATATAGATAAATCACAAAACCCCTATTATGCTTTAATGATGTTTCCTTATCCTTCTGCAGAAGGTCTTCATGTAGGGAATATGTATCCTTTTACAGGCACAGATATCTTTGCCCGCTTCAAAAGGATGCAGGGATTTGATGTCCTGGAGCCTATTGGGCTTGATGGCTTTGGAATACACAGTGAAAACTATGCTTTAAAGGTAAATCAGCATCCAATGGATCTTTCAAAAATTACAGAAAAAAGGTTTTATGAGCAGTTAACTGAGATTGGGGATGCCTATGACTGGACCAGGACTGTGGAAACTTACAAGCCTGAGTACTATAAATGGACCCAATGGCTTTTTTTGCAGATGTATAAAAAAGGCTTAGCATATAAAAAAGCTGCAGAAGTAAATTGGTGCCCTTCTTGCAAAACTGTGCTTGCTGATGAGCAGGTTATAGCTGGAGTTTGTGAAAGGTGTGGATCTAAGGTTGAAAAAAAGAATTTAGAACAGTGGTTTTTTAAGATCACAGACTATGCAGATAGGTTACTGGATAACTTAGACTGGATTGACTGGACAGACAAGGTCAAAATAGCCCAAAGAAACTGGATAGGTAAAAAAACAGGCATAAATATAAGCTATAAAATTGAAGAAAGTAATGAGGAAGTAACAGTCTTTACAACGAGGCCAGACACTAATTTTGGGACAACCTTCATAGTTTTAGCACCCGAGCACCAACTTGTAAAAAAAATAACTAAGAAAGAAAATCTTGAAGAAGTAGATAAATATATCAAAACATCACTTAGTAAGTCAGATGAAGAGAGGATGGCAGAAGGAAGGACAAAAACAGGGGTTTTCACTGGGGCATATGCCATTAATAATTTAAATGGAAAAAGGCTGCCAATTTGGGTCAGTGATTTTGTACTTGGTGGATTTGGAACAGGAGCTGTGGTAGGAGTACCTGGACATGATATAAGAGACTTTGAATTTGCTAAACAGTTTGGACTGGAAATTATCAGGGTAGTTGTAGGGAAAGATGGAGATAAATCTGAGATTACTGAGGCTAAACAGGTTCAGGAAGAAGAAGGAACTATGGTCAACTCGCAGTTTTTAGATGGACTGGATATTCATGAAGCTACCCAAAAAATTATGGACTATTTAGAAGAAAAAACTTGGGGTGAGAGAGTGACAACTTACCACTTAAGAGATTGGCTGATCTCCAGACAAAGATATTGGGGTCCGCCAATCCCAATTATCTATTGTGATGAGTGCGGAACTGTGCCTGTATCAGAAAAAGATTTGCCTGTTGAGCTGCCTTTTGTTGAAAATTTCAGGCCAACAGGTACTGGAAAAGCTCCGTTAGCCTCAGTAGAAGAATTCTATAATGTTAAATGTCCCAACTGTGGAGGCCCAGCAAAGAGGGAAACAGATGTTTCAGATACATTTTTAGATTCAGCCTGGTACTTTTTAAGATACCCAAATACTGAACTAGAAGATAAAGCCTTTGATGAGGCTAGAATTAAAAAATGGCTGCCTGTGGATATGTATATTGGAGGAGCTGAGCACTCAGTCCTACACCTTTTATATTCAAGATTTGTAACTATGGTTTTAAAAGATTTAGGGTTTTTAGACTTTGAGGAACCATTTGAGCACTTTAAAGCTCATGGTTTGATCATCTCTGAGGGTGCAAAGATGTCTAAATCTAAGGGAAATGTCATTAATCCTGATAAATATATAAAAGAATATGGTGCAGACACTTTGAGGATGTATTTGATGTTCATGGGACCATTCTCAGAAGGTGGAGACTTTAGGGATGCAGCAATTGGGGGATTGTATAGATTTTTAACCAGGGTTTGGGACTTAATTTTAAACACACCTGAGGCTAAAGAAACTGAAAATGAGCTCAAAACTCTAAATAAAACAATTAAAAAAGTTGGAGAAGATATTAGTGAGCTGCACTTTAATACTGCAATCTCCAGTTTAATGAAACTTCTTAATATTTTATCTTCTCAAAAGTCAGCATCTAAAGAAACAAAAAAGAAATTCATGTTATTACTTGCCCCTTTTGCGCCCCATATTACAGAAGAGTTATGGGATATGTTAAACTCCCGTCAACAGCAACCGATTCGGCCTGAGGGCTCACGGCCTCGAAGGCTTGTTTCAGGATCTATCCACCAACAGAGTTGGCCAACAGTTAATGAAAAATATTTAGAGGAAGAAGAAATAAGTGTTATTGTCCAGGTTAATGGAAGAGTTAGGGAACAATTAACAATTAACAATGAACAATTAACAATGAAAAAAGAAGATCTGGTAAAGCTTGCGTTAGAAAGTCAAAAAGTCAAAAAATTTGTTGATGGGAAGGAAATTAAAAAGACTATCTATGTCCAGGGAAAAGTCCTTAATTTAGTGGTTAGTGATTAGGGGGTAGGGAATAGTTATCACTCAAAGTCTCCTTTTGATAATAAAATTCTAAAATTTAAATAGATTGCTAAAACAGCCTAAACTATTTTCTTACAAAAATGAGTACAAATTTTGAAATATATCATTTTGTATCAGGAGAGGGTACTGGAGAGGGGGTAAAACTAGCCATTTTCCAGTTAGTTTCAACAGCTCCCCGTAGAGTATCAGGCCTGGTTTGCAGGGTTGCTGTTTTGGTGGGATATAGCTTTTCTACAGGTGTCTGAATTGATGGTTGGTGCTGGTCCCTATTACCGCCTGAAATAAAATCAAACGCAGCAAGTCCGGAAATTATTAACAATCCCAGCATTATCTGACCCTTTCTTGAAAGTGTACCAGATTCCTTTAATTCCTTAAAAAATTCTTTCATAATTTTGCTTTCATATGAGTCTGCTTAATCGCATACTTATAGGATATAATTTTAAGTCCTAAAAGTCAACTTCAAGCGGGGTTGACTCAAAAGCACTTCTAGATTAAACTAAGATTATCCCCTATGCCTAAATTTATATCCCAAATGCCTCTCTCAGGTTCACAGAGTTCAGAATCTAGAACAAATAGAGATAATTTCTGGTTACTCTCAAGGCTGGACCATCTCTGGTCAAATTATTTTACCAATGTAACTCAGGATAATCCAATTTTTATAAAATTTGGCAGGCATTCAAGATTTAGGTTAGGCTCAATAAAATTTGATCCACGCACAAAACACTCCTACATTACCATTACTTCAATGTTTAAAGACCTAAAAATCCCAACAGAAGTAGTTGACCACACAATTGCCCATGAACTCTGCCATTATACCCATGGTTTCTCATCACCAAAACAAAAAATGCACAGATATCCTCATCATGGAGGTGTAATTAAAAAAGAACTGGCGCAGAGGGGACTACAGCACCTGTCCAGGGCCTACTCAGCCTGGATCAAGGTCTATAGGAAGCAGCTTAGGTAATTTTTAATTTAAAATTCGAAATTTGAATTGAAATTAAAATGTTTTAAACATTAAAAATTCAATAAAAATTTATACTTGAAAATTTAAAATTTTACTCTTACACTAAATGTGTGGACTCCCTAAATAGCAAGCTGGACCAATACAAATTACCTATTGCCCTATGTCTTGTAGGTCTTGTTCTGATCATAGGTGGCATTATCTCCTCAGGTTTTCTAAATAAACCAAAAACCATTCCCAAAGAAAGCTTAGTAAAAAACGACACTCCTGGTTTAATTAAAGTTGATATTTCAGGGGCTGTTTTAAAACCTGCTGTTTATGAAATCTCTCAAACTGCCAGAATAGAGGATGTTATAAAATTAGCAGGAGGTTTTTCTCAAAATGCTAATCAAGAATATATATCAAAAAGCTTAAATCTATCTCAAAAGATATCAGATGGACAGAAAATTTATATCCCAATTAATGGAGAAATTGCCCCCATAGGACAAGTTGCAGGAGCATCTGCAGCTGGAAAAATAGGAATTAACTCTTCTTCGCAGGCAGACTTAGAAAAACTTCCTGGAGTTGGTCCAGCTACAGCTGCAAAAATTATCTCATCCAGGCCATACAATGACTTAAATGAATTAGTTTCTAAAAAAGCAGTAAGTAAAGCTTTACTTGAAAAAATTAAGGATATGATAGACCTAAATTGATTAATGATTAAAGATTAAGGATTAAAGAATTTTTAAGATTATTCATTAATCACCAATCATTATTCTTTAATCATGTTAAATAGCAGAATATTCTTAATTTTATTATTAACTTTTATTCTAATTTTAAGAATCCAAAGTTTGGGTGGCCTCCATGAGCCTGAACCAGACCCATTCTTAGAAGAAATTGGCTCAAAATTTGAATCACAGAGAAATTACCTGTCAAAAGTCTCCCAGGCAATTCTTCCCCAGCCCCAAGCTGCACTTTTAACAGGCATGGTCTTAGGGGTAAAAGAAGATTTGCCCTTTGAATTCAAAAAAGCCCTATCCAACACCTCCACCATGCATATAGTGGTAGTTTCTGGCCAGAATTTAACCTTGCTCGGAGGATTTTTATTAGGACTTGCTCCACTGATAGGCAGGAAGAAAACTTTAATAGTGACTTTAATTTTCCTAATATTCTACTCTGTTTTTACAGGTTTGCAGATCCCTGTCCTAAGAGCAGTTTTAATGTTTGGTCTAGCCTCAATTGCCCAGATTTTGGGAAGGGCAGATGATAGTCCATGGGTTTTAATGCTTACAGCCTTAGCCATGCTTATATATAACCCTTCCTGGCTTCTGTCAATCTCCTTTCAGCTTTCATTTTTAGCAACAGTTGGGGTTATCATCCTGGCCCCAGCCTTAATAGAGCACTTTAACTTTCTGCCTAATTTAATTAAACAGGACCTGGTTGTAACAACAGCAGCTCAAATAATGGTCTTCCCAATTATTGCTGTTAATTTCCATCAGATGAGTATCTTTGGTATATTAGTTAATAGTTTGATACTTTGGACAGTACCAATAATAATGCTCACTGGCATGGCTACTTTTTTAATCTCTATAATAAATATCTGGCTGGCTGAATTATTTGGATTGATCCCAGGAGTCCTACTAACTTATTTTGTTTACATTGTAGATGCATTCAACCAGCCCTGGGCAAATATGTATGTAGGTAGAATTAGCTGGATAGTCTGGATAGGATATTATTTGATAATTTTGGGCATTTACCTAACCTTAAGAAAGAGAAACACTCTTAAATCTGAGTCCCAGAATTGACATACGTAATACGTATGATATAATAGTTTTATGCAGAGAATTAGTGTCCACATTCCGGAAGAAACTAAACAAAGAATCAACTTCATTGCCCAGTCTGAAAGTAAACCTGAAGCTGAGATTATAAGAGAAGCTATTGATGAGGGTTTAGAACAGATCTATCCTCAGAAAAATTCTGGTCAGGCCTTACTTGACCTGGCTAAGATGGCAGAAAAAATCCCAACCAAAGGTAAACTTCCTAAAGACCTTATTAAAAATCTTGATTATTATACCTGGGGAGGAGAAAAGCGTGAATAAGATAGTGATTGGAGATGCAGATGCCCTAATCGCTTTAGTTCTTGAAAACGACCCAAATCATCAAAAATCAATAGCTGTCTCTGAAGTACTAAAAAAGCAGGGTAATATCGTGATATTTCCTATAACTGTTTTTCCCGAAGCTATTACTTCCTTAAAAAGAGCTTTTAATCAGCCAGAAAAAGCCCATTTGATAAACAAAAAGTTTCTAGCAGGGGATTATAATGTTGAATACCTAACCCCAGAAATAATGAAAAGAGCTGCTGAAATTTTTGATAAAGCAAATTCTAAGCAAAACACTCTTTTTGATGCAATTGTGGCCTCAACTGCTGAAAAATTAGAAGCAGAAGCAATCTTCTCCTTTGATAACTGGTACCCAAAGCTGGGACTAAAATTAGCAGAAGCATAATTAGCCTCAAAATAAGCCTATATACTTTTTTAAAAAGAAAAAATTTAGCAAAATCTGAAGCTAAATTAGACTCATAGTTTATGTGGTTTTTATAGTGTATAATTCTCTATATGTCAGGTGAAAGAAATATAGAAATAAGTAAGCATGCCAGGTTAGAATATCTTGGAGCTACTATAATCGCAGGAGGGTTGGTTGGGACTATAGTAGGTTACCCTGCCTCTCTACTTAGCGGCAATGGTCCAGATTTGGGAGTTGGTGTAGGAAGTGTTGTTGGTGGAGGGTTTTTTGCAGCCTCACAAGCTCCAATATCCTTGGAAGTGGCTCTAACTAAGCAAAAAGAGAATAAAATATGGGAATCGAGACTAAGCTTAGCCAGGGCTTACTTAGAGGCTAGTACAGGATTAGCTGTTTCGCTCGGTATTCCTGGTCATGCACTAGGTGGGGATATGGGCTTACTTCTCGGTGCTGCTTCAGGAGCGATGTTTGGGATTGCTTTCACAAATTGCGAGCGCAAACTAAGAGCTAAAGGCTTTCCTGAACTAATAACTCCTGAAGGCAACTCAACTTTAAGAAACGCTGATATTCCCACTAGTGTTGATGGAAGACTTTATCCACCAGTATATTATGCAAAAAATTTATCAGATTGGATTGCATTTAGGGAAGCCAATAAAGAAGCTATATTAAAATGGGCAGGTAATATACCTCAAGTATCAACAAGCCCTGGTGGCTATATTCCAGATGAAGGTCCTGTAAACAGTGTTGTAGTGCTGGCAGAAGTAGAACATAGACCAATCAATGATCCTGAGAATTCTCCAGGAATACATATTGCAGACAAAAATCTCACAAAAGGCGGTGCTGAGATACTTACTCTTCCTGTTGACCCATTTTTTTATTGGAATAATGGAAGCAGGTTTTCAGGAGCAGGTTTAGGTATAGGTGGTAAAGTCCTGCCAGATAATCAGTGGGTAGCTTTCAAAGAAAATTCCTGGAGCAGATCTGTAGTTGTACTAGATCAATACCAATCTGCTGTCCAAAAAGATTCTAATCAAACTTTAGAAAGCATTGAGAATAGCTACTGGCTGCTTCATGTTTATGGTGAAGGGATAAAGAATGCCAAAAGACAGAGAGCAGCAGCTAAACCAGTCATGATTCCTGAATTCAATCCTGGAAATATCTAACCTATAAAACTATTCATTGCGAAGCAATTGATATGAGTCTAGATGATCTCAAAAAACTCTTAAAATAACTCTCTTTGTGCTATCATTAATTCATGTTTAAAGATCAACTTTTGCAAGATTTAAAGGATACTGTAAAGGATTTAGGGTTTGTAGTTCCTCCTGATATAGTTCTATCTATTCCACAAAATCCTAAATTTGGGGACTACTCATCAAATATCCCCTTGCAGCTTTCTAAACAGACCCACAAAAATTCTTATCAAAACCCCCAGCAGATTGCTAATGCAATTTTAAAAACTTTAGGACACCCTGCTTATTTAGAACATGTAGAGGTTGCAGGCCCTGGATTTATAAACTTTTTTATCAAAGATTCATCACTTGCTGAAATCCTTGAGCCATCTAAACGTCATCCTGAACTTGTTTCAGGATCTAAAAAAAAGATTTTAATTGAATATGGCCATGTAAACCTATTAAAGGAGATCCACATTGGACACTTGAGAACTTTTATTTTAGGTGAATCCCTGGCTAGAATCCTGGAATATTTGGGTAATGATGTTTTCAGGGCTAATTACCAGGGAGACATTGGGCTCCATATAGCTAAAGCAGTCTGGGGAATCAGAAAGCTTGGTTTGCCATCTCAAGAGCTCAGCCTGGAAGATAAAGCTAAGTTTTTAGGCCAGGCTTACGCCCAGGGTAATTTAGACTATGATCAAGATCATAAAGCAAAACATGACATAGACAGTATTAATTTAAAACTCTATGAAAAAGCTCCAGAGTTTGAAGAAGTCTACAAGCTTGCCAGGGAGTGGAGTTTAGAATATTTTAGCCCCATTTATGATCTTTTAGGAATTAAATATGACAGATGCTTTTTTGAGAGTGAAGTTTATGAAGAAGGTAAAAAAATAGTCTTAGAGAATGTAGGAAAAGTTTTTAAACAGGATAATGGGGCAATTGTATTTCCAGGAGAAGAGTATGGTTTACACACCAGGGTTTTCATAGCCTCAAAAGGTAATCCAACCTATGAAGCAAAAGATATTGGTTTAGCCCAGGCAGAATTTGAAGCTTTTCCTTATGACCTTTCAATCCATGTTGTAGCCAGTGAGCAGGAAGGCTATTTTAAAGTTGTAATTAAAGCTATAGAAATTCTATTTCCACACTTAGTAGGTAAAAAATACCACCTTTCTTATGGATTTGTTGACCTGAAAGAAGGAAAGATGTCTTCCAGGACAGGTAATGTAATTACAGTTGATGACTTAATGAAAGTAGTTTCTGAGAAGTTAAGGGAAGTAATGAGCAAATCCAAAGGTCAGGTTGATCAAGAAATTGTGAAAAAATTAAGCATTGCAGCTATAAAATTCTCTTACCTTAAAGTTTCACCAACCCCAAATTTAACTTTTGATCTTGATTCTTCAGTATCACTAACTGGGGATAGTGGCCCATATGTTATGTATTCCTTTGTCAGGACCCAGTCAATCTTAAAAAAAGCAAATAAAGATGAATTTAAATTTGATCCTGCAAAACTAGAGTTGAGCTCACATGAAAGGGAGCTATTAAGACTCTTAGAGTACTTTAATTACCATGTTGAGCAAGCCTCAATAAATTACCACCCAAATGAGATAGCATCATATTTAATAGAACTTTCAAAGCTTTTTAACTCTTTTTATGAAAGTACCCCAATTCTTAATACTAAGGAAGAAAACTTTAGACTCTCCGTAGTTAAAAAAGTTGGAGAAACTCTCAAAACTGGATTAAACTTATTAGGTATAGAAACAGTGGAGAAAATGTAAATGTTTCATAAATCTCACAGAAGAAGTGGTGGAGGGGTAATGGGCATCTTTAGGATGTTTTTGTCCCTGATTATTTTAGCAATACTTGGTTTAGGTTTGCTTCAGGCTTATAAAAGCTTCTCAGGCTTTGACCCTTTAACTTTAAACCCCTCAACTGCTGCAGATTTTAGCCTCACTCCTGATGGAATAATAGCTTTTATAAAAGCCCTGGTTTCTGACCCTGGAAGTGCGCTTGAAAGTACTAAAATATCAGAAGAAAGTACTGCTTCTGATATTAAACTAAAGTTTGCAGTCATTGCTGACCCTCATTTAGATTACCCGGGCTTAGCAAAAGCCCTGAAGATTGCTAAAGAAAAAAATACCCAGTTTATAATAGCAATGGGAGATTTTTCAGATGTGGGTACCACCCGGGAGCTCATGGCCTCCAGGCAAAAATTTGATGAGGGAGGCTTAACCTACTATGCCCTTCCAGGTGACCATGACCTTTGGGATTCAAGGGATAAAGGCAATATCCCAAACCAGAATTTTAACTCAGTCTTTGGTCCCCCATACCAGGCTTTTTCTGTGAATGATGTCAGGTTTATTTTAGTCTATAACTCTGATAATTACTCAGGGCTTGATGAGATTCAGTTAAGCTGGGTAGAGGAAGAGGTTGATAAATCATCTGCTGATCCCTCAGCTGTAACATTTGTCTTTGCAGCCACACCGCTATATCACCCAAGCTCAGACCATGTTATGGGAAAAGTTACTCCCAAATTAAAAAACCAGGCTGACCATTTAATAGATATTTTCAAAAAAGGTGGAGTAGAAGAGGTCTTTTCTGCAGACACCCACTTTTACTCAAGGTACCAGGAACCTAAAAGTATGTTAAATATGACCACAGTAGGGGCAGTTACCTCAGACAGGAATCCTCAGACTCCAAGGTTTGCAATTGTTGAAGTTTATACAGATGGCAGCTACAATGTAATAGAGACACCACTGAATTAATTTGAAATTTCTAATTTTAAATTTTTATTGAAATCTAAATTTTAAAAATTAAAATATTAAAAATTCATTTCAAATTTAGAATTTCAAATTGAAAATTTATGCACAGTATTTAACCTTAAGATATATTTTGATATAATACTTAATCATGAATCAACGCACATTAATCTTACTAAAACCTGACGCAGTTAAGAAAAATTTAGTTGGGGAAATAATTAAAAGATATGAAGATGCAGGATTAAAAGTTGTAGAACTTCAGATGCTTAAAGCTCCAATGGAGATAGTTTCAAAGCACTATCCAGAAGATGAAGAGTATCTAAGAGCAATTGGTGAAAAAAGTGTTCAGGCTGGTGAAAAAGTTGATGATACACTAGCCCAAGGGAAGATGGTGGTAGGGTGGTTAAGGGATTTTATAACTTCAGGCCCAATTGTAGCCATGGTTTTAGAAGGTGAAGATGCAGTTACATTGGCCAGAAAAGTCACAGGTTACACAGACCCACAAGCTGCAGATAAAGGTTCAATAAGAGGGGACCTGGGTGAAGATTCAATCCTAAAAGCCAATGCAGAAAAAAGGCCTGTCTATAACTTAATCCATGCCTCAGGCACCAAAGAAGAAGCTGAGCATGAAATCTCCCTTTGGTTCCCAAGCTAGAAAGCCGGAGAGGGGGGAATTGGACTCCTTGTTGACATAACATTGTACGATCGTACATCATTATGGAATGAAACAATTAAGAAAGAAGAGTTTAAGCTATTATGTGCTGGAAGTACTGGAAAAGTCTGTAGATGGATATGTTAGGTTTGAAGACTTTACTTATAATTCTTATATTTACGCAAAAGGTTATGATAGAATCCTGTCTAAATCCGGCCTTTCCAAAGCAATATCCCGTTTAAAAGAAAATGGTCTAATAGAGAAACAGGTAAAAAGTGACAATGAGATAATATTTCAACTTACAGACCAGGGTAAAAGTTTTATTTTGGAATCCAGCCAGGATGTATCAGCTTGGGATGGGAAATGGAGGATTGTGCTTTTTGATATTCCTGAGCAGAAGAGAGTTATCAGAAACCTTTTTAGAAGGAACTTAAAAAAGTGGGGATTTAAACCATTACAAAAATCAGTCTGGGTTAGCAAACATGATGTTTATACAAAACTTGAAGGCTATATTAAAGAGCTAGGCATAGAAAAGTGGGTATCTATTATAGAAACAAATAAAATTAGCCATATCACTTTTTGATGCGGTCGTACAAGCAAATGATATTTTGCTTTAGAAAATCCAAAGAAGTAAAATATACTCACTAGTCCCTATAGCTCAAATGGATAGAGCATCCCGGTCCTAACGGGAAGGTTCCCAGTTCGAGTCTGGGTAGGGATACCAACAATTATGGCTTCTGCCCAGTATAAAAAGCTATTTATATTAAGGTTTGTAGCTTACCTGTCTATCCTGACAGGGATTTTAGTTTTAGCATTTGAGCTTGGACCTGTTGCATCTGCAGAGTTTAATTACAGGATGGATAGGGCTTTTGGTGTCTCCCACACCCTCCCTCCTCAGGTTATCACCTCTTCAGGACAAAATACTGCTGAGTCTGACCAAGCACAATCTGGCTTTGGCTCAGTCTCAAAAAATGAATCTATTATCACACCAGTTTCCACTGACTATGGAATAGTCATAGAAAAGATCAATGCAAATGCAAAAGTTATCCCTGATGTGGATCCAGGCAATGAAAGGGAATACCAGACTGCACTTGCACAGGGAGTTGCAGCAACTATTGGTTCAACTATCCCTGGAGAAAGTGGAAATTTATATATCTTTTCACACTCAGTAGATGCACCATGGAATGTTATCAGGTTTAATGCAGTATTTTACCTTTTAAGAGAGCTTGAAGTTGGGGATAGAATAATTTTATTTTATCAGGGCAAAAGGTTTGACTATATTGTTTTTGATAAAACTATAGCCTCACCCTCTGATGTAAGCTTTTTATCCAACAGGTATGACAAGCCTGTTTTAACACTTCAAACCTGTGATCCACCGGGAACTCTGCTTAACAGGCTCATTGTCAGGGCCAAGCTGCAAAGTAGTTAGAGGTTATTGGGTAACGAAGCCAGTATCGTGAGGGGTTAGACGTTTAACGTAACCGTTAATCCATACGGGCATCTAAACCGTTTAACTCTAAACTTTCTACAGACACTTTGCATTTTAAAGAGCACATTTGTACAATTAACATATGTCCCGCCGTTTTCTCATCACCCTCCTAACAGTTGTAGCCATAGGAATAATAGGGGCTATAGCTATAATGATTACCAAAGGCTACAGGATCTCACCCCAAACTGGGATTATCACAGGTACAGGAATTCTCTCAGTTAATTCAGAACCAGATCAGGCTTCAGTTTATTTGGATGATCATTTAACAACAGCTACAAATGCAAATATAAATGCTTTAGTCCCTAAAACTTATGATGTCAGGATTGTTAAAGAAGGCTATATTACCTGGGAGAAAAAGATAGAAGTAAAAGAAGGTTTGGTTTCTGAAGTCAAAGCCACTCTATTTAGGACCATCCCCACAGTTTACCCAATCACCTACACTGGGGCACAGATGTCTTTAATTTCACCTGATAACTTTAAAATGATCTATGTTGTGCCAGTCTCTGATCCAAATGACCCAATCACTTTAAAAAAGGGAGGGGTTTGGGTTTGGGAGACAGCTGAAAGGCAATTCAATATTGGACGGGGAAATGAACCAAGACAAATTGCCCTTTCAAATGGTACAGACTGGACTAAAGCCAGCTTCAGGTGGTCACCAGATTCAACCCAGGTTTTAGCAACCTTCCCTGACAGACAGCTTCTATTAGAAACTGACAGGTTAAATGACCCTCCTAAAGATGTCACACTCCAGCTGGCTGCCACAATTAGTGCCTGGGATGAACAGGAAAAAACCAGAAATACAACCAGGTTAAATTCAATAAAAGATGTTGAGCTAAGAAAAGTGGCCTCATCTTCAGCTTATCTAAACTGGTCTCCAGATGAAACCAGGATTTTATACTCACAAGATGGAAAAGATAACTTTAAAGTAGCAGATCTTACTTCAAGAAAAACTTATGACCTGCCTAAGGTAAACTATTATTCCTGGCTGCCTGATGGTTTGCACTTAGTTTTAGTAGAGTCAGATGAGCCTGCAAAAACCCCTATTCCAACACCTGCAAAGACTGTATCACAAAGCATCACCCAAAGTTCTCTGCCTAATTCCAGGATCTCAATTGTAGAATTTGATGGCTTTAACAGGTCTGAAATTTATATTGGAACTTTGGATCCAAAATCCATCTTTGTCTGGCCAGATTCCTCAAGACTGATAGTTGTTTCTTCCTTCCCAACCTCCAATGCCTCAAAACCAAACTTATTTGGAATAAATTTGAAATAGGATACCACTGATCCCTTTTGTTCCACTTTGTGTAAATTGTGATTGGGTCTTTGGACTGTTAAAATCTTCAGACAGAGATGAGAAATTAGATTGGTTCTACATTCTCACTTCCCATCTCGCACATCTATGTTCAAATTCTCCAAACGCATTGGTATTGATTTAGGTACTGCCAACTCTTTGGTTTATCTGGGCGGCGAAGGAATTGTTTTAAATGAACCTACAGTTGTGGCTGTTTCCACCATAGACAACAGGGTTTTGGCAGTAGGAAATGAGGCCAAAGAGATGATTGGCAGGACCCCTGGCAATATTACTGCCACCAAGCCAATGCGTGATGGTGTGATTGCAGATTATGTAATTACAGAAGCACTTCTGAGATTTTTTATAGACAAAATCTGCGGCCAGTCCAGGGTCTTTAAACCTGAAGTAATGGTTTGTGTGCCTGCAGGTGTCACTTCTGTAGAAAGAAGGGCAGTTATGGATGCCACCCTCTCAGCTGGTGCTAAAGTGGCTTATTTAATTGATGAGCCCTTAGCTGCAGCCATTGGTTCAAACATCCCAATTGCTAATCCTTCAGGCAACATGATTGTAGACATAGGAGGGGGAACCACAGAAGCTGCTGTGATCTCTTTGGGCGGGGTAGTTGTCCATAACTCCACCAGGGTTGGGGGAAATAAAGTAGATGATGCAATAACAACTTATGTCAGGAAAAAGTATGGTCTGATTATTGGAGAACACCAGTCTGAGGCTATAAAAAAGACCATAGGAAATGCCCTACACCCAAAAACATCTGAAATAAAAAGCATGGAAGTAAGGGGCAGGGATGGTGCAACTGGCCTGCCCAGGACTATTGTCTTAAGCTCTGAAGAAGCAACTATAGCCATGCAGGATCCATTAAAGAAGATAATAGGGGCAGTTAAAGCTGTTTTAGAACAAACCCCTCCTGAGCTTGCCTCAGATATTATAGATAAAGGGATAGTAATGTCTGGAGGAACTTCCCAAATTAACAATTTAGATAAGCTAATGACCCAGGAAACAGGTGTACCCTGTCACATTGCAGAAAACCCCCTGTTTTCTGTGGTGCTGGGAACAGGAATAGCACTGGAGAACCTAGATTTATATAAAAGAAGTGTCAGTAAGAGGTGAATTTACAATTTACAATTTACACTTTACAATGAAATCACAATTTGAAAATTTTCAAAATGAAAATTCATTGAAAATTGGTACTTGAGAATTGAAAATTATGCGTATTCTAATAACAGGTGGTGCTGGCTTTATTGGCAGCCATATAACTAAACTTCTTTTAAATGAAGGCCATGAAGTAATGGTCTTTGATAATTCTGCTGGTAATCTAGAGAGACTAGAAAACGTCATTGCGAGCGTAGCGAAGCAATCTAGCTCGGAATTAGAGATTGCCGCGTCGCCCGCTAGCTGGCGGACTCCTCGCAATGACAATAGTGGAATGACACTGCTCCATGGTGATCTAAAAGACTCAGAAGCGCTTGAAAAAGCCCTAGGGGGAGTAGATGCAGTCATTCACATGGCCTCACTAATAGAGGTCTCAGAATCAGTAAAATACCCCTTAAAATTTGCAGAAAATAACATTATGGGCAGCATTAATCTTTTAGAAGCTATGAAAGAAAAGGGAGTGAAAAGAATAATTTTTTCATCATCAGCCACAGTCTATGGCGAACCAAAAACTTTGCCTCTAACAGAAGGTATGCCTTTAGATTCTGCTAATCCATATGCAGCATCTAAAATAGCTGTAGAACAGTTTTTATCTGCATATCACAAGAATCATGGTTTTGATGTCACCATTCTTAGATACTTTAATCCTTATGGACCAGGAGAAGAGCATGAGCCTGAAACCCATGCTATCCCAAACTTCATTAAAAATGGCCTGGATAAAAAGCCTGTACCCTTGTACTGGAAAGGGGAGCAGACAAGGGATTTTATCTACATTGAAGATTTAGCCAAAGCCCACACAGTAGTTTTAGACCAATCTGGCTTTAATATTTTTAATGTAGGAACTGAGCAGGGAGTCAGGATTATTGATGTTATAAACAAACTGTCTGATATATTAGGATACACTCTAGAAGTTGAAGATCTGGGAGATAGACCCGGAGATGTCCGATCCAACTATGCCTCTTCCCAAAAGCTAAAAGAATCTACAGGCTGGAGTGCTCAGACAGATTTAAATGAAGGATTAAGAAAAACTGTAGAGTGGTTCAAATCCAGAGAAAATTTTTAATTTGAAATTTTCAATTTTTAGTGAATATCTAATTAGTAAATTTTTAATGAGTACTGCTAGCTATTTTTGAGAATATTAAAGTTAATTCCTGGGCTTCTTTCCATAGGGTTCTGCATTCATCTGCTAACTCAGGAGCGGCCTTAGCCATAATTCTTAGCCAGTATTTAGTTTCTTTGGCTTCCTTTTTACATATAAATATCTTATTTTTGAAGTCTTTTCTACTTGAAGCACCATTGGCTTCGCAATAATTAGCTCCAATGCTTGTACCTGATCTTACTAATTGGTTATTAATAGGATCATTTATGACGTTACGAGGAACTTTTTTGCAGAGTTCGATTACTTCCTCACTAAATTTAGCAGTTCTTTCTTCTAAATCAAATTGTCTTTTATTGTTTAAAATTTCAGTCATTTAAAAATGATTTCAAATTTTAAATTTTGAATTGAAAATTAATAGCCAAATGTATTTTACTAGTCTTAAGATCCTAAAAATTCTCCAGGGTTGGACTATTAGTCTAAATAGCCATTCTAAGCCCAAATTTCTGATAAAAAGGGGAGCGCGGGGCACGCTTCCAGATAGATAGTCAAAAGCTCCTCCAACCCCCATTGCCACCTTAACATTAAGCTGCGGTAAATTTTTAGAAATCCATTTTTCCTGCTTAATATGGCCCAAGGCTACAAATAAAAAATCTAATCCCTTTTGATTACTATTGATAACATCTGAGATAGTTTTTTGAGCATTTTTAGACCTATAAGTACTTTCTCCCAGGCTGTTTACCTCCAAATCTCCATCAGCAACAACTACCTTCAGTTTTGGGTATTTTTTAAGTAAGCACTCTTTTAGTTTTTCTGCTACACCATTTTGACCTCCAATTAAGCCTACTGTAAGGCCCTTATCACAGCTTAAAGAAATTAGCCTTTCCATCAGGTCAGTTCCTGGTACTGTATTTTCAATTTTTCCCGAAAGCTTAAGACCCACTCCATCTGGTATAGCCAAATCAGCTTCATTTAAGAGCTTTTTGAACTCAAAATCTTTCTGCGCAGCCAGCAAAAACTCAGGATTAGGCGTAACTATATAATGCTTACCAGGAGATTTTAATAAATCCTGCACTTTTTCAAAGGCCTGATCCATTGTGATATCATCTATTTTTACGCCCAATAGGCTTACTTTCATAAATTTATAATTTTTAATTTACAATTTTCAATAAAAATTTCAAATTTTAAATTTCAAATTAACCCTTTAAATTATTAAAAATTTCTAAAGTCTCCTCCGCACACTTTTCCCAGCTAAACTTCTCGGCTTGCTTGCTTCCTTTTTCTATCAAATTATCTCTTAAACTATCATTTTCTGCAATTTTGAGCATTGCCTCTAAAATCTGCTCAACTGAGAGGGGATAAGCATAAATTGCCCCGTCCCCTGCAACTTCGGGTAAAGATGAACTATTTGAACTAATAACAGGACAATTGCAAGCCATAGCTTCCAGGATGGGCAAACCAAAGCCCTCGTAAAGGGAAGGGTAAGTAAATGCTAAAGCACCGCAGTAGAGAGGCGGTAAATCTTCATCTTTAACTCTGCCCAAAAACTTTACACGCTCTTCAATCCCTAGTTTTTTAGGCAGTGTGAAAATTTCATCAGATAACCACCCCTTTGCACCAGCCAAAACCAATATTATTTCAGTCTGTGGAAAGACATTTAAAAATCCCTTAAAAGCCCTGATTAAATTTGCTAAATTTTTTCTGGGTTGAATAGTTCCAACAAATAAAAAATACTTTTTTGCTTCTAAATCAAACTGTTTCAAAATACTATCTTTTATATCAATACTTTGTGGTTTAAAAAGGGAAGTATCAAACCCTTCATAGATTACATGAATCTTTTCACGCTTAATACCTAGGTTAATTAAGTCTTTTTTGGTTGACTCAGAAACTGCAATTAATTTAGTTGCAGAATTTAGCTGGTATTTTGTTATAAATCCCAGATATAGTCTCTGTTTAAGCTGGTGTGTTGTAGGTAGAAACTCAGCACCCAGGTCATGGACTGTCATAACTGTTTTAAGTCCTGGTTTTCTAATAATAGGTAAAGTATGTGCAGGGACAAACAAAACATCAATTTTATCTGTAAAAGTCTGAAGAGCTAACCCTATTTGGGTCCAAAGCCTGGGATAGTCAATTAAAACAAAATGGAAATTTGGGGGCCAATTATCTCTATTAACCTCATTACCAGGTCTTAGATATACCTTATATATATTAGAAGGGTCAATTTCAGCCAAATGCTTTAAAAGCTGGTAAGAATAGTTCTCAGTCCCAGTCCGCTCGGGCACAAAAGCCCTTGACCCATCAAAACCAATAATCATTAGACCAGTTTAGCAGAAAATTAAAAAGTTTATGTAGTCTTTTGGGTAATACCCAAAAGCCAGAGGACAGCTTCCTTCTTGTACCTGCGGTCACCCCTGGAGTTGATCCTTATTGCAGGAAGTTTTCCTCTTTTGCCCCAACGTTTAATTGTTAATGGAGAAACCCTCAGTACCTCAGCTACTTCTTTAACCGTTAGTAAATCTGGTAAATCTTCTAGTGAAACTTTTTCTGCCATACCTATTCTTTTTATATCATAGGATTTCAGAGAGTGTCAATATATCAACATGACTTAAAGACATTAAATAGTCTGTTAGAGCATAGAAGTTGTAGTTTTATATTAAAAGATATTGCAAATTGCTATTAGGTCAATAGAACTTAGTTGCAAATTTTAAGATAAAAGCGAGGAGGTATTAAATTAGCCTTTAGAAGTATATTTGTGCAAAATAGATGAGGCTAGAGTTTGGTATGGTATGCCTTCTTCTGCAGCTTTTACCTTTAGCCTATGCAAGTCCATTTCAGTCAGCCTAATATTAATATTTTTGGTCTTTTTTAAAGTATTTCTAGCAGCTTCTTCAGCTTCAGCCCTAGCTTTAGCTAAATTTTTAACAGACACCCATTCACCCTTTTCAATCTCTTCTAGTAACTGCTTTTCTTCATCATCTAACTCATAATATTTCATAATTTCTTCCTCTCTGTTACATATTTTTTAGTCATCTTTCTACTGGGATAGATTGTTTTTAAAAATTTCTTTTCTTCATCCTCAACAAAAGGGACCAAATAAATATAATCTTCAATTTTTACAACATAAACATTTTGGTTAGGATATTTATCTGGGTTATGGTGGCCAATAACATCCATTAAATCACCCAATAAAATTGCTGCTGTTATGTCTTCAAAACCAATTCCACGCTCTTTTTTAAGTTTAGCATTTTTTGCTTTATCCCATTCAAAGCGCTTCACTTACAAAGTTTATGACAATTCATATGATTTGTCAATAGATTTAGGCACAAAAAAGAGGGTTAGATTAAAATCATTGAAACTTTAACCAACCCTCTCTCCTTTGTCATCCCCGACTTGATCGGGGATCTATTACAAAGTAGGAGCTTGCTCATTTTTCTGGATTCCCACTTTCGCGGGAATGACAGAATGTTTTTATTGTAAGTCTACAGTTGCACCTGCTGCTGTTAATTTGGTTTTAGCCTCGTTGGCTGTCTCCTTGTTAACACCTTCCAAAACTGGTTTTGGAGCAGCTTCTACTAAATCTTTAGCCTCTTTTAGACCTAAAGTCTGGACTAATTCCCTGACTGCTTTAATAACACCAATCTTGTTTGCACCTGCTGAAGATAGGATCACATTAAATGTAGTCTGTTCTTCTGCTGGCTCTCCACCTGCTTGAGGAGCTGCACCTGCTGCAGCTACTGGAGCAGCTGCTGTTACTCCAAATCTATCTTCTAAAGCATGGACTAAGTCTGCAAGTTCCAGCACTGAAAGTTTCTCAATATTTTCAATTATCTTTTCCAGGTTAGCGGAGACTGGCTTGGATTCTTTCTTTGGTTCCTCAGCTTTTGCTGGAGCCTCTTCTACCTTCGACTCCTCAGTCTCTTCCGACCCTTTCGACTCTTCAATTACCGCTGCTGCTTCTTCTGCACTTTCTGCAGCTGGAGCTTCAGTAATAGATTCTTCACTTACAGCTGGAGCTTCTTCTGTGTTTGTATTTTCGTCATTATCTGCCAATCTACTCACCCCCCCTCATTATTCTCACTTGGTCTAACGCATAAACCAGGTTTCTAATGTTAGCTTGCAAAACACCTACTATTCCATAAAGTGGGGCACCTAAACTGCCTACAACCTTAGCTCTAAGCTCATCTTTTGTAGGTAAATTAGCCAGTTGGACCAATTTATATTCATCTAAAACTTCACCCTCTAAAATCCCAGCTTTAACTTTACCAATCTGGAAGTCTTTCAAAGCTTTAACTAAAACTTTAATAGGCGCAATTTCATCATCAGAAGCAATGAGAGTAGCAATAGGACCCTCATAAAGGGTAGTTGGTAGTTGGTAGTTGGTAGACTGGAGGGAAATTTTAAGCAGATTGTTCTTTGTAACAGATAATTTACCCCCAACTTCTGATAACTGGTTCCTAAGCTGAGATAACTGGCTCATGGTAAGTCCTTTATAATCTGCAAATACAACAGACTTTGCAGCCTGAAGCTGTTCTGTTAACCTTATTACCTGTTCTTCTTTTTGTTGTCTTGTTTTAGGCATAAAAAAATCCTCGTTCTCCGAGGATTTTAGTTCATTGTACGCTTCGCTTGTAGTTGGTAGTTCATTGATTCTTTCTAATAACTATGAACTAATAACTATGAACTAATCTTGCCTCGGTGTAAATTATCTTCGCTACTTTAGTCCTGAGCGTAGTCGAAGGACACACTGTCTTTAGCTTTGGATATTTTAGCCTAAACTGGAAGAATATGTCAAGGAGTTTAATCTATTGAACCATTTGAATTACTAGGTTCAGAAAGATATGTGGGCCCAAAAATGTAAGTGTGCCAGGCCTGCTCATTTTCCTTAGATTCATTAGCCATGCCAAAGTCTTCCTGACTACCTGCCTCATCAGCTGGCAAACAGTCTGCCAAAGCGCTTCTGGAAAGGTTGAAGTTTACTCCCAGCGCTACTAAAGCTCCAAGAAAAACCCTTCCCCATGGGAACAAAACTGGTTGACTAGGTTTTGTTTCTATTTTTGAAAATTCAACTCCAAGCATAATCTTCGCTAGAATAAGCCTCTATAAGTTATTTGTCAAGATTTAAGGACTGGCACTTGGTACAATGATCCTTCCCTGGGTATGTACATCACCACCTGTGGTATCAATAAATGGAGGTTTTTCTGGCCTGACAGAGACTGTAATGGTTTTTTGCAGGGTAGATGTTTGTAC
>Ga0209542_10001186_pt1 | contig 61999 bp, 64 predicted proteins | sample RifCSPhighO2_01_FD_184028 | JGI IMG/M metagenome (GOLD analysis project Ga0209542, IMG submission 184028) | Soil microbial communities from Rifle, Colorado - Rifle CSP2_plank highO2_0.1 (SPAdes) (version 2) | ecosystem: Environmental > Terrestrial > Deep subsurface > Rock core/Sediment ...
AAAACCAAAATATTTAGCCACCTGTCTGATACTCTGGCCATTTCTGACCATGATGACAGCTTTAGCTCTTAACTTGGGCAAATGAGGATTAACAGTGTAAGGCATATTATTTAAGGGTTATATTTAACCCTTCCATTATACCCCAAGGTGTTGCCAAGCTATTGGCCTATTACGAAACTATTGACAAAAATTAATATTTTTGCTAAAATAGGATATTAAAACAAATTATGAAAATAGCTTTAATCGGACAAAAGGGCTTGCCCGCCAAACAAGGCGGGATAGAAAGGCATGTTGAAGAGTTGAGCATTAGATTAGCTGAAGCCGGTTTTGATGTCTCTGTCTACAGCCGGCCGTATTACTCCGGCAAAAATATCAAAGAATATAAAAATGTCAAACTAATCAATTTGCCGTCCTTAAACACCAAGCATTTTGATACTATCAGCCACACTTTTATTTCCACCATTCATGCTTTATTTAAAAACTACGATATCATCCATTACCATGGCGTCGGTCCGGCGCTTTTGGCCTGGCTGCCCAGAGTTTTCAAACCCCAAGTTAAAGTCATAGCCACTTTTCATTGCTTGGATCGCCAACACCAAAAATGGAATCGCTTTGCCAGATTGATGCTGGCCTATGGCGAAAGGGCGGCTTGCAAATTCCCGCATCAGACCATAACCGTTTCCAAAACATTGCAAAAATATTGCGAGTATCGCTTTGATAAAAAAACGGTTTATATCCCCAATGGCGTCAGCTTGAATAATCATCAAGCCAATGAAAATGTCCTGTCAGAATACAATTTGGAAAAAAACAGCTATATTTTCACCGCTGCTCGCCTGGTTAGGCATAAAGGCATCCATACCTTGATTGAAGCTTATAATAAAACAGCTACTAACAAAAAATTAGTCATTGCCGGCGAAGGCGCTAACACTTATGATTATGTCAAAGACCTGCGCCAATCAGCTGCTAGCAATAAAAATATAATTTTTACCGGAGAGCAAACTAATGGCAATTTAAGAGCTTTATTTGAAAACGCCTGCCTGTTCGTCCAGCCCTCGGAAGCCGAGGGGCTTTCTATCGCTTTGCTGGAAGCCATGTCTTACGGCTTGCCGGTGATTGTCAGCGATATAGAAGAAAATCTGGAAGTCGTTGGTAATTCGGGCTTGAAATTTAAAAATAAAAATGCCACGGATTTAGCCAAACAATTAAAATTCGTCCTGGATAATCAAACCGAGATGAGAAACGACGCCCGGCTGGCTAAAAAGGTCATTGACAAAGAATATGATTGGGGTAATATTACCCGTCAGACCATTGGCTTATACCGGCAACCATTTCATTCAATGTTGGCCGCTAAGTTAGTTAAAATGAACTTGAAATAATGAATTTGACTGCGGTCTAAAGACCGCAGTACCTGCCTGCCGGCAGGCAGGTCTGGGTAAATTCAGAATGACTGGTAGAGACGGGGCATACCCCGTCTCTACCGCCGACAATATTTTTTCTCACACTGGCCTTCATCCCCTGGCTTAAAAGCCAGGGGTATTCGGCCAGCAACATTATAAAATATTCCCATCCGTGCGGCTGAATTCTTATCAATTTGGCCGCAGCAATGGCAATATTTTCGCACTTTGACAAAACCCAACCAATAACCAAGCCAGAAAGGAAAGAAAAAATGGAAGCTTTTATGGGAAGTATGGCACTAATAATTGGATTAATTCTTATGATGTCCTCTTATACTACACGACCAGAACGAATTCTCTTTATGATCTTATCATCGATAAGCTTGTGTTGCGCCGCTTTTTCGTTTATCGAATTTGGAGAGAAAATATCTAAAGGATACCCAACTAATAATAAAGCATTGGGCGCTTATAATATCTATGAGATAGTTTATGCGGAGAAACTGTCTATTGCCGACCAGGAAACCGAAACCGGCAATGAGTGGATCACCTTAATGAGAATGACTAATGGCCAATACCGGCTATTTACTCTTGACAGCCAACCGCCAATCGGCCTAGTCAAGGTTAATAAAGACCGGCAACTTGAGCCATTTCCGGTTGAAAGCCAAAAAGCCGAAGCGTCAACTCAAGAAGTTGAGAATTCAACCCAACAGACAGCCAACTAAAAGGAGAATGAGCAATGATAACATTTGTCATGTTTTTAATAGGATTATTGCTTTTAATCATCGGGATATTTTTTTCTTTGGGGGGGTGGTTTGAGCAACACGATAAGTCACAATTAATAATAACAGGATCTCTCGCAAGTATTTTAAGTTTAATGCTAATATTCGCTTCTGGCTATATGACAGGTCAAGGATCGCCAAACTATAAAAGAGCATTGGATATTAATAGCGTCTGTGAAGTGATTTATACAGAGAAAGATGCCGACAATAGTCAAGAAGTAGAAACTAAAAGTCAATGGATCACTTTGATTAAAATGCCTGATAGCCAGTACCGGCTATTTACTCTTGACAGCCAGCCGTCAATCGGCCTAGTCAAGGTCAATAAAGACCGGCAACTTGAGCCATTTCCGGTTGAAAGCAAAAAAATTGAGGCGTCAACTCAAGAAGTTGAGGCCCAGACCAAATAACTAATCATATTTAGCCGAATCATCTGATTCGGCTTTTTTGTTTTCGTGTTCTTGTGTTTTCGTGTTATAATAAAATTAATAATTTAACCCTAAACTATGATCAACCAAAAGGACTTGGAAGAAATTTTGATGCAAAACAAGATCATTGACCAAAAACAACTGAAAAAATACAGTGAAACAACCAGAAAATCGCCAGGCACTCTGGAAGATTTGTTAGTGGAAGAAAAAATAATTGCTCCCGCCCTTTTATACGAATTAGCCGCCAAATTCTATAAAATACCGTTTATCAACCTCAAAAACAAAACCATCCGCAAAGATGTCCTGTTCTTAATTCCGGAAATAACCGCCCGGTCGCACCAGACCGTGGCTTTTGACAAGACCAATGACGAGTTAAGCATCGCCACTTTGGACATCTCTAATATAGAATTATTTGATTTTTTAAGCAAAAAAACCCAGTTGAAAATCAAATTGCATATCACTTCGCCGGAAGACATAAAAGAGGTCTTAAAAATATACCACAAAGGCCTAAGCGCCGAAATAAAAGAATTGGGCGAAGAAGAAAAGGAAAACGGTCAGGAAGGCAAGCCGGAAGAGTTGAAAAATTTAGCCCAAGACCTGCCGATTGTCAGAGTGGTTGATACGCTTTTGGAATATGCGATTTTAGAAAAGGCCTCCGATATCCACATTGAACCGTCGGAAAAGGAGATCGGCGTCCGTTATCGCATTGACGGCGTCTTGCGCAAAGTCATGACCTTGCCCAAATCCACTCACGCCGGCGTTGTCGCCAGAATTAAAATATTGGCCAGCTTGAAATTAGACGAGCACCGTTTGCCTCAAGATGGCCGCTTTAAAATCAAAACCAAAGAATACAAGGTCTCTTTCCGCGTTTCCATCATTCCAACCTTTGACGGCGAAAAAGTTGTCCTGCGCCTCCTGCCTGATGAAACCCAGCAATTAACTTTGGAACAATTGGGCTTTAACCCGGAATCGCTGAAAATCGTCAGGCGTAATATTGAAAAGCCGCACGGTATGATTTTAGTAACCGGCCCGACCGGTAGCGGAAAAACCACTACCTTATACACTATTTTAGGCGAACTCAATAAACCGGAAGTCAATATCTCCACTATTGAAGATCCGATTGAATACAAAATGAAGGGCATTAATCAAAGCCAAATCCAGCCCAAAATCGGCTTTACTTTCGCTACCGGACTACGCGCTTTCTTGCGCCAAGATCCTAATATTATCATGGTTGGCGAAATCCGCGATACCGAAACAGCCGATATCGCCATTAATGCCGCTATGACTGGCCATTTAGTGCTCTCAACGCTTCATACCAATGACGCTGTCACTGCCATTCCCCGCTTTATAGATATGAAAATACCGACTTTTCTAATCGCCTCCACTATCAATCTCATAATCGCCCAGCGGTTAATCAGAAAAATTTGCAAAAATTGCATTGTCAGTTATAATCTGGATAAAGCCGCCATGGCCCAACTGGGACAGCATTTTGATTTGAAAAAATTAGAAAAGTATCTGGTTGAGCATGGTCACATAGCCAAGACGCAAAGCGTTGAATCCATACTTTTTTACCATGGCAAGGGCTGTAACCAATGCGATAACAGCGGCTATAAGGGCCGAATCGGCATTTATGAAACCCTGGAGGTAACCGAGCCCATGGCTGAACTCATTCTGAAAAGGGCCTCGCGCGACGAATTGGAAAAGCTAGCTATGGAACAGGGTATGATGACCTTGGCGCAAGACGGATTTATTAAGGCCAAAAACGGCTTAACCACTATAGAAGAGATTCTTAGGGTAACCCAAGAGTAAATAATTTCAAATTACAGATTATAAAAAAAAATCATTAATCTTAAATCCATAATCCGAAATCTTAAATTGTTATATGAAAATAAAATTATTCCAAAAAATATCAGCCACTAATAAAATATTTTTATTGCAAAACCTTTCAGTCATGGTCAAAGCCGGCGTGCCGTTGGCTGATTCACTTAGCACCTTGGCCGAACAGACAAAAAATAAGAAATTGAAAACGATGCTTTTTGATGTCCAGAAAAAAATAAAAGAGGGCAAAAATTTCAGCGAGAGTTTGGAGCCATATCAAGAAAGATTGGGCGAGTTGTTCATCAATATGATAAAAGCCGGCGAGGCCTCGGGACAATTAGACCAAGTTATCAAGGAATTGCATCTGCAAACCGTCAAAGATCACCAACTGGTAATGAAAGTGAGAAACGCTATGACTTACCCGACAATTATCGTGATTGCCATGTTCGGCATTGGCACTTTTATGATTGTCTTCGTCCTGCCCAATATCACCAATCTTTTCCAGGAATTAGATGTGGAATTGCCCTTAGCTACCAGAATTTTAATCGCTATCAGCGATTTCATCCAAAATAATGGCCTGGCAGTGCTGATTGCTGTTTTGACAACTGTCACGGTTTTTATAAGAGCCATCAGCACTAAAAGGGGCAAATTAATTTTTGACACCGTCTTATTGAGGCTGCCAATAGTAGCTGGCATCATTAAAAAAATAAATCTGGCCAGGGCCTCAAGAAGCTTAAGCTCGCTGATTAAAACCGATATTACTATTATTGAGACCTTGCAAATAACTTCCAGAATTTTAGGCAATTCGCTTTATAAAAAGGCCTTATTAGAGTCGGCCGAGCAAGTAAAAAGAGGCAACAAGATGGCTGATGTCTTTAAAAATTATCCGAAAATTTTCCCGCCCAATATTATCCAAATGGTTTCAGTGGGCGAAGAAACCGGTTCCTTGGACGAAGTTTTAGAAAATTTAGCCTCTTTTTATGAGGAAGAAGTTTATAATACCATGGAAAATTTGCCGATTATCATTGAACCGGTTTTAATGCTGTTAATCGGCGCAGCGGTAGCCGGCATCGCTTTAGCTATTTTAATGCCGATGCAATCGCTGACCCAAGCAATTTAATGACCAATAAGATAACTAAAGAAAATCTTGGTTTCACTTTGATAGAAATTATTATGGTTTTGGCGGTTATTGCCTTAATTGCCTTGATCAGTTTACCGGTCTATCAAAACCTTAAACCGAATCTCGCCCTCAACTCGCAGACCCGAGATATTGTTTCTGATTTAAGATATGCCCAACAGTTGTCAGTGACTGAACAAATTAAGTATTCAGTGGTTTTTGACCAAGTACTTAATAAGTATAAAATTGTCAATGATGTTAGCGGCCAGATTGTCAAAAGCCAAAATATCAATACTCTAATCTCCATCCAATCAATTACCGGCTTAACCGCTGACACTGTTACTTTCAATGTGACCGGCGCGGTTTTAAAAAGCGGGCAGATTATTTTAATCAGTTCCAGCGGTGCTACTAAAACCATTTCCCTAAAACCTTCGGGCTATGTCAAAATTGAATAACCAAGGAATTACACTTTTAGAAGCGATGATAACAATCGTGGTGATTATGATCGGCGTTTTAATTTTAGCTAACATTTTCCCCATTGCTTTTAAAATTAGCGAATCAGCCAAACAAGCCACTATTGCCACTAATTTAGCCCAAGCCAAATTGGAAGAATTATTCTCTTTAAATTATGATAATATTGCCATTGGCGTTATTGAAGTTAAAGAGCGTTTGTCAGCCGACCCCAATAATTATTTGTATGACTACCAGCGAGAAACTCTGACCGAATATGTTGACCAAAATTTGCAAACATCAGTCAGTGAGACCGATTTGAAAAAAATGACCGTTAACGTCTACTATAAAAGTTCAGCTTTAAAAACAGAAAAAAGCGTTCAGTTAACATCTTTAATCAGTAAAAAGTAGCAATGTTTAAAAAACCGAATAATTCCGGTTTTACTTTGGTGGAAGTGATTATAGCCATTAACATTTCAGTGATTTTATTTTTAATCATTTCCTTGGCTTATTATACCAGCCAGAACACTTACAAAAAAACCGATAGGCGAGCAGAAATCACCCAAAACAGCCGAGTAATATTAGATAGAATTATCAGGGAATTAAGGCAAGCCCAGAGTGTTACCACCCCTCTGCCAGCCGATAATTCCAATCCAGCCACTTTGCCCAGCGAGATAGAATTTGAAGATGGCCATGACATTTCCACCATAACTTACATCCGTTATTATTTAAGCGGCACGAATATCAAAAGAGAGGTAGCTCGTTATTATTTTACAGAAGCGCCAACCGCTTATGTGCATTACTACGACACTAATCAATACGGCGATTCACCGGTCAAGGATTCAGTAGAAGACGAAATAATAGGCGAATATGCCACTGATTTAGAATTCTGGGGTAATAATTTAATCAACATCAATCTTTATTTAATTAAAAATTCAGAAACCATTACTATTAGCACTTCAATTTACGGCCGTAATCTTTAAGTCGGTAAATAATTATTTTTTATGCCACTCGACTATAAAAACCAACCGGGCTTTATTTTAATAACTTCCATTTTGGTGATGTCGCTTTTATTATTAACCGCCTTATACGTGGTGAATTTCACTATCACCGAAATGAAAATATCAGCCAGTCAATCAGTGGCCGCCAAGACCTATTACTTAGCCGAGGCCGGTATTAATGAAATAATCTGGAAAATACAAAATGACCCAGCCACTGGTCAGGCCTTTTTAAATGGCACTTTGAGTTCAAACAATGATATTATTAGAAATGGCGTTTTTGGCGATAGTCGAGCCGCTTACCAGGTGGCAGCCGTCAATACAGTACCGGCTGAAGCCTGGATTATCGCTACTTCCACTTATCAAATCGCCGGCAGTTCTTCTCGGCGAGTGGTCAAATATTATATCAGTCGAGCCACTGGTACCGACACTGAATGGGAATTCACCATTTTCGCCGGCGGCCGCGGCTCCCAGCAAAACGGCAATTTCACTTTTACCGGTTCTGGTTTGGTTTTAGATTCCACTGGCGGCCGCCTGCACGCCAATCAGAATCTTAAAATCCAGGGAGCGGAAGTTAGAGTCAATGATGGAGTAGTTTCCTCCAGTAATAATATTTTAGTGGTAGCCGGTGGGACCTTAACTTTGAATAACAGTTACCAAGACGCCCCCACTACTACCGTTGACATATTGCCAATAGATTTCAATTCCAGCGATCCCAATTCCTGGAAAAACCGAGCCACTGCCTTGGGCACTGTCTACACCAAAACCCAATTTGAAAATCTGCCCGATGGCACTATTTTAAATGGCATTATCTACGTCACCGGCGATGCCGAAATTATCGATAAAAATATGACCATTAATGGCGTTTTAGTGGCTGAAGAAGAAATCAAAATAACCAACTCCGGCCAAACTTTAACAGTCAATGCCGATCCGATTTATGGCGGCGGTCTGCTGGCCAAAGAAGATATTGATTTCATCACTTCCGGTGGCAACATCACCGTCAACGGTTTGATTTACGCCGGCGATGATTTGAAAATTATCAGTTCGGGCACTAATTTTTTGATTAACGGCGGCATGACCGGTTTTGATGCCGAAGTCACCACCAATGGCGGCGCTATTACTCTCAATTATGTGCCGGATAATTTTCAGCCGGTTATTGATCCGCTGCATAATCCCGTCTCACCGGTTATCCAAATTGACCATTGGGAGGAACAGTATTAAGTTTGTAAAGTAGAAAGTTTGTAAAGTTTATAAAGTAAAAAATCTTTTAAATAAATTATATTACTTGTAAATATTTGTTATAATTAAAGAAGTGAAATAAAAATATAAAATGTCTTTCTTAAATACAACAGAAGTAGCTTTTGGCTTGGACATTTCCGACCGAAATCTGCGCTTGATACAATTGGAAAAAATTTCCCAAAAAATAAAAATCCAACTGTATAACGAAATAAAATTGCCGCCTGATTGCCTGATTGGCGGAGAAATAAAACAGCCGAAAGTTTTTTTGGATTCGTTAAATAAGCTAATCAAGACCAGGCGGGGCCACGGCCAGTTGAGCGATGAAGTCATTAGCGTTCTGCCGGAAGAAAAAACTTTTTTCAAGGTAGTCAACACGCCCCTGATTCACGATGAACAAATTGAGACCAAAATCAAAGAAATTATACCCCAGGATATTCCCATTGACTTTAATGAGATTTACTTGGATTACCAGATTATTGAAAAAAACGACAATGGCCTGAATATCCTGGTTGGTATTGCCCCTAAAAATATCATTGAATCATACATTGAGATATTATCCCAGGCTAATTTAATCCCGACAGTTTTAGAAATTGAAGCGGCACCTATTTCCCGCCTACTTTTGGAACAAAGTCAAGATCAGAAGCCGCAAGTTATAATTGACATTGGCGCCCAAAGAACCGGTTTATTTCTTTATGATAAAACCGTCAAATTCACCATTAGCTTGCCGATTTCCGGCAATAAGACAACCCAGCATATCGTAGAAACTTTGGGCTTAAGTTGGGAAGAGGCCGAGAAAGCCAAAATTGTCTGCGGGCTGGATAAAGCCAAATGCCATGGAGCGCTACTGGAGATATTTTCCGATGTTATCAATGAATTAAACGACCGAATAACTAAAGCGATAAATTTTTATTATTATAATTTTCCCGAGGCTAAAAATATAGCCAGAGTATTGCTTTGCGGCGGCGGCGCTAATTTTATTGACATAGCGGTGGTCTTGCAGGAAAAATTAAAGCTGCCGGTAATCATCAGCAACCCTTTTGAAACCATCGCTAATCCCGATAAAACATTCTTTAACACCCAAAGATCCCAATCATTTATCACCGCCATTGGACTGGGTTTAAGGGGACTAAGACCGGATACTTTCCTATGATAATCATCAACCTCCTTTCTCCTGGCCAGAAGAAAGATTTAAAAATTAAAAGAATCTACACCGCCATAAAAGAATTGGTGATGCTGGTTTTGCTTTTCACTTTAATTATCGCCATTCTACTCTTAATATCAAAATATGTCCTGGACAACCAGTTGGCTAAATTAATAGAAAAGAATGCTTTAACTATTCAAGAAAATCAGGCAATTATCAACGAAATAAGTTCACTCAACTTTAAAATAGAAATTGTAAGCCGGCTACAAAAAGATTTCAAGAAATGGTCTGATTTTTTGATGGCCTTTAGCAACATCACCCCGCCCAATATTTCTTATAACCTGATAAAAATACAATACGAAAATGCTTCAATAGAATTGAGGGGTGTTGCTAAAAACCGAGACGATTTAATTAAGTTAAAAGATAATCTGAATAATTTTAATCTCCTTTTAAATGTCAACTTGCCTCTTAAAAACCTTTTAGCTAAAGAAAATAATGAATTCATCATTACCGCCAATTTGGCTTTAGATAAAATCAGATAACTATGATTTTCAACTATTACAAAAATAAATTTCTTATTAATACAACTGCCATCTTGTTATTTTTTACCTTAACAACGGCCTTTATCATTTATCCGTCCCTGATGGAAATAGCCAAAGTTAACCAGGAAATAATCAATGAAAGGATAAAATTGGAAAAAAAGTTAGCCTTGGGATTGAATATTAAAAAAATAATCCAAGATTTGGAAAACATTGAAGGGTCGGCCAAACAGCTTGATGATGCTCTCTTGAATAAGGGCCAGGAACTGGATTTTATCAATAACTTGGAATTACTGGGCTCAAAATACGGCTTGCAAGTAATAATCAATTCCGATTTTATCAGCCAAGACGGCGGCTTCAATGTTTCTAAAATAGAAATTCAGGTTACGGCTACGGGCAACTACCGGTCAATTCTGAAGTTTATAAAAGCCATAGAGAGTCAGAAAAATTATTTCATCTTAAAATCAATAGTATTTTCTAAAAACAAGAAAGCTGGCAGTTCTGACCTGACCGTTCAGCTGACTGGCGATATATATTTCAAAAAATGAAAAAAATAAAAATTAAAAATATAAGTTTTTTTAAGATAGTCGGGTATCTTTATCCGGCAACAATTTTAGCAATTGTCTTAGTTCTGCTGTTTTTAATTAGATTCTTATACGCTAACGTCTACCAAACGATTATTCAGGCGGAATTGATTACTGATTTAAGAAAAGAGGTGTCGGAACAAAACTTGGAAAAAGAAAAATTTGATAAAGTTCTGGAAAACCTCAATTGGAAAACAACCATAACTGGTGAGTTAACCGCTGTTGATCTGACCAAAGATCCATTTCAAAATCTGCCAGTTGGCGAGATACCCAAAACGCCCTAAAATAAAAACATAAAAATATAAAAAATAAAAATATCGCTTTTTTAAAAAAGTGATATTTTTATTTTTTGGTATTCTGGTATTTTTATATTTTTATATTTTCATTTAATTGGCGACATAGCCCTGAGCTTGGAAACTATCGGCCCAATTTCTTTAAGAAAAGCGTCAATATCGGCTTGGGTGGTAAAGCGGCTTAAAGTAACCCGCAAACTGCCGTGCGCTTCTTCCGGCTTAATGCCAATAGCCAGTAAAACGTGAGAGGGATCAAGTGAACCAGAAGAACAGGCCGAACCAGTGGAAACCGCTAGGCCTTTCTCGGAAAGCATTAAAATCAAACTCTCGCCTTCCGCGCCGGTGAAAATAAAGCTGGCGCTCGCCGGAATCCTTTTTTCCATTCCACCAGTGATTAAAACGCCACTGATTTTTTTAGTGACTTCGCTAACCAGATAATCCCTTAATTCTTTGATTTTTTTATTGGCTTCAGCCTTCTTATCCTTATCACTTAATAATTCTATGGCTTTGCCCAAGCCCACGATACCGGTTACATTATAAGTGCCCGGGCGGATATTGGCTTGCTGATGTCCGCCGAACATAATGGGCTTAAAAGGAGTGCCTTTTTTAAGATAGAGAGCGCCTAGGCCTTTGGGACCATGAATTTTATGACCCGAAAGCGACAAAAGGTCAACGCCTAATTTATTAACCTGGCAATCGCAGGCATTTAGGGCCTGGGTGGCATCGGTGTGGAAGTAAATTTTAGCCGGCTTAGCCGAAGAATTTTTTCTCTTCTGATTTACTTTGGCAATCAATTCCCCGAATTCAGCAATCGGTAAAACGGTGCCGATTTCATTATTGACATACATAATGGAAACCAAAACCGTTTCCGGCTTGATAACTGCCTCAAGCTGGCTAACAGTTATTAGACCAGCGCTGTCCGGGCTAAGATAAGTTACGTCCACTCCTCTTTTTTCCAATTCCCGGCAGGGCTCTAAAACGGCGTCATGCTCATATTTAGTGGTAATAACGTGTATTTTTTGATTCTGGACCTTGTTCTTGATGGCCTCAATAACGCCTAAAATAGCCATATTATCGCTTTCAGTCGCCCCAGAAGTAAAATAGATCTCTGCCTTATCACAGCCTAAAAATCCGGCTACCTGGGCCTGGGCGCGGTCTACCGCTACCCGGTTATCCAAGCCAGCATAATGCAAAGAAGAGGCATTGCCGTACTCTTCGCTAAAATAAGGCAGCATGGCTTTTAAGACTTCTGGGTCGACCTGAGTAGAAGCCGCGTTGTCAAGATAAATTTTTTTGGTCATATAAAATATTAATTTTCAATTTCTAATTCCTGCCTGCCGGCCGGCAGGCAGGTTCAAACAATTTCAAAATGATTAAATTTAAAAAATCAAGAATATAAAAATACAAGAATACAGGAATAATTAAATATTATTTTTATATTTTTATACTTTTATATTTTTAAACTTAAATTGCTATGATTTCTTTGACTTCCGGCACTTCTTCCTTAATAGCTTTGGCTACGCCTTCTTGCAAAGTAATCTGCGACATTGGGCAACTCAGACAGGTGCCTTGTAACTTAACTTTCAATACTCCCGACTGGTCATCAAAGGAAATAAACTCAATATCTCCGCCGTCCATTTGTAAATAAGGACGGATTTTATCTAATTGTTTTTTTATTTTTCCCACCATAAAATTTATGAATTTAAAATATTGGCTATTGAATACTGGATATTATTATTGTGTTTTACCGCCAGAGACGGATTCCAGTCCAAAGGTCGGTCAGGCGCCTTAGGTGAATATATTTTGATATTTTTAAGTTTAATATCTAATATTCAATATTTAATCATTCCTTATCTCTAATTTCTTATAAACCTCTAGTCTCAAAAGATCTAACTACACTTAAATATTTTTCTTTGGCCCCCGACTGGAATTTTTCTTTTTCCGCTGTTAAAAATTCATTAGCTAATTGATTTTGAATAGCTGGAGACAAAACATCGCTAGCCAGTGGATACAAAATATTGTCTTCTTTGAAAATATGATCTTCTAAAAGATAAGCATAGCCACGAGCATTGGCTAAAACTTTGTCCCGATTATTTTCTTCTAAGCCAATTTCTAAATTTTTAACAAAATCCCGGCCCAAATCATGTTCATGGAGCATTTGGTCAATGGGGTTGCAATGAAGAGTGACACTATCATCACACATGGCCTTAAATAAGATGTCCTCTTCTTTGGCATGGTGGAACTTATCGGCATAATTTCTGATGAAATCAATGGCCGTTGTGAAAAAATCATTATCAATTGATTGGCCGCTTTCAATGGCCTGGCATTCTTTTTTTATAGCACTAATAACTTTTAAAATGTTTTGGTGTTCATCAGTTAACACTTGGGTTAGTTTGGACATAGAAAATTAATGGGTTATTGTTTAGCGGTTAAATAATATTTTTTAATAAAGATGCTAAGGACCAGCAAATATGAAATATAACTGATGATTTCTATCAGTGAGGGATTACCATTATAACCAAAGAGACCTTTCAATAAGCCGCCCAACCAGCCATTTTCATGCAGTGCCGGATAACTACCATCGGGATTAAGGGCAGGATTGATATCCCAAACATGTTCAATAACTATGGGTATTAAGCCAGCTTCTTCAAATTCATGGATGCCATGAGCCACTAAACCAGCGGCAAATAAAATTAGCAAGAGGCTGGTGATATTAAAAAACATCTTGAGCTTAGCTTTCATTAAACCAGTAAAAACCGCATAACCTAAAATCACTGCTATCACTAGGCCTAAAACCGCGCCAATTAAATTATTATCTTGAGCCACTAAGCTGGCTGAACCCAAAAAAATCACTGTTTCTATGCCTTCTCTTAAAATAGAAATGAAGACCAAAAGAAATAAGCCAAGATCTTGCGGTTTAATAACCTGCTCGGCCACTCGCTCTTGCAATTGTTGGCTCATCTTCTTTTGATTCATCATCCACAAAATCATGGTGGTTAAAAGAACAGAACCAATTAGCATGGTTAGGCCTTCAAAAATTTCTTCAGCTCGGCCAGTAAAGCCGCCAGCTAAAACCTTGAACAACCAGGCACCGACTAAGCTGGCAATAATGGCTAAAACCGCGGCCAGCCAAACAGTTTTCTTATGTCTGGCTTGGCCAGTTCTATTGAGATAACCTATAATGATACCAATAATTAAAGCGGCTTCCAGGGTTTCTCTCAAAGCGATAATCAAGCTGGCAATCATAAAATTATAAATAATTATTTAGCGGCTTGCTCATAATAATCTTTAGCGGCGGCGGCCAAACCCTCATGAGCCAAAATAGAACAATGAAGTTTAGGTGCGGGCAAACCGCCTAATTCTTTGGCAATATCCAGCTTACCGATTTTTAGGGCTTCAACCAGCAACTGGCCTTTGGCCATTTCCGTTAGAATTGATGAGGTGGCAATAGCCGCGCCGCAACCCAAAGTTTCAAATTTAATATCATCAATTATTTCCTGTCCGGCTTGGTCTTTTTTAATTTTCAAGTAAATCTTCATAATATCGCCGCAAACCGGGTTGCCGACTTGGCCAACACCGTCGGCATCCTCAATCACCCCCTGATTGCGAGGATGATGGAAGTGATCTAAAACTTTTTCAGTATACATAATTTAAAAATATAAAAATATAAAATAATAAATCGATAATTGATTAGGCTAAATCAGCTAAAGTAAATTTTCTTAAGGTTTTGATAATATTGGCCTGCAGTTCATGCCAAACATTTTTAGTTAAACACCTGGTGGGCGTACAAACCATTTTTCTGGCACCCTCGGACATGCAATAAAAAACCGACAGAGGGCCTTCCAACGCTTCCACTATTTCAAACATATTTATATCCTGGGGCTTTCTGGCTAAGTAATAGCCGCCACTTGAACCCTTGGCGCTTTTAACTAAACCGTCAGTTTTCAGCTGTTTAAATAATCTTTCTAAATAGGGCTGGGAAATATGTTCTTCCTTAGCTATTTGCGCCAAAGACAGGGGGTTTTTTTCATCCGCCTTTAAAAGGGCTAACATCGCCCTCATGCCGTATTCGGTTTTAGTGGTGAACATCATAATTTAATTTTCAATTTCTAATTTTTAATTTTCAAACAATTAATGAATTTTAAAATTGTTTAGAAATTAGAAATTTTTAAATTTTTAAATTAATTTATAATTCCTACTAAATTAGTTGGCATTTACATTATAGCAATCTGAAAATACTTGTCAAGTGCCTAAATCAAGTGTTTAAAATAAAAATAGGTGGATAACTAAGAGACCAAAATTATAAATAACAAAACTCCAATCTGTATAGATTGGAGTAATTTTGCCAAAACTTATTCCTCTTTTTCCACTTCTTTTTCTACCGCCATTTCCACTGGTACTGACGAAAATGGCTTAAGAGATAACTCATGAACGCCTGGAGCGGTTAACTTATTAAAGGCCTTATATGTCCCCGGCTGGAATTCCTCATCCGGCTTGAAGAGACGAACAGTCCTTTCATCCGGTAGCCTGATTAAAACATCATAACTAACACCATCCTCTACGGCGTATAATACTTCATAAACACTGTTTTTTTCTAAATGGTTGTTACGGGCGGCATACCCTATGTTCTCATCTTTGACAGAAGAACTAATAAGTAATACGGCGGCAAGAAGAAACGTAAGACCTAAACTAATCCCCGCCAGAGCGTTAGAAGAATCTGTTTTAATCCAACTACCGGCAAATATAAATAATACTGCGGCGAAAACCAAAGAAAACAGTGCCATTAGAAACACAATCATCATCGTTTCTCCTCTTTCTTGGTCTGGCGTAATTGCCCGATTTCGACTGGTGTAAGTTGATTTATAAGGTTCTAAACTTAATGTTTAAGTTACATCAAATATCAATCTCTGTCAAGAGCCAGTCACCACCACCATCCTTTTGGGAGCGGTGCTCATTTGCTCGTCTGTCACCTCATAGTGCGACCAAGCCGGATTCCAATCATGGACAGCATCAATCAAGCGCTGATATTTATACCTGAAGCCATCTCCCCTTTTAGTGCCCACTTCATTGGTGATAAACTCGTCATTATCATAACCCCTGATAACCAACATATGATAAATCGGTCCAGGTGTGCGAAAATAAGGATTTTGCAGTTCCCGTCCGGCCGCCGGCACTATCACTAAATTGCCCCGGCTTAATTCATATTTTATCCTGTCCACACTCACATCTTCAACCACCTTAGCGTTAAGTTGATAATAATTTTTCAGAACTTGGGCAGTTTCAGCGGCGCTTAAATCAATTTTATAGCCATTTACTCCTTCCCAATCAGCCAACTTATAAATCTCCTCATCCATTATTTTCTCATCAAGCGGCTGATGGGAAAAATATTTAGCCGCTGTGATGATTGAGGCCTCTTCGCAGGCCTCTTCATGCAACTCATCCCAATTGGCAAAAGGCGCCTGGGGAGCAAAAGCCACTTTTAATTCCAGCTTGGCGGGTATAGCCACTTGGGCTGGCAAAGTAGTCTTAGAAGCGTCAGAAATATTATTATCGGCTTTAATAACAGGTAAAGTGCCAGCTGCCTGCTGTTTAACCTCTTCAGCCGGCAGATTGACAATAACCGATGGCGATTGTCTAAGGCAACCGGTTAAAAATAATAATAAAATAAAGATGACGACTATCTTATATGGCACAAGGCAATATTATTAATTTTTAATTGACTGTAATTATACACAATTTTGCCGAAGATGGCAATTGACTACTGTTGGAAAAATAGGTAAACTTGAATAATCGTACATTACATCAAGGAGGCGATCCAGATGTTTAAAAACTTAACCAACCACCGATTAACCAGAAGGCAGATAGATTATTACCTTCATCGAATTTATGGGGTTTTAAGAACCGGCAGAATTAATGTCGTTTTAGAGAGAATGAGAAAAAACCGCGGTTTAACCGATGGGGAAACTATTTGGTTGGATCCAGAAGATAGAATTTTGCCAACTATTATTCATGAATGCCTGCATGTTCTTTATCCTTTCAATAAAGGACAAAGCGATGAAACTCAAGAAAAATTGACTTTAAAATTAGAAAAAAGGATTGCTCGCAGAATGACCGTCAGGCAAATGAAAAAATTATTTCTTCTTTTAGCAGAACAACTTCAAAAGTCCAAACAAAGCCCTTCATTAAAAAGAAAAACTACCCCCGATTAATATAACTGGGGGTTTTATTATCGGCTAAGCAGATGACTTATTCCTTGACTTTTTTTGTCAGTTAAGCTAATATACCAAATATTATTATAAATAATATTCAAATATGGCACATAAAAAAGCGGGCGGCAGTACCAGATTAGGCCGCGACTCCAACGCCCAGCGGTTAGGCGTTAAATTATATGGCGGCGAAAGAGCCAAAAACGGAGCTATTGTTGTCAGACAACGCGGCAGTAAATATCGGCCGGGCAAAAATACCCGGCTGGCCAAAGACGATTCCATTTTTGCTGTTAGCAGCGGTTTAGTAAAATACACCAAGAAAAAAGTCAGAAAATTCAACGGTAAGTTGGAAAATGTTCAAATCATCAGCGTTGAATAACAACTATAAAAACACCAAAACCTTACAAGATTTTGGCGTTTTTATTTTTTTGTAAAGCCCAGCCGGCTTTGATTAACCCCAAAAATAAAGGGTGGGGGCGAAGCGGGCGTGACTTGAATTCCGGATGGAATTGAACACCGACAAAGAAGGGATGAATATTGGCCGGCAACTCAATAATTTCCACTAATTGGTCATCGGGCGAGGTGCCGGAAAAAAATAAGCCAGCTTCTTCCAATAAATCGCGATAATTATTGTTAAATTCATAACGATGACGGTGTCTTTCAGTAATTTCTAATTGACCATACAACCCAGCAACTACCGACCCCGGTTTTAAAACGCAAGGATACTCCCCCAGCCGCATAGTATTGCCGTATTGATTTTTGGCTAATTTTTCCGCTTGCTCTTCCATAACATGGATAATCGGGTCCTCCGCTGTCGGTTGAATTTCCGTAGTTTGGGCTCCGCTTAAGCCGCAAACGTGGCGAGCAAATTCAATTGAAGCCAATTGCATACCATAACACAGCCCCAGAAAGGGTATCTTATTTTCCCTGGCATATTTGATAGCCGCAATCTTGCCTTCAATGCCGCGCGAGCCAAAACCGCCCGGCACCACTAAGCAATCACAGTCAGCCAGGCCGGTTATCCTCTGGCTATCTTCGTAAGCATCGGAATTCAGCCAGTGAATTTGCGGCTTTATACCCCAATGCCAAGCGGCGTATTTTAAACTTTCAATCACTGAAATGTAAGCATCCGGCAAGATAAAATCACCGGTTTCAAAATATTTGCCGACAATGCCTATTTTGATGCCGGTTTGGGCGTTATTGATTTTGGCTACCAGTGTCTGCCAATCAGCTAAATTTATCGGCTTGATTTCCAAATTAAATTTTTTCAATATCTTTTCCGATAAGTTGTCTTTTTCAAAATTAATCGGTATCTCATAGACGATATCAGTATCAGGAGCAGAGATAATTTCCTCTTTATGGACATTACAAAATAGAGCGATTTTTTCTTTCCGTGGCTCATCAATCGGCCGATCAGCCCGGCCCAAAATGAAATCCGGCTGAAGGCCGGCTGAATTAAGCATTTTGACAGCTGTCTGTGTTGGCTTGGTTTTCATTTCGCCTATTTTAGCCGGCACCGGCAAATAAGAAACCAAAACGAATAAGACATCTTGCGGCTGGCTTAATTTCAGCATTCTGGCCGCTTCTAAAAATAAAATATTCTGGTATTCGCCGACCGTGCCGCCGATTTCAATGATAGTTATATCGGCTTGAATAAGCTGCGCCGCTTTTTTTATCCGGCTAATCACTTCCAGCGGTATATGAGGCACAACTTCAACGCATTTGCCGCCGTATTCCAAATTCCTTTCCCGCTCAATAACCGCCTGATAAACTCGGCCAGTAGTCATATAATTGCTTCGGTAAATATTGGTATCTAAGAATCTCTCATAATTGCCGATATCCTGGTCGGTTTCATCGCCATCATCAGTCACAAAAACCTCGCCATGTTCTAGCGGATTCATGGTACCGGCATCAAGGTTGATGTAAGGATCGATTTTCACCGCTGTTACTTTCCAGCCCCTGGCTTGGAGTATTTTGCCGATAGAAGCGCTGGCAATGCCCTTGCCTACCCCAGACATCACTCCGCCAATGACAAAAATATATTTTCCTTCGGGCATAATTGGTTATTTTTAACTTAACAAAAATCAACAAAAATAAAGGGTTTAAACCCCTATTTTATATTTACTAACCTTAGTCATTCAGTTACCACAATTGTTATTTCCGCCTCCAGGCCATGGTTAAAAACCACCAAGGCCGAGTATTCTCCCAATTCTTTAATTGGCTTCATTAAATTAATTTGCTTATGCTCTACATCAAGGCCTTTTTCTCTTAATTTACCGGCAATGGCGCTGGTAGAAATAGCCGAGTACAATTTACCCTCATTATTGGCTTTGGCTTTTATCTCTATAGCCAGGCCTTGGAGCTTAGTAGCTTTCGCCTGGGCTAGAGCCAAATCCTTGGCCGCTAGCTTAATCGATTCTGCCTTGGCTTTTACCAAATTATTGAGATTTTGAGCGCTGGCTAACCCAGCCATTTTCTGGGGAATTAGAAAATTCAAAGCATAGCCGTCAGCCACTTTTCTAATATCGCCAATATCACCAAGATTTTTTACCTTCTTTAATAAGATGATTTTCATTAAGTTAAGCTGGGCTGGATATTTAATAAAACTTGATTCGGCTGTTATTAAATAGCCGGCCTATTTCATCATCCTTAATAAAGATTATAAATTTGACCAATTACTTTGTCAATAATATTTCCAAGGCCTTAGCCAATTGCGGGTCGCGGTAGTTGTTATAATCGTCTTCAGTCATTTCCACTTCCACATCAGGCGTAATGCCATCGCCCTCAATGGAATTGCCTTGGGGAGTGAACCACTTAGCCACAGTCAGTTTTATGGAAGAGCCATCTTTTAAATCAATAAGTTTTTGCACCGAGCCCTTGCCATAGGTCTTCTCACCGACAATTGTCGCCCGGTCCAAATCCTGTAGAGCGCCGGCCACGATTTCCGAACCCGAAGCGCTGCCGTCATTGACCAAGACCACGGTCTTAAATTTATCTAATTTGGCCGACTGGTTACCAGCGCGATGCAATAATTCCTCCCCGCCCCGCAGTTTTTCTTTGACCACCACCTCCCCGTCAACCCATTCGCCGGCGATATCAATGGCCGCTTGCAAATAGCCGCCGGGATTATAGCGCAAATCTAAAATTATTCCAGCCACCTCGGGCTTTTTTATTATTTCAATTACAGCATCATTAAAAAGAGGTACGGTTTCCGAATTAAACTGCCGGATTTTGATGTAAGCCAGATTATTATCCTTAAATTCCAATTCCAAACTTTTGACCTTAATAGCCTCGCGGATAATGGAAATTTCCTGCGGTTTCGCTAAGCCGTCCCGATAGACAGTTAAAACAACTTCAGTGCCGCTTTTGCCTCTGATTAAACTCACTGCCTTGCTTAAACTCATCCCTTCGGTCTCATTGCCGTTTATTTCCAAAATCAAATCCTTGGGTTGTAAGCCGGCTTTAATGGCCGGAGAATTGTCTAAGGGAGCAATGACTGCTAAGATGTTGTTTCTTATGCCTATCTCGGCACCGATACCTTCAAACTTTCCATCCAATTCTTCGTTGAAGCCATCGGTATTTTCCGGTGTAAAAAAAACCGAGTGGGGATCGCCCAAGGAGCCAACAATGCCGGTTAAAGCGCCGTAAAATAACTGGGTATCGGGTATATTTTCCTCGTAAGATTCTTTTTTGACAATATTCCAGACATCCCAGAACAAATTAAAATCAACGTCTTTGGTCAGATACTCGGGAATTTCACCAGCCTGGTTTTTAACAAGACCAAGCGAGGTAGTGGCATTAGGGCCAAGGCCCTTGATAACGGACTGGCCTTTTTGGAAAGAAACATTGCCGCCTAAAGCCAAACCCAGGATAAAAGCCAAAACAATAAAAACAAAAGAGAGCCAAAAAGGCGCTTTAGCGGAATTGAATCGATTAAACGGTAGCTTAAAATTTAGCATTGGCTATGATCATTATTTTAATAAGATTATTGTAGCAGAAAAATCATTAGATAACAAAAACTAATCAAGAAAAATGTCAGATTTTAATTTCTATGTTAACTGGTAAAATCTCAAGAAATATGTAATAATATAGCTAATTTAAAACCCTAAAATAATGGAAAAATACCAGATAACCGGTAGCCAGCCTCTAACTGGTGAGATTAGAGTGGCTGGCGCTAAAAATGCTGCTTTAAAAATATTGGCAGCTTCTATTTTGTCCGATAAAATCTGCCGAGTCAGCAATATCCCGAAGATTGAAGACATTAAAAGAATGGCGGAAATTTTAGAAGATCTGGGTGTTAAAATGGCCTGGGGCAATTCAACTATGGAAATAGACCCGGCTGGCTTGAAAAAATCCAGTCCCGATTGGGAGCTGACTAAAAAACTCCGCTCTTCAATTATGCTGGCTGGCCCTCTTTTAGCCAGATTCGGCGAAGTTACTATGAGCCAGCCAGGTGGCTGCATTATCGGCCAGCGGCCGATAGATTTATTTTTAGCCGGCTTTAAGACCTTGGGCGCCGAGCTATTTGAACACAATGAGTCATTTACTTTAAAAGCCAAGAAATTAAAAGGCGCTAAAATTGTTTTGCCTAAAATTTCTGTCACCGTGACCGAGAGCTTGATGATGACTGCTTGTTTGGCTGAAGGCCTGACCACTATAATCAATGCCGCCATGGAGCCGGAAATTCCGGCTTTGGCTGATTATCTAAATAACTGCGGGGCTAAAATCAAAGGCGCAGGCACGCCTTGGATTACTATTGAAGGCGTGGATAGATTATCAGCCGGCGAATATGAGCTTATTCCCGATCGCATTGAAGCCGGTTCGTTCATTATGCTGGGGCTGGCTACCAACAGCCAAATCAAAGTGAGTAATTGCCGGCCAGAACATTTAGAAACAGTTTTAGCTATTTTAAAAAATGCCGGCGCCAACTTAGAAATCGGACCGGATTACATTGCCACTAAACCCAGTTTTTTACGTGGCACGGAAATCCAAACCCATGAATATCCCGGCTTCCCCACTGATTTGCAAGCGCCATTTACGGTTTTAATGACCCAAGCCAAGGGCCGAAGCTTAATCCATGAAACCATTTTTGAAGGCCGGCTTTTTTATACCGATAAATTAACCTTAATGGGAGCTGACATTATTATGTGCGATCCGCACCGCGTTATTGTTGAAGGCGGAACTAAATTAAGAGGTAAAAAATTAGAAAGTCCGGATTTGCGCGCCGGTATGGCGCTGATTATCGCTGGCTTATGCGCCGAAGGAGAAACAATCATAGATAATATTTATCAGATAGAGAGGGGCTACGCCCAGGTCGTGCCACGTCTTAAGAACATTGGGGCTAAAATAGAAAAAATAAGCGGTTAAGTCAGAATTTATGAGGTGGTTTGGCAAAATAAAAATCAAAAAAGAAAACGATAAATATAAAAATATAAAACTGACCACAGCTAATGATCTGGCTCTGCGGCGGACAATTTATATTTTATTTATCGTCATTTTTCTAATTGCCGCTCCTTTAGTCGTACTTTATTCAGAGGGTTATCGCTATAATTTAAAACGCGGTAAAATACAAAAAACCGGAATATTAATAATCAGTTCTCTGCCCAAGAAAGCTGATATTTATTTAAACGGCAAGGTGGTTATAGGCGATCAAACGCCAGCTAGATTAGAAAAGCTCCTGCCAGCTGATTATGAGATAAAAATCGCTAAGGAGGGCTACTATGATTGGACCAAAAAATTGCAGATTTTTGAGAATTCAACCACCTTTGCCGAAGAAGTGATACTTTGGAAAAATAATTGGCCGACTCAGCTGGCTTCATATGATATTATTGATTGGCTGGCTTCACCGGACAACCAAAAATCGGTCTTTCTCACCCAGAACCGAAAAATAATGGCCTTAGATTTCACCGATAAAAAAATTTCCGAGCTTCATCAGGCCGGCTATGACGATAATTTAAAAATTTTAAGCTGGTCTAACACCAGTAAGAAAATTTTGATTCAGGTCGGCAGTCAATATTTGGTGATTAATACTGAGCGGCCGGCTGATTCGCCCCTGGTTATTCCCAATAACGATTATTTCTTAATTAAGTGGGATTTAAAAAATGACAACTTGGTTTACGCTCTAAATAATCTCGGAGTTTATAAAATTGATTTATTCAGCCAAAAAACCAATTTAATTTTAAATAAAAAAGTAACTGACTTTTTGGTTAATAATGATTTGATTTATTTTTATTACAAAGATGTTATTTATAAGCAAAAAATTACTGATATCAGCCAATTGGAAATTATTGACGGATTAAAATGCTCTAATTGCCGCTTTATTAACCGGGACTTTGCCCGCTTGCTGCTCTTAGACCAAAGCGATCAGGAATTATTTATTATTGATCCCAGCACGAAAAATAAAACTATTAAACAAGCAGCGAAGAATGTCAATTGGCTCAAAGATGACACTTTTTTATTTTATAATGACTGGGAAATTTGGATTTATGAATTAGAAAAGAAAGAGCCAGAAATCATTACCCGAATCGGCGCTGGTGTTAGTCAAGTCCTGTGGCAGCCAGAGGGTCGGCATATTATCTTTATCAGTGACAATAAAATTAAAATTATTGAATTGGATAACCGTGAACTAAGAAATATTATTGAGTTATTCAATGGTCATAAAATAAATTATCTGACTTTAGATAATCGAGGACGCGATCTCTATTTCCAATCGATAATAGCTGATAAACCCTATTTAATGGAGTTGACTATTAGATAAACTTGTGCTAATCTCTTTTTAATGGACTTTAAAACCTGCCCCAAAAGGAGATAAAAAATGCCAGAAATCACAGTACCTGATTGGGATCAACTTTTTATGACTATGGCTTATTTAGTGGCTACCAAAAGCAAAGACCAAAGCACCCATATCGGCGCCGTGATAATCGGGCCGGATAGAGAAGTCAGGACTACCGGCTATAACAGCTTTCCCCGAGGCATAAATGATAATGTGCCCCAAAGGCAAGAGCGGCCGGAAAAATATTTCTGGTTTGAACATGCCGAAAGGAATGCGATTTTCAATGCTGTGAGATTCGGCGCTTCTTTGAAAGGTTGCACTCTTTACACTAATGGCATCCCTTGTATGGATTGCGCCAGAGCTATTGTCCAGAGTGGTATTAAAAAAGTTGTGGTTGATAAATCCTGGGACGATCAAAATCCTCCCGAGTGGCGCGAGCACGCTGTCCGCACTTTACAGCTCTTTAAAGAAGCTGGGGTCAAACTCAGATTTTGGCAAGGAGAATTAATACCTGTTGTAAAATTCAACCGAGGTGAAATAATCGGTTAAAATCAAGCACGAGTTAAATCGTGCTTTTTTAGTGACTAATTTTTATATTCTTTAGATATTATTCTTAATTTTCTCCAAAACTGCCTGGGCCTCACCTTCCCCGTATTCCTGGCCAGGCCACAGCTCATAACCATCTCCGATTTTTCTGGGCACAATATGGAAATGGACATGATTGACAACTTGGCCGGCAGCCGGACCATTGTTTAAATTAAGATTAAAGCCATCAGCCCCAGCTCCTTTAACAACGGCTGGCGCTATTTTTTTAACTGCCTGAACAATTTTCTTGGTCAACTCTTCTGGCAAATCATTTAAATTTTCATAATGTTCTTTGGCTACCACCAAGGTATGCCCGGGATTAACCGGAGTAATGTCTAAAAAGGCCAAAACATCCTTATCCTCATAAATCTTATAACTGGGAATGTCGCCAGAGATAATTTTGCAAAAAATACAATCGGACATAGGTTTAGTATTTAGGTGTTAGCGTTTAGAGGTTAATATTAAGATTACTAATCACTAAACACTAATAACTAATCACTAGCGATATTGCCAAATTAAATTGCTGCCATAAGCCCGAGGCCGGCCCAATAAATCACTAATTTTTTCAATTATAATTTTTTGAGCTTTATTATTATCAATTACCACAAAACAAGATTGGGTCCGAGTAATTTTAAGAGCTTCGTTTAAAACTTCCAAAGACGGGCAGTTGATAAAATCAGCTAAGAGCTTGACTCTTTCCGGCTGCTGATAATTAAAATCGCTCTTAAAGTTCCCAGCCACCACTTCCTTGGCCGAATAAGCTTCCAAGGCCAGGAGCGGCCAAGTATCGGCTAAAACGCAATAATTTTCCGGCTGGTCTTTTATTGCCTGCCAGATAAATTCCATCGCTAAAACGTCAGCGGTGGTTACTGTAGCCTCTAAAACCGGACCGGAAGCATAAGTTAAAGAGCTGATAAGGCTTAAAAGAATAATAGTCATTAAAATTTTCTTTTTATTATTGACTAAATTAGCCAAGCCCCAAGCTAAAACCAGAAGGGTCAATAAAACTATGAAAATATTCAAACGGCGCGACAAAGTATGCAAACCATCTAAAAAAATCCAGGCTAAGGCATAATTGACCACTAAAATAACTAATAAACCAACTAAAAAAATATGATTTTTTTGTTTGGTTTTTAGAAGTTTATACGCAGAAACTAAAACCAATAAGCCAACTAACCAGCTAATAATTAAAGAAACCACTGGCCAATTATTGATTGGCCAGGGCAGCAGCCGGCCAGTGGCAAAGAATAAAAAGCTGCCTTTTATAAATAAATCAGAAAAAATATCAGCCAGAGAAAAACTGCTTTTGAGCTGGGAAAAATCAGAAATAAGCTCAATTAAAAAAATTGTAATACTAAGCCAGGACAAAATCAAATACCGGATCAAGGGCTTCAAGCGAAATGACAGCAGCCAAACCAAAGCTATCATCAAGATAATAAAAGCCAAAGAATAGCCAAAATAAGACAGCAGAGTTAAAAAAATTACCAAAGCCAGGGTTGGACCTTGGGGATTCTTCAAATAAGCCAGCAAGCAGCTGATTAAAAACAAAAAATTAAGGGCAGCGAAACCAATCGGCAGCGTCTGGCTGCCGTAATACTGCAAAATATAAAAAGCCAGGGTCAGAGCAGCCGACAACAATAAATAGTTTTTCTTGGGCCAAAGTTCAGAAGCGGCTGTTAAAATTAAAATCGGCAAAAACACCGACCATAAAACAACCATCAGATATTTATCAATCAAAAAAATACTTAACTTAGAAATTTTAGCGATAATCATCACCAGCGACCACTCAAAGCCGTAAGAAATCTTGGGTCCGGCAATCAGGGCCTGGGGAATATCAAGGCCGGCAATTCGCCTTTGCCAAAGATTGTCAGTGAGAAGAGTTGGCTGATAAGTCAGTTCATTTAAAAGCCGGTTGGCTGAGCCCAAATGGCGCCACCTATCCCCGCCAAAGCCCTCTTGATAAACCAACAAGTAGGAATGGATCATTAAAGAAACGGCAATGATAGCAATAATGGTTAAAATCAGTGAGCGCTGGGAAAAGGCCAGAGTAAAAATTATTAAGAGCGCTAAAAAAGACACCAACAAGTACCAAATAGAAAGAACCTGCCAAGGACTGGTTAAATAACCGCCAGTAACTGATGAAAAAATAAGGTTCCAGCCGATGATAAGTAAAATAAATAAAGAAAAAATAAATAAGTTGCCGACTTTTAGAGCTGGAGTATTACTCTCAAAATCTGGTACTTTGAGCCGGCTGACTTTAGAAAATATTTGAGATCCCAAAAATAAAATTAAATCAGTGATAATCAGTGAAAGTAAAAAGAAAAAATTATTAAAAGCCAGCCAAGAAGTAAAAATATTAGTGATAAAACCTAAAACAATAATAACCACAAAAATCCCCAGTAGCCTAATAAATACCTGGGGTATGGAAAAAACTTTAGTTAAAATCGAATTGGCTAAAACAGCTGACGAAACCAACCAAACTAAAAATAAAATAATACTAACTATCGACCACCAATTACGCTCCAGACCGATAAAAAGCAAAAAAGTCGGGAGTAAATTTAATAACAGGATAATTACTTGATGCATACTAAAACTTAAAAAGATTTTTAGCATTATTGAAGGTTGCATCGCTTACTTCTGAAATAGGCAAATTTTTCAATTCAGCCACTTTTTGAGCCACTAATTTAACATAGGCCGGCTCATTCCTCTGTCCGCGATAAGGTTCAGGCGAAAGGAAGGGCGCATCGGTTTCAATCAGAATTTTATCCAGCGGCAGCTCCTTAACTATACTTTGTACTTCCTCGGCTTGGCTTTTAAAAGTCACAAGGCCGGTAAAGCCGATATAAAATCCCAGCTTGATAAATTCCTGGGCTTGGCGCAGGTTGCCGCCAAAACAATGAGCCACACCAAAAAACACTCCAGTCGCCCTTAATATTTCCAAGACATCATCATAGACGCCATAGTGGTCATTTTTCGAACCGCGAGCATGGATAACTAAAGGCAAATTAAGTTCTTGCCCTAATTTTATAAAATCAGTAAAAACTTTCCTTTGGATTTTTTTATGGGCTTCTGTGTCAACAGCTTCATTGAAATAAAAATAATCCAAGCCGGTTTCACCCAAACCCACTACTTTGGTTGATGATTTTGCCAGTGCCTTGTATTTATCATAATCAAACTCTTCGCGCTTAGTGGTGATTCCCTGTTTTTGACCATCAATAACAACGCTTTCGGTGATATCATCAACTAAATGTATCGGGTGAAGGCCAACAACGGCATAAACTCCTTGATGATAATTCTCAGCAATTTTAATAGTCCGAACAGAAGTGCTGTATTGCGAACCGATATTAATCAACCAAGTATCACTGGCCAGTGCTCGGCCAATAACTGCTTGGGCATCATTTTTATAGGCAGAAAAATTAATATGGCAATGGGAATCTATCAGCATGCTAAGGAATAAAGTTACTTAAAAACTGGGTGGTTAAAATCAATAAATGGGCGATTTGAGATTGGTCTAAATTCTGCGAAAGCCAAGCGATGTCAAGACCAAATTTAGCAATAATAAAAATAGCTGTGCCAGTAATCAGCACTCCCTCAACTAAGCCCAAAACAGCGCCGCCTAAACGATTGATGGATTTTAAAAACGGGATAATTGATATTAGGCCGAAAACTTTATTAATCAGCCAAAAAATCAAAGCGGTTAAGCGATTAATTATTAAAAATATGGCCATAAAGGCTACTGTTTTGGACAAGCCGGTATAACTAAATAAATAAGGGGCTAGCCAATCAGCTACGGGCGCAAAATAACTGATAGCCGCCCAGGTGCCTAAAACTAAGCCAATTAAAGCGCCAATAGCCGAAATCAGGCCCATAAAAAAACCGAGCATAACAAAAGCCAAAACAATGACAATTAAGATAACGTCGACGAGGGTAAAAAGCATAAGATGTAAATTTAAAAATTTTCAATTTTCAATTTTCAAACAATTAATTAATTTTTAAATTTTAAAATTGTTTTCCGCCAGAGGCGCTTTGCCTGCCTCTATCCTGGGATCTGCCTCTGGTCTGAAAAAATTGAAAATTGCTAAATTAAAAATTATTTCTCCAACCTGGGAAACAACGCTTCGCTTTTGGTAACTTTAGTGCCTGGCTCAAGTCCGCCCCAATCAATTAATTCTTTGAAATCACGCTCCAGCCAATCGGCTTGGCCTAAATTAGTCATTATTTTTTCCGCCACTGTCGGCATAACCGGATAAATCATCAAAGCCAAGTGCCTGATAATCTCCAAGAGATTATAAATTACTTTAACTAATTGATCCGGATCAGATTTGGCTAGCTCCCAGGGTTTTTGCCTTTCCACATAGCTGTCAGCAAAGGCATTTAATTTCCTGATGATTTCTATCACCTGATCAAGCTGAAAATTTTTCATGGCTGTTTGGTATTGGTGCCAAATGCCGGCTACTTCATCGGAAAATTCAAAATCTTTAGCCGGCACTTGTCCGCCAGAGACACCTTGCCTGCCTCTGGCCTGGGACTTGCCTCTATCAGAAAAATATTTTTCAGCCATTGCTAAAACCCGCGAAGTCAAATTGCCGATGCCATTAGCCAAATCGGCATTATATAAAATAGCCAAGCTGCTGGCTTTAACGTCGCCGTCAGCGCCAAAAGGAAATTGAGATAAGAGCAAATACCTAACCGCGTCAGAACCGAGTTCATCAATTAAGACATTGGGGTCGATTATATTGCCCAAGGTCTTGCTCATTTTTTCTCCATCAATGGTAAAAAAACCGTGGGCAAAAATAACTTTTGGCAAAGGTAACCCAACAGCTAATAAAAGTGCCGGCCAATAAAGAGCATGAAATTTTAAAATATCCTTAGCCATTAAATGAATATCGGCTGGCCAGAATTTATTAAAATTACTTTCATCGCCGCCATAGCCAAGGCCAGTAACATAATTCATCAAGGCCTCGACCCAGACATAAACGACTTGAGAGTCATCAAAAGGAATTTTAATCCCCCACTTGACGCTTTCCCGAGAAATGGAAAAATCAGTGAGACCTTGTTTGATTAAACCGAGAACTTCATTTTTTTTATTAGCTGGCAATATTTTTAACTCGCCGTTGTCAATTAACTTTAAAAGTTTCGGCAGGTATTGATTGAATTTGAAAAAATAATTTCTTTCCTTTAAGACCTCCGGCTCTTTTTTGTGGTCCGGGCATAAGCCACCCACTAATTCTTTTTCGGTGACAAACTTTTCACAGCCAGTACAATAAAGTCCAGTATAATCGCTCTGATAGATCAGGCCGGCATCTTTTAATTCGTTCAGGAATTTGGCCACGCCTTTTTTATGCTCTATTGAAGTGGTACGAAGGAAATAGTCATTAGCGATATTAAGCCGGTCCCAGACCATTTGAAATTTAGCAGAATTCTCATCACAAAAGGCCTGCGGCTCTTGGCCGGCTTCCTGGGCGCTACCAAATACTTTAGAGCCATGCTCATCAGTACCGGTTAAAAAAAACACTTCTTCGCCTTTTAGGCGGTGGTACCTAGCCAAGACATCAGCGGCAATAGTGGTATAGGCGTGACCAATATGCGGCTGGTCATTGACATAATAAATCGGAGTAGTAATGTAGAATTTGCTCATAATATTATAAAAATTAAAATCTCAAAACGCAAAACGCAAAACTAAAACTTAAAATTCAAAACTTTTTAAAAAATTAATTTTATGGTTTTGAGTTATAATTTTGAATTTTGACATTTGAATTTTCAGTTATTTACCGCTTATAATTACCACAAATTCTCCCTTAATAGTATCTTTTTTTACTTGCTCCAGAACTTGTGAAATATTGCCCCGATAAATCGTTTCAAATTTTTTGGTCAGTTCGCGGCTAACAACTATTTTTCTATCGCTCTCTATTAATTCGCTTAGGCGCTCTAAAGTTTTAATGATGCGATGAGTTGATTCATAAAAAACCATCGTCTCCTCACTATCTTTTATTCTCTTAAATAATGTTTCCCGACCCTTTTTATGGGGTAGAAAGCCCAAAAATAAAAATTTATCAGTTGGCAGGCCACAAATAGATAAGGCAGAAATAATGGCCGAGGGTCCGGGAATGGGAATTATCTGACAAACCGGGCCAATTTTACTAACTACTTCAGCTATAAATTTATTACCTGGATCAGAAATGCCCGGCGTGCCAGCATCGGTAATTAACGCCAAATTGGCGCCGGCTTTTATTTTTTCCAATAATGATTTTATTTTGCCTTCGCCGCTATGCTGATGATAGGAAGTTAAAGAAGTAGTAATCTGATAATGGTCTAAAAGATGCTTAGAAACTCTGGTGTCTTCGCAGAGAATCAAATCAACATTTTTTAAGGTCTCAATGGCTCTTAAAGTAATGTCCGATAAATTTCCTATGGGAGTGGCGACTATATATAATTTGCTCATATTTTTAATACCAAAACCTTAACTTTATAAACTTTTAACTATATAGTACTATTATTTTGCCTTTAAATCAAGATTAAATCCCGCTCTGGTTAGGGAGCGGGATTTATATTTACTTGGCTGAAAAATTAATTTATTGAGTAGTAACTGGCGCGGTAACCGCTGGCGGAGCCACTTCTACCAGCTGGCCGGTTTTCAAATTCATATAACTGCCCATTTCATCCATTTTAGTAAAAATATAAGTGCCATCGTCAGTAATTTTTCCCACTTGGGACCAAATTTGCTGCAAACCGATATATTCTGAAAGATCACCATTTAACAGCACTGTTGGAACTTCACTAATACTGTATTTTTTCAAGAGATCTTTACCCTCATTGGAACTAATATCAACCGTCTGACTATTTAGTGTTGTCAATCCCAAATTACCAAGCGCGGTTTTATGAAGATTGACATCATAGCACTTGGTGCAAGATAAATCCGTTAAATAAACCAAAGAAAATTCGCCCCTTAAATTGCCACTATCAACTTCTAAGTAAGGAGGGACCAACTTTCTAAAAACAAAAACATTGTCAATAATTTCACCTAAAGCCGTCCAGGCCTGGACGAGTTGCGGATTTTTATCAAGTTCGCCGGAAATTAAAACAGTCGGAACTTTTTCAATCTTATATTTTTCCACCATGGTCTGGCCTTGGCTATCTTCAATATTTAAAGTTTCAGTGCCGACTTCTTTGATGCCATTCTGCCTTAAAGCATTAAGAAATAAATTTATGTCAAAACACTTGCCTTCGCAATTTTTAGAAGTCACTATGGTAATTCTTAACTTGGGGGCATCTTTGGCTGCTTCTTGATTGGCATTGGTATTAGTATCAGTGTTTTTGCCGCTGATCTTATCTTTTATCTGACCCCCGAAAATAATAAACAAAACAATGATTAAAATGATTAAAGCCCCGCCCAGTCCATAAACCAGTCCTTTAATCATATTTATTTTTTTGTTTTCTGCCTCGCCTTTTTTGAAAAAATTTAACATAAATTATTGGTTATTTACCTCTTTTTTAATATATTCAAGATAGTTACAAAACTATCTTTACCCTAAGTTTGTCTTTTTCGGCTACAATTTCGTCGGATTGGCGTAAAATGATTTTCACCGTAGCGCTGCTATGCTTCAAATTATTTTACTGGTCCGGCTGGCCGGCCGGCAGAATTGTCTCGCTCGAAAAATCCTAAATTTACAACTAAAACAGTTCTATAACTATCTGATCTAATTTTACTCCGGTTTCTAAAAAAATGCAATTATTTGATTATAATCTTAAAAAGATAATAGTTCCGGTTTTAATATCATAATTAGTCCCAAGAGCAATAAAACCAGGCCGCTGATCAGTTTGACATATTTCAAGTATTTATCAGAAACCTTGGTTAGCCTTAAAGTAAAGACCGCGGCCAAAAATATCAGCAAATCATCCAGCATATAGAAAAAAATGTAAACCAACAAATAAAGATAATACTGGTAAATCGGTAAATTATGAGTGGCTAAAATTTTAGTGTAAGCCAGTGGAAAACCCAAAGAACAAAAAAGTTCTATTAGATTTATACCAATGGCAATTAAAGCTACTATCAATAACATTAAAACCAAGGGCATCTCTGAAGAAACTGTCCTATTGGCTTTGGCAAACAAATACCTTTGCGCTCTGGTTAGCAATCCGTTTTGGTTGTCATTTTTAATATCGCAGATTTTACAAACAATATCATAGAAATAATCTTTCAAAAGAAAAAGGCCAAATATTATCACCAGTAACGAAATCAGATAAGTTATGATTTTAAGATAACCTAAAAATAAAAAGACATTGAGCCAGGCGGCGATAAAAATATAATAAACTAAACCGGAAACCAAAATAAAAGTGCCACCAACCATAATTACTCTTCGGCGATTACCGGTAGAGATTAAAATAGCCAAAAGAATGCTTAAAGCCACTAAAGCGCAAGCATTAAAACCGTCTAAAATTCCCACGGCCGAGCTTAAAGCCAAAGGAGAAAAACCAGCCACCTGAAATTCCCCGAAAAACGGAATTTTTATTTTTCTTTGCTTTAAAATTGCTAATTGATCACTGACCTGCTGTTCGAAAGTACCCTGAGAAACTTCCATGCCCCAATCACTGTCTTGATCATTTAATAATTTAATTATTTGGCTTCTGATGACAGTGCCAGTTTCATCAGTAAAGCCCAAATAGGCCTGACCGCCAACGAAAGTAGCCGGTATCAAACCCCAGTTCTCCGATGGCACTTTATACTTGTTATAAAAACCTTCCAATTTTTCAACAGTTGAAGATTGGGCCACGTCATAGCTATTAATGGTAATTTGGGGGAATTCCCGGCCCAATTTATTTAAAAATTCTTTTTCCGCTAAACAAAAGGGGCAGGTTTGGCTATGGAAGAAATTAATTTCCACCACCTCAACTGCGCTTGTTGCACTGGGCAGAAGCAGAAAAAATAAAATGATAATGATGAGTATTTTTTTGAACATAAAAGTTATAAATTGTTTTTGTGTTTTTGTGTTTTTGTGTTTTCTTGGATTATTCTAATCAGGTCTTTAATTTCCACTAATTTCTCCAACCGTAGTAATTCCCGGTCATCATCGGCTAAAAAAATAAAAGTCGGGATGTCTTCGACATTTCTAGTTTTTTTAATGGCTGGATTTTTATCTATGTCAATGGATTCGGTTTTTAAATCGGGAAATTGCTTTTCTATCTCCTGCCACCTTAATCTCATAATCACGCATTCCGGACACCAATCGGCTCCGATTTTGAGTATTTTCATAATTAGCTTCTTAGCTTATTAGCTTCTTAGCTTGTTAGGAAAATATTTAAAATCCTAAGAAGCTAAAAAGCTACTACCCTACCAGCTAATAATTATTTTTCCAACAAGCCCACCGCCCAAATTAGTATTATGCCTAAAATAAAAGCGATAAAATGAGCAATATTGGCTTTCAATTTAACCTGATATTTTACTTCCGGTATTAAATCAGAAGCAGCAATGTAAATAAAACTGCCAGCCGCTAGCGGTAATAAAAAGGCCACATTAAAGCTTTGGGCAACAAAATAAGCAACCAAACCGCCTAAAACCGCTGTTAAACCGGAAATGAAATTAAATAAAAGCGCCCGACTCTTTTTCCAGCCACTATGAATAAAAACGCCAAAATCACCTAACTCCTGAGGAATCTCATGAGTAGCAATAACAATCAAAGTAATGATGCCGATTCTAATATCAACAATGAAAGCGCCGGCAATCGCCAAGCCATCAATAAAATTATGCAAGGCATCAGCCACTAATATCAGATAAGCAACTGGTTTGGTATATTCTTCATGTTGGCACTCCAAATTATGGCAATGATGCCAATGGATAAATTGTTCCAATAAAAAGAAAATGGAAAAGCCAGCAATGATCCAGAAATAAACAGCCGAGTTATTGCCTAAATTATCAATGGCCTCAGGAATCATATGAAAAAAAGCGCCGGCAATCAAAGAGCCGGCCGAAAAGGCCACCAGCCATAATAATATCTTTTTCAACAACCAATCTTTAAAGACCAAAACTAAAACGCCGATAAAAGATATTAAGCTGATAAAAATATTACTCAAAATTATCCACCAAAATAAACTCATACCTTGAATATAACTATTATAACTTTATGACTTATTTTAACAAAAAAACTTATTTTAGACAAGACCGCCTCGACAAAGCGCCGAGGCGGATTAATAAACATTAATTTAATTGCTAAACTGTCACCGTTGCTGTCTTGCGGAGCATATATTGAGTTAATAATTTTTTATTTTCTCCAGGATAACTGCCAGATCGGTATTAGCTTTGATAAAATAATCATTAGCGCCTAAAGACTTGGCTTTGGCAATATCGGCGTTATCGCCTAAATTGGATAAAACCACTACTGGAATATTTTTTAATTTGGGATCGGCTTTTAAAATCCTCAAGACCTCAAAGCCATCCATCTTGGGCAAAAGTAAATCCAATAAAATAATATTGGGCTTGAGACGTTGAATTATTTTGACTGCCGATTCACCGTCGGTGGCGGTAGCAATAGTATAGCCGGCGCGTTTTAAAAACAGATATAAAACCCGAAGCAAGACCTCGTCATCTTCCACTATCAAAACCATTTTACCTTGGCTGACGGCTAACTTGCTGCCGTTACCTGTAGCTCTTTCACTATTGGGCATAATGAATTATTTAGTAGTCAATCTTTTATTTACCTCCTTAATAATATTTTTAACATTAGTATTGGCTTTGATAAAATATTCTTCAGCACCCAAAATTTTAGCTGATCGGACATCCGAGATACTGTCCAGATTAGAAATAATAAAAACCGGCACTTTTTTTAGTTGTTCGTCGGCTTTTAACTGCCGCAGAACCTCAAAGCCGTCCAAACCGGGCAAAATCAGATCCAATAAAATTAAATCCGGTCTGAGCTTCTTGGTTGTCTCAATAGCTTGCAGACCGTCTAAGATATTAAAGGCCTCAAAGCCCTCACGAACAAAGGAATTAATTAATATGTTAGCTAAAAGCGAATCATCTTCAATTACCAGGATTTTTCTTTTTTTAATTGGTTTTTTTCGACCAAACACTCTGATTTTTTGTTTAATTTCTAAAAATAACCAATAAATAAGCCAAGTGATTTAGCTTTAGCAGCTAGATGTGGATATTTATTAGATGGTGATTTTAATTATACCAAAATCGTTGATAAAGTGCTAATTTTTTTCAAAAGCTTCTCAATTTTTTCCACCATCATGTCAAGTGAGAGATCGCTCCTAACTATGTAATCAGTCATAACAAATTTTTAGCCCTTAATAATTTATGGCTTAGGGCTTTAGATAAAAACCGGTCATTTTCGGCTAAGAGTATTCTAACTTTGGGTTTAGACATAATTTAGCAACTGGTAATTAATAAATTCCAAATTCAAAATTACAAATAACAAACCTGCCTGCCATGCCTACAGCCGACAAGCCGGCCGACAAATAAATTACAATAACCAAAATTACAAATTAAAAAGTTTGGAATTTTAAAATTAAGATTTGAGATTTGTTTGGAGTTTGAGATTGGGAATTTATAATTTTAAATCATTATCCCAAAACTTCCTTGATTTTCTCCATAATATCATCCAAGGAATAATTGGCTTTGACTAAGAAAATTTCGGCACCTAATTCTAATGACCGGCTGACATTTTCTTTTTCATCATAATTAGTCAAAATAATTACCGGTAATTCTTTTTTATCATATTTTTTTCGGACTTCTTTTAACATTTCCAGACCGCCCATTTTTGGCATTCGGATATCTAATAAAATTAAGTCCGGTTTTTTTCTTTTAAGAGAACGCAGGCCTTCTTCGCCGTTTAAAGCCGAACTGGCTTGCCAACCATCACGCTGTATTTTATTGACTAATGATTGCTGAAGCACTGATTCATCCTCAACTATGAGGATTTGGTACACTTTTTTTGAATTCATATTTTTTAGTTTATAGTAAGTAGTTGGCAGTTAATAGTTAGTGAGAGAATATTTATTAAAAATTTCTATTCACTACCCACCACTCACTACCAACTTATTTATTTTTAAATTTTTAAATTATCTACGCCAATCCCCTCTCACCCTTGCGCGGCTGGCTGCCAACCAGTGGCAAAGTAAAAACAAAAGTTGACCCTCCGCTGCCGGACTTAAACCAAATTTGACCGCCAGAGACCTCAATGATAGTTTTGGCAATGTATAAGCCCAAGCCAGTTCCTTGGGTTTCTAACTTAACGGCATTATCAGCTCTAAAAAACTTCTCAAAAACCCGAGGCTGAAGATTTTTAGGTATGCCAATGCCATTATCCTTGACACTGATCATAACATTTTTGCCTTTGGGGGCCAATTCAACTCGGACCTGGCATTTGATTCCTCCAGTTTTAGAATATTTAATGGCATTAGAAATTAAATTATTAATCACTTGCCCGATTAACGCCGGATCAATTTTAATAGCCGGCAATCTCTCTTTAGGTTTAATAAAAATCAATCGGCAATTTCTGGCTTTAGCCATAATATCGCTCTCGGTAATCGCGCCTTCGATTAATTGGCTAAGATCAGTTAACACCGGCTCAACGGTTATCCGGCCGCTTTCCAGCCGCGAAACATTCAATAAATCATTAACCAATCTGATCATACGCTTATTGGATTCTAACACCTGTTTTAAATAATCCTTTTGGTCTTTATTAATCCGGCCAAGTTCCTCATTATAAACTTCCTCAATATACCATCTGATGGCAGTTAAAGGAGTTCGCAGTTGATGAGAAGCCACTGAGACAAATTCCGTTTTCAGTTTATCCACTTCCTTCTCCTTGGTAATATCCCTTTCAATGCCCACAAAATAAATAACTTTGCCCCGATTGTCCAAACAGGGAGAAATACTGACTAAAACATTGTAAAGCGTGCCATCTTTTTTACGGTTGACCATTTCACTAACAAAAGTTTTTTTATCAATCTTAATGGTCTGCCACATTTTTTGATAAAATTCTTTGCTCATTTGGCCGCCCCACAATAATTTGGTGCCGGATTTTTTGCCTAAAAATTCTTTCATTTTAAAACCGGTTATTTTTTCGGTGGCTTTGCTGGCATACAAAATAATGCCATCAGGATCAGTAATGATTATCTGGTCAGAAGCGTTATCCACCGCTAACTTGAATTTTTCCATATCCTGTGTCCTTTCTTTCACTTTAATCTCTAAGCCCTGATATGATTCTTTGAGCTTAGCCGCCATGGTGATAAAAACTTCAGTCAACACGCCAATTTCATTGTCAGAATGATAAGTTATATTGGCCGCGGCAGTAAAATCACTTTTAGACAATTTTTTAGCAACCCGGGACAGCTGGATAATCGGCTTAGTGAAAGCGCGGGCAATAAAAACGGCAGTAATACTGACAATCGCTAAAGTAATAAGAATAATAATTATAAAAGTTAAAAGAATATTAGACAGGGGTTGGAAAACTTCCTCCCGGTCTATTTTAACCACCATGCCCCAGTCCTGGCTGTCAATAAATCTGGTTACCGCTAAAACCGGAATATCACGATAGTCAACCATACCAATAGTAAAGGACTTTTCCTCGCCAGCTATGGCATGAACCGATGGCACATCAGTTCTTTCTTCAGCGACCACCCGTTTTAGAGCTGCCTGGGGGTCAAAGCGAATGGGAGTCAGAAAAAGTGCATCACCAGCTTCATTTTTTTTAGCTACTAACACCTCACCTGATTGGCCCAAGCCAGAATAATCGCTGGTTATTTTTAAAAATGAATCAATTTTTGCTACCATCTCCACAAAGCCAAGGATATCGCCATTATTTTTTACTGGTCCGCTAAGCAAAACGCGGGGAATATTCTGTTCATCTAAAAAAATTTCTCCTATGATGGCCGATTCCGGTTCATCAATGAGTCGCAACTGAGGATTGCTTTCAGTAGAAACCACCAAATTACCTTCTAGATCTTTGACCGAAATAGAAATAAGTTCTGGGGAAATGTTTAAATCGTCCAAAAGATCATTGTAAAGGGCAATGATTGAATTGGGTGTAGGATTCTGATTATACTCTTGGAGGTTTAGGCGAAAATGAGAATGGCCAGCAACCGATTCAACCAAACCCAGATAAGAATCAACAACCTCATTCATCTGATTTTTTTTAATATCGGCAATGGAAACCAATTGCGTCATTATTTGATTGGCAATGACTTCACGCGTATTAACATAGTTTAAAAAACCGACAAAAACCAGAGGAATAAGAGTCAAGCTGATAAATAAGATAATTAATTGGGTAGAGAGTTTCATACTTTGTTTTTATTGGCTTGGGGCGAGAGAAAAAAAGCTAAACTCAAAAAACAATGAATTTGACTGCGGTCTAAAGACCGCAGTACCTGCCTGCCGGCAGGCAGGTCTGGGCAAATTCAGAATGACTGGTAGAGACGGGGCATGCCCCGTCTCTACCGCCGACAATATTTTTTCTCACACTGGCCTTCATCCCCTGGCTTAAAAGCCAGGGGTATTCGGCCAGCAACATTATAAAGCCAAAAAACAAACAATAAAATAATTTCTTAACTTGTTGTTTTGTTTTGTTTTTTTGCTTTCTTGATATTTATTATACCATTTTTTTAATCCAAAGTTAAAAGACAATTATTGTGATTTTCTTTTTAATTCCTCTCTAACTTTACCCTCATCTTTTAAGGACGTAGTTAGGGCTTTCTGCAAAATATTGTCATCTTTGATGATTAAAACTGTTTTAGTGGCCATAAAATCATATTTAGTTATTTTATTTTATTTCACGTCCCGCCCCGCTCCAATTACTAAAATGAATTACAAATTAAAAATTCTAAATTATTAATCCACTATCTTTTATTTCCGATCTTCAATCTGCCATTTGAAATCGTTTTATCACCTCCTCATCTTCCACTTGAGAAAAATCCTCATAAAACTCCCCCACCGCGCCAAAAAAGGCCGGCCTGTCCAGATAAATCACTTCCTCGGTCTCTTTTTTAAGAGTCATCAGGGCTTCTTGAGAAATCACCGGCACAGCCACTACCACCTTGGCAGCGCCTTTCTTCTTAACCGATTTTATCGCCGCTTGCATGGTGGCGCCAGTTGCTACCCCGTCATCCACTAAAATAGCGATTTTATCTTTTAAGTCCAGGGTCTTTTTATCAGCTCGATAAACTTTTAACCGCCTTTTAGCTTCTTGTTTTTCTTGCTCAATTTCCCGGTTAATATAATCTTGGCTGATCTGATAAGCCCTGATTAAACTTTCATCAAAAATTCCCTCACCGTCTTCAGTGATGGCGCCAATGGCCAGCTCTGAATTGCCAGGTGCTCCGATCTTTCTGGGTACTATCAAATCCAGCGGTAGCTTCAGCTCTTGGGCTATAACACTGGCGGTTACTACTCCGCCTCGCGGCAATCCCAAAATAATCGCCTGGTAATTGCCACGATATTTTTCCAATTGAGATACTAATTTTTGTCCCGCCTCCTGGCGGTTTTTAAATGTCATAATTTTATGGTTGGCCCGTCAAAAAGAGCTTCAATTTTAAATTATGAATTTCTAATCAATTTTGAAATTTTAATTTCGAAATTAAAAATTCATTCAAAATTCAAAATTAAATTTTACCAATTATCTGCCGGCCTAGGCAGATCAATCACCAATGCTTGTTAAACCATTCCACTGCTTCTTTGGCTACCTGATCTAAAGTTCCCTCTTCTTCAAATAAATGAGTAGCGCCGGGAATAATACTTAATTTTTTCTCCGCCTTAATTAAGGCAAGGGCTTTTTTGTTTAATTTAATAACTTCCTCATCCTGACCGCCGACAATTAAAAGAATCGGTGATTTTAATTTCGTCAGCGCTTCACCGGCTAAATCCGGCCGGCCACCGCGAGAAACCAGAGCTTTAATATCTTCACCTAAATCGGCTGCCGCTTTAATAGCGGCAGCCGCGCCAGTGCTGGCACCAAAATAGCCGATTTTAAAATTTTTAGTCAGCTCATTATCTTTGACCCAGTGAGTAGCAACTCTCAAACGCTCAACCAATAAATCAATATCAAAGCGGGTTTCATAAACCTGGTCTTCATCTTCAGTTAAAAGGTCAAAAAGCAAAGTAGCCAAACCAGCCCGATTCAAAACATCGGCCACATAATTATTACGCGGACTCAAACGGCTGCTGCCGCTGCCATGGACAAAAATAACCAATGATTTCGCTGATTGAGGAACTTTTAAAAGTCCTTCAAGAGAAATTGAGTTAAGAGGAATACGGACTAGTTTTTCCACCCCTCCCCTAGTCATATCCGAGATCTTATTTTTATGCCTTAATTATACTGTTTCTAATAAAAACCGCAACTGGAAATAATTAATATTCAATTCCTTTCCGCGCCGGCAGATTCTTCTGAAAATAATGCTTGATCATTTTCATTTCCGAGACCAGATCCGCTCGCTCTTCCAATTCGGCAAATTGGCCCCGGCCAGTTAAAACCAATTCAAGATTTTTTGGCAATTCTTTATCTAAATAATCAAGCAATCCCTGAAGCGGCATCATTTGCAATCTGACAGCGTTTAAAACCTCGTCTAAAACTATCAAATCATAATCATTATGGATTTCCCGGAGTTTGGCCATGGATTTTTGAGCCATTTCTAAATCCTGATATTTAAGCGAAAAATCAAAAATGCCTTCAATCAGCCGCCGGTCGCGGCCGAAAGAAAAATAATCAATGCCCAGTTTTTCTAAAACCCTCCTTTCATTATAATCATTGCCGCCTTTGTCAAAAAAAATAATAGCGACTTTTTGACCGTGGCCGAAAGCCCGCATTGATAAGCCCAGAGCCGCAGTGGTTTTACCTTTGCCATCGCCGAAATATATTTGAATCATAAATTAAAAATACAAGAATATAAAAATATAAAAAATATCTAATATTCAATATTTAATTAATTTTCTATTTATCTTTTCCTTTTTAATTGTCATGGCGAGAAGTTCGCCTCCGCCAGCTGGCGGACGACCAAAACAATCTCATTTGATATAAACATGGGATTGCTTCCTTCCTCACAATGACAAATGACACTTAAATTGAGCAGGCGCTCAAGGCGCAGTTGGCGCAAGTATAACAGCCCTCGGCAATGATAATTGGCCCGTCGCAATTCGGGCAAACGCCGCTGGCCATGACTTCTTTTTTACCAACCGGCCTAGGCGCCTGATAGCCTTCAGTCGGCACACTACTGGTATTAACCATAGGCATTTCATCAGTCAAGCCGGCATTGGGGTCCAGTGGTTCATCTTTGGCGATGTTTAAGATCTGCTTGTCACGGGAACCATCACGATAAACCGTACAGCCCTTACAGCCCAGCCGCCAAGCCAAGAGATAGCCGTCCATCACATCGCTTTTACTGGCTGAGTAAGGGAAGTTAACCGTCTTAGAAATGGCATTATCGCAATATTTCTGAAAAGTCGCCTGCATTTTAATGTGGTCAACAGCCGAGATATCCATGGAAGTCACAAAAACTTTTTTGATGTTTTCCGGCAAACCAGCGATATTTTGCACACTGCCATTTTTAACAATTTGGTTTTTGATTTCTTCCGTATAGTAACCCTGTTCTTTTAAGGCCTTCTCTAAATGCTTATTGAAATAAACCAGATCAACATCCCCGCCCAAGACATGCTTATAATAATAAGCCAGGGCGAAATAGGGCTCGACGCCGCCAGAAACATCCATGGTCATGGAAATAGTGCCGGTCGGAGCAATATTAGTTAAGGCGGCATTTCTCATTTTTAGGCCTTGGATTTTATAAATTGACTTATCATAATTTTTAAAAACCCCTTTCTCTTCTGCCAGCTTTTGCGACATCTCATGGGCTGATACCTGGATAGTTTTCATGATTTTTTCAGCCATGGCCAGGCCTTTGGCAGTGTTATAACCGATTCCCAGCTTATATAAGAGATCGGCAAAGCCCATAATGCCTAAGCCGATACGTCGATTGTCTTTGGAGACATTGTTAACTTTTGGTGATTGGTAATTGGTGATATCAGTGACATTATCCAGCAACCTAACTGCCACTTGAGTAACATATTTTAAGCGCTCCAAAAGAGCTTCGCCGCCAGCAGCGAATTTTTCCAGATTAATTGAGCCCAAATTGCAGACATCGCCGTCGTGCAAGAACTGCTCGCCACAAGGATTGCAGGCCTCAATACGACCCAGACCCGGCAAAGGATTGACTTTATTGACAGTGTCTAAGAAAACGCAGCCCGGTTCGCCATTGGACCAAGCAGCCGAAATAATTTCATTGAAAATCTCACGAGCTGTCATTTTCTCTTCAATAATCTCTAAAATGGTGTCCTGTTCGTCGCGAATCACTCTTTGTAAGGGATGATCTTGGTTGTTAAAACGCGGCACCCAAATATTGGGATCATTTTTTTCTACCGCCTCCATAAACCGGTCAGTTAAGCCGACTGAAATATTAAAATTTTTTATCTCCCCTTCTTTGGCTTTAGAATGGATGAATTCTAAAATATCCGGATGTTCCACATTCATCACCGCCATATTGGCGCCATGGCGGTTCTGTTGTTTAATGACGCCGAAAGCCCGATCGTAAACTTTCAAAAATGAAACCGGTCCAGAAGCCACTCCGCGCGATTTTCTGGCTCGCGAACCAGCCGGCCGAAGAGTGTGGAAAGGAAAGCCCAAACCCGAGCCCGACTGCTGCAATAAAGATGCGTCTTTTAGAGTGTCAAAAATGCTGTCCATAGAATCCTCAATATTCAAGACAATGCAATTAGCCACCACCGGCAGATCAGTGCCAGCGTTAGTGAGCGTCCGACCAGCCGGAGTAAATTCAAAACTGCTTAAGACCTCATAGAAACCGTCTTTAACTTTTTTGATTTCCTCATCGGATTTACCATATTGCCTTTCTACTTCCGCCAAGGCAGCAGCAACCCGCTCCATCATCTGCTCTGGCGTTTCACAAACCTTGTCATTTTGGTCTTTTTTCAAATATCTTTTAGCCATTACCTTAAGAGCGTTATCGGAATAAGGCAAACCAGTCGTCAGGCCGTCTAAAATAGCTTTTTGCCTTTCTCTTGATTTGGCTCTGGTTTCGCGATAAATGATGTAGTTTTTAGCCACCACCGGCAAATCATTATGGATTAAAATAATTTCCACGATATTCTGAATATCCTCAATTGAGGGGATACTCTCGGGGTCGTATTTTTTATTTAAAACCTTAATGACGCTGTCAGTGAGCTTATCCACCAAGTCGTAGTCGTAATTATTAGAAGCTGTGAAGGCCTTGGTGATGGCTTGCTTGATTTTATCGCTGTTAAAATCAACAATGCGGCCGTCTCGCTTTCTAATTTTGGCAATCTGCCCTGACTCCAAAACATTAGCCCTTGAATCCGGCCAATTAATTGCTTTGTCCTCCATATTATTGAAAGTTATTAATAAGGGTTTTTACATAATACCATAAAAGTCATAGTACCGACAAAAAATAGTCAACCCCGTAACAGAATTTTGAATGGCGCTGGCAACGCCAGCTCCTAAAATAATCAAAATTCCAGTTAATTTCTAAGAATTGTCAGTTTAATTGAAAAAGTAATAATTATTTTAATTCAAAATTGCTTTACAGAAGTCAAGTCGTCAAAATTTCCCTTTCAAAATTCGTGATTTTAACACCCCTGCTCATCCTTTTCAACTAAAAGTACTTCTGGTTTCAGATGATACTTTTTAAAAAAGACCGGATTAAATTTGGAGATTCGGTTAAATTGAGTTATAATATAATTTAACTAAAACAGCGGATAGATCTATCCGCCAAACTTTAATAAATAAAATATTTTTTATGGCTAAAATAATTACCACTGAAGACCTTAGAAAAAAATTGGCAAGTGGAGTCAAAGATTTTTATTTGGTTGACGTACTTTCAGCTAATAGTTACCGAGCCCAGCATATTCCAGGAGCCCAAAACATTGTCAACGGGCCTGATTTTCTCAAACGTTTTGAAAAAGAAATAGCAGCACCTAAAGACGCTGAAATAATTGTCTACTGCGCCTCGGCCACTTGCTCGGCCAGTGTGCAAGCCGCTGATATTTTAGAAAAGGCCAATTACACCAAGGTCATTCATTATAAAGACGGTTTAGCTGGCTGGCAAAACACCGGTTATCATTTTGAAGGCGAAGCCACTTAACCAGTTTGCTACGAGACAAGCAACATGCCTCTACCTCTAAGGGGATGAATTACTGGTAGATTAGTTCAGCATCCAGATTGAGTAACTCAGCTATGAGGCCAAGCTGACCCTAAGAAGATACGACACGAGGAGATAGGCCGCGTAAAGTGTTATCTAGGCATATCCAATATACATGGTTTTAGGAATTGGCAGGGGTTAGGTGGCAATCTTGAAAAACGATTTTTCATATTCATCTATCATTTTTTCAAGCCCGAAATTTTTCTCAATATGTTGGCGGCAGATGTTACGGTTAATGTGATCAATTTTTTTCGTCGCTTCAACCATCTCTTCCACGGTGTTCACAATAAAACCAGTTTTTCCGTCAGCCACAACTTCTGGCACAGAACCTCTTTGAAACGCGATAACTGGCGTACCGGCTGCCATTGATTCAATCATGACCAGTCCAAATGGTTCTTCCCACTGAATAGGCACAAGAGTTGCTTTGGCATTACCGTAATACTCGTAGAGTTTGCGTCCTGAAATAACACCGAGATGACGAATTTTGTCTCCAAGATACGGCTTTACTTTTTTATCCCAGTATTCGCCAGTAACTGGCGGGCCAAGGATCAAGAGTTCTTCGCCGGTTTTAAACGCGACCTCCACCGCTTCAGCTACGCCTTTTTCAGGATGAAGTCTACCCACAAATAAAAGATAATTTCCTTTCGGCTTTTGGATAAAAGGCACTTTGCTGATGGCGACGCCGTTGTAGATAGTGGCCAGATAATTCAGATCGGGAGCTGGTTTCCGCTGGGCATTGCTGATTGACACATAGTGTTGATTCGGCGATGAAAACATCCGAAATATTTCTGCCCTCCAGGGATGAATTGGATCATGGAGCGTGTAGACAGTCGGAGTATTCCGTATGGCATAGGCCAGAGGAAGCGCGCGATCAACCGGGTGGATATGAATAATATCAAACTTGCCTTCCAACGCCTCCTTATATAAGGACGAGAGCAGAAATTGATCCCAGAGATTATAAATTTTTGCTCCTTCCGCGCCGCCGACATTAGGTCCTGCTAAAATAGAAAGTTCTCCATTCTGGCGTAGCGCATTAAGCCCACATGTTTTAACTTCAAAGACCTTTATTTTTGAGCCCTCTGGCGCAAAAAAAGTTACCTCATGGCCGCGCCGAGTGAGCCCCTCGCTTATAGCCACTGCAATATCCATCGGAGCGTAAATAACGCCGGGTGGCGGTGAAGTGGTAAAATGACCAGTAACCATTGTCGCGATGCGGAGTTTTTTCACCCTGTTAGAAGTCTGATTCACATTGTTTGATGTTGATTTTAAAATAGACATTTATTTTTTATTATATTTTATTTTTTCTACCAAGGACTTCTAACGAAGTTCATTTTTCTAAAATAAAATTTAGCAATGCGCCGCTTGCCCACGCTTGAGGAGAACAGGCGACTGGGATTTTTTCTATTTTTCCCTTGACTACCGCATAAAGTTCAGGGATTTCCCCTAAAGCTTGATACGCATCAAGAAGGGCGTGTTTAATTTTTCCATACTCACGGTGGTATCCGTATTTTTTGAGTCCTTGAGCGATAATCCAGTTGTCATGCGGCCAGATAGAACCAAGATGATAACTCATGGGATTGAAGTCGGGATTTGATTCCGCGTGAGTACGGATGCCATATGGCGTCCACATATCTTTTTGAAAAAGCCGATCTACGACCTCTTTAATTTTACCAGCTTCGCCGTCAAGAATCCCGCCAAAAAGAAGGTGGCCGGGATTAGAAGAAATTCTTTTGTCTGGAAATTTTGATTCCGCCAGGGCGGTGGAAAAAAAGTTTTTCTCTGGAAGCCAGAATTCTTTTATGACCGCTTCTTTTAATTTTTCAGCGCGCGCGCGAAGCTTCTTTTCAATAGATTTGTTTTTTAGCCTTAATGCAAACTCCGCGGCTTTGCGAAGCGCTGCATAATAATATCCCTGTACTTCAATGAGCTCTATTGGCGGCTTAAGGCCTAAATGATCCATTCGGCTATCTTTCCAGCCCTGATGCAAAAGTCCGGCAGGATTCTTTCTCTCATACTCAAGAAGCATGTTGCCGTCAAAATCTCCGTATTTTTCGCACCACTTTAGAGCGGAAACAATGTGCGGCCAGTATTTTATAAGCCACTCGGTATCCGCGCTTTTTTCGTAGTAGAGGCCGCAAAGGTATATAAAAAGCGGGGTTGAATCCACCGAGCCGTAATATGGCAAAGGCCACGGCAATGATTTATATTCCGACGGATTCGGGTGCCACTCATGAACGATTTTTCCCGGCTCCTCTTCGCTGGCGTTATCAATTTTTTTTCCTTGCAATTTAGCGAGCAACTCAATTGTCCACCGGGCAATCGCCATATCATAATCAATCAGTTGCCACGAAACAATACACGAATCTCTGCCAAAAAGCGCGGCCAAGCGTGGGAACCCCGCACGAATATAACCGAGTTCCGGGTCTCGCAATATCCCAATGTCTTCTTCCAGCTTCTGCTTGATATTTTTAATCGCTATTTTTGTTTTAGGCATAGTTCATAGTAGAGCTTTTCATACTCATCGACCATTCGTTCTTTACTGAAATTGTCTTTTGCCTGTCTACGAACCGCGCTACGGTCAATTTGATCAATCTTTCCCATCGCCTCAATAAGTTTTTCAATGTCACTCTCGATCACAAATCCGCTTTCGCCGTTTTTGACAAGTTCTTCCATCGACCCGCGCTTATACGCAATCACGGGCGTGCCACACGCCATCGCTTCTGCAACCACAAGACCGAACGGTTCTTCCCATTCAATGGGGTATAAAAGCGCCTTGGCATTGCCGTAAAAGTCAGAAAGTTCGCTATCTTTGAGTTCGCCCACATATTGTATCTTTTTATTGATATGCGGTTTGATAACTTTTTCAAAATACTCTTGTTGGGTGGGATCAATTCTGCCCGCGAGAAGAAGTTTGATATTTAATCGCTCGCATACCGCAATGGCATTCTCAACACCCTTATGTTTATTCATCCGCGCGATCCAGATAAAATGTTCGCCGCCTTTTTTGTTGAAACGAAAATGCTCAAGATCGATGCCGTTGTAGATGACCCGGCTTTTTGGCAAATCCACCATCGCAAGTTTCCGTGCCGATTCGCTGATGAATACAATATTAGTGCAAGACGCTTCTTCGGTAAAAAGCTGCAACCGGTCATCTTTCGTAGCATCGGCGTTGGTGCGATAAAGAGGATTATGCATAGTATGTATTGATGGGACTTTCGTTAGGTTTTGAAAAAAGAGCGCCCAGAGATCAAGATGGGAGTGAATAATATCAAACGCGCCTTTAGCCGCCATCTCAAATGCCGTTGAAAGATTTCTTAAATTCCAGATAGGATTTGACCAAGGTATATTTGCCTCGCTAAGAGACCTGTCAAAAACTGAGACAAGTTTTGCGGAAGTTTGAGAACCGGGAGCCGCAAAAAGTGTTACTTCATGTCCTTGGAGCATTAGTTCTTCCGTAAGCATGGAAACAATGCGCTCAATTCCACCATATCCTTTTGGGGGGATAGTAAACCAAAGAGGCGCTACTTGGGCGATGCGGAGTTTCTTTTGCTTTTTATGCAAGTTTTTCATAAATTTTCTCATATTTATTAACCATTTGTTTCAAAGAAAACTTCTCTTCAACCGTCTGGCGGCATACTTTTCGGTTAATTTCCGGAAGCCATTCTATCACCTTAATCATCTCCTCCGGCGTGTCCACAATGAAACCGGTTTTTCCATGTTCTATTATTTCGGGTACCGAACCTTTTCTAAAACCAATCACCGGGGTGCCGCAAGCCATCGCTTCTATCATAACAAGGCCAAACGGTTCTCGACGATCAATCGGGAAAAGAAGCGCTTTGGCATTTTTCAAAAGTTCCACTTTTTCCTGAAAATTCACTTGTCCGCGAAAAGAGATATTCTCATCATTGAGACGCGGCTGAATTTCGTGCAAGAAAAAAGACCATTCGGCGTTTCCCGCGCTGTTGCCGGTAATAATCAGCTTCTGCCCCGCGGCCTTGGCTATCTCAATAGCAGTCAGCACACCTTTCTCCCTGTTAAGGCGGCTCAAATACAAAAGATAATCACCGGAAGAATTGTTGAATTCATAACGCGCCGGGTTGATACCATTATAGACCACGCTATATACTGGAACACCGAACTCTTCCATGCTTTTTTTATGATCTTCAGAAATCGCCACCAATTTGATTTTGGGGTAGGCCTTTATTGCCTCGGCATACTGCTTATCTACCGGCCGATGAATGGTGGTTAAAAATCGCGGGCAATTGAAACTAAGCGAGAGCGGAAACATAAAAAAGTTGAAATGGTTGTGAAGGATGTCGAATTCATAAAACCGATCAAATACCTCTTTCAACATCCGCATCACCGGCGCGTGTGGATTTTTCAACTCATGATCCAACCAAATCGATTTTTCGATCACAGGAATAAGTCGAGCTGATGTCCGTGAATCACCCGAAGAGAAAAGTGTCATATCGTACTTACGCTTCACCAGCTCTTCAATGAGTTCAGAAAGCATAAGCTCAATGCCGCCGTATGTTCGCGGTGGTATTGGGATCCATAATGGGGCAAGTTGCGCAATACGAGGTTTTTTTTGCATATTGCTATTGATAAATGTATTTTACATAAAATTAAACCAAATGTCTATCTTTTGTATTAGTCCACTTCATCGTGGGAATGGGTTGAGTTGAAACAAGATTCTTGCACCACCTTGTGCCAAAACTGACCGAATTTTCGAAGCGTAGCCAAAAACTCCCTGCATGGGAGTTTTTGGCAGTAACAGCTCTGCGAGCTGGACTCGAACCAGCAACCTACCGGTTACATTTATCTCTAACTTTCGTTAAAGGATGGACTATATCATTACCATAACCTCTCCTCAATCCTCTCCTTCGTAAGGAGAGGAAGAAAAAGGGTTTTAGGTATCGAGCGCTTCGGCCTATTATTTAAATAGGGCTACTCCATAAAGGATAGTCTCTGCACGTTCCCAGCTTCTTGTAAAAAGCTGGGCTTCGCTCAGGATTACCATTTTAAAGGTTTCCCTGAATTCACCCGATTTTCATTCCGAAATTTCTTTCGGAAGCTGCGTGATTTCACAGCCGGTTGCTCTACCATTGAGCTATCGCAGAATATTTTTTAATGATCATTGTCCGCTATAAGCGGTTTCACCTTTGGCGGACATATTAAGCGACCTGTCTGCGCAGGCAGGTCGCAGAATATTTGATTTTAAAAGCGAGTCACCAATGACTCACTTAAAACATATTATCAAAAAATAGGCCTGATGTCAATAATATTAGTGGTGCGATAATTGTTCTATTTTCTTTTCCAACAACGCAACTCTATTTCTTAAATTAAGAATATCGCTGCCAAAAACATTGCCATCTTCAATAGTCCTTTCCTCTAATTTTATTAACCTCTCTTTTATATCAGCAACTTCTTTTTGGATAAAAATTAATTTGGCATCAATACTATCTAATCGACTATAAACATCTTCAAATCTTTTATCAACTTGCTCAAATCTTTTATCAACCTGCTCAAATCTTTTATCAACCTGCTCAAAACCAGATTTAACATAAATTGTTAAATCATCAATGCGCCTATCCACCTGCTCAAAACCAGACCTAACAGAAACTGCCAAGTCATCAATATTATTAGCCAAATCTTGGATTGTCGCATTTGAATTATTCATAACTGAATTATATTAAAAATCCCTCAATTTCTCAACGCCTTTGATTTTTTCTATTTTCTCCAGCGCCTTGGCCTCAATCTGCCGGATACGCTCGCGGGTAACATCAAACTCCTGCCCAACTTCTTCCAGAGTATGAGAAACTCCGTCTTTAAGCCCGAATCTCATTTCTAAAACTTTTTGTTCTCTGGGTGTTAATTCCGAAATAACTTGCTGGACATAATCGCGTAAAATTTGCAAGGCCGCTGCCCGGTCAGGCGTAATAGTTTTCTGGTCTTCAATGAAATCTTCCAAAACGCTGTCTTCACTGTCATCGCCCACCGGTGTGCCCAAAGAAATAGTTTCCTGCGAAATCTTGATAATATGGTTAATTTTTTCCAAACTTTCGCCCATTTCGGCGGCAATTTCTTCCGGCATCGGCTCGCGGCCTAAATCCTGCACCAAGCGCCTTTCTACCTGCTGGAATTTATTGATATTCTCCACCATATGGACCGGGATGCGGATGGTGCGGGACTGATCGGCCAAAGAGCGAGTAATCGCCTGCCTGATCCACCAAGTGGCGTAAGTAGAAAATTTATAGCCCTTATGATAGTCAAATTTGTCCACGGCGCGAAACAAGCCGATATTGCCTTCTTGAATCAAATCCAAAAGCGATAAGCTTTTGCCGGTAAATCTTTTGGCAATGGAAACTACCAACCGCAAATTAGCTTTGATCAGCTGATGCTTGGCCTCAATATTGCCCCTTTCAATTTCTTTGGCCAGCATGATTTCCTCGTCGGATTTAAGTAGCGGCACACGACCGATTTCTCTTAAATACATCTGGATTGAATCGGTGGAAATATCGCCCAAGTTTATATCAATATCGGCAATTTCTTTCATTTTCTCAAGGGTCTTGGCCGACAGCTTGCGGGGCTTGCGAGTTTTGGTTTTTTCCGCTACTAACGGACTTTTGGCCGCTCCCGCAAAGAATCCCCCGCTTTCTACCACATTGATATTGGTGTGGGCTAACTCATCAAGCAACTCTTCATACCGGTCAAGATATTCTTCTGGTTCCGGCAAGGCAATAATAATTTCCTGTTCAGTAACAAAACTGCGCGCCTTTCCTTTTTTAATCAGATTGGAAATCGCTTCTTCGTCTGGTTTGACTTCTGCTTTAGTGACTTTTAGAACTTTGGCCTTCTTTTTTAAGGTAGTCGATTTTTTCGACTGAGTTTTTTTCTTACTTGCCAGGCCCAGTTTTTTCTTGGCAGATTTCTTGCTTATTTTTCGGCCAGCTCTTTTAGCAATCTTCTTGGCTGTTTTTTTGGTCATGAAAATTAGATGAATCTACTCTGTTAAATAATTAACTTCGGGAGTAGAAGTTCCGATGATTTAAAAATTACCATTCTTTCTTCTTCAATAACTCCGCCAACTCCCAAGAAAGATTAAGAGTCCGCTCTCGGTCGTCTTGGGTTTCCGCTTCTTTAAGCTCTTGATTTAATAAATTTATTTTTTTATTCAAATAATCATTATTCAATATTCTTAAAATCGTTTCTAATTCAGACCTGGCTTCCCTCTCGCTTAATTCCCCAAAATCTTTATTGGCTAGTAAAAACGACTCATTAAGTAAGCCGATTAACTCTTGACTATCAGAATTATTTTCCTCCCCCAAAGGAGAGCTTCCAGCTTTATCGTCTTTGAGAAAATCACTAATTAAACCATAGAGATCAATACTCAAGTTATCCCCAAATAAATATGGTTTTAAGCCAACACTTTCAGTATAAAAAAACACTAATCTTTTGTAAAGGTCAAGAGTAATTTGATTGGATAAGTATTCGGTTTTTAAACCGTCAATAATTTTCGGCAAAAGTGGCGGATATTTCAAAACAATGGCTAAGAGCTGGCGAAAAAGTTGCAAGTCCTTGGGCAAAAATTCTTTTTTTTCACTGCCCAAATTTTCAACCTCCCTGGCTTTAAAGCCTCCGGTATTTTTTAAAATCTTAGCTAATTCTTCCCGTAAGATATCTTCGGCAATCGCTATTTTTTGCGACATTTTTTTAAGCCAATAATCAATTTCTATTTTATTGTTGATTTTGCTTATCTGCGGCAATAGTTGCCGGGCGGCTTTAAGCTGATAATTGATATCAGCTTGATTAAGGCCTTTAAGCGCCAGATCAAAATAGTATTCCATGATCGGCTTGGCGTTTTTAACCGCTTGCTGCCAGGCCAGTGGATTACGCCTGATCATTTCGTCAGGGTCTTTAGCGCCGCTGATTTCCACCACTTTAACACTGATATTGTAGCTTAAATTCGCATCTATATAAGAATGTTTCCTGCCTCTTTCATCGGCTGATTCAACCACATAAAGATCCAGGGCTTTAGCTAAAGCGTCGCCTTTGGCCGTGGCATTTTGTCCGGCTAAATCAAGATCAAAAGCGAAAAGAAAATTATTAGTATATCTTTTTAAGAGTTGGAATTGTTCCAAGGTTAAAGCCGTGCCAGAAGAAGCAATCACATTTTTGAAGCCGTTTTGATGGGCGGTGATGGCATCCATTTGCCCTTCAACTATCACCACGCTGTCTTTGGCTTTAATGTCGGCCTTGGCTTTATTAAACGCAAAGACAACCCGGCTTTTATCATATAATTCCGTTTGCGGACTATTGATATATTTGCCCATGGTCTCGGTTGCTTCATTTTGCGGGCTGACCCGAGCAGTAAAAGCCACTGTCTCGCCGCTGACATTATTAATGGGAAACATCAGACGACCCCGGAAACGATCATAAAAACCGGAGCCGGTTTTTTTTCTGATAGTCAGGCCGGCTAAAAATATTTCCTCATCAGTCAAGCCACGTTTTTTTAAAAAATCGTATAAGCTACTCCAGTCATCGGGGCTATAACCCAATTGCCAATCACTGATTGTCTCTTCAGAGAGTCCCCGGCTCGTTAAATAATCTCTGGCCGGTTGGGCTGCCTGACTGTTTAACAAAACATGATGATAATATTTTTTAGCCAGTTCCATCGCCTTTAATAATCTAACTTTCTGCCCGCTACCTTGATGGTCATAATGGCTTAACGCTACACCGGCTTTTTGGGCTAAGACCTTTTTAGCTTCAGGAAATTCCAACCCTTCAATTTTCATTAGGAAAGCAAAAATATCGCCGCCGGCACCGCAGCCAAAACATTTAAAAATTTTCTTCTCTCGACTAATTATTAGCGAGGGCGTTTTTTCATTATGAAAAGGGCAAAGAGCTTTAAAATTGACTCCAGCCGGCATCAATTTAATATATTCCGACATTAAATCGGTTATATCTATTCTATCTTTTATTTCTTCAATGTCGCTCATGATAGTAGTTGATGCTTAACAATTTCTTGAAAAAGTATCTTAGCATAAACAGGGCCAATAAGCCAAACAAGGCATAATATCGGGCGTAATTGCTGTACTGGCCCAAATAATTCCAAGAAAAACCCATAATATAGCCCAAAAAAACTATCACGACCAGCCAGAGGGAGCTGCCGATTAAATTAAAAATAAAGAACTTTTTATAAGCGATGCGCTGGTAGCCGGCAGTTAAAAGAGTCAAAATCCTAACGCCATAAATAAATTTGCTGACGATTAAAAATTGGCCGTAATTACCGGCAAACTTATCTTTTAAAAAATCAATTTGGGACTGATATTTTTTCAGGCCGGTAAACCAGGAATATCTCCGAAAATAAACCGGCTGGCCAGAAGATTTTCGTCCCAATAAATACCATAAATTATCAGAAGTGACAATGCCAGCTAAGCCGAACAAAATGACCAAATAAATATTAAATACTGACAGCGAAGCTAAAAAAACCGAGGCCAACATCACCAAGTCCCCGCCGAAAAAAGCGCCCCAAAAAACAATGATATAGCCATATTGGCTTAAAATCTGAATTAGTAAAAGAATTGTATCTTCCATTTATAAAATTATTTGTCCTTATATTTTTCCAGCATTTCTTCAGCTAAGATTAGGTGGTCTTTTTCGGCTTTCATGATGGCTAAAAACACTTCTTTAATTCTCGGTTCAGTGGCTTCTTGAGCCGCTTGAGCGTATAAATTGATGGCGCGCTCTTCGCGGGCCTTAGAATCTTTTAAGGAGACAATGGCCTCATCAACACAGACCTCCTCAACTTCAGGATCTTTTTCCGGTTTTAATAACTTCCTAAAAACCGAAGCGTGCTCATTTTCCACTTTACGCAGTCCTTTGAACATTTTAGCGATTTCGGTCTGGCTGGAGACATTTTCAAGGCAATTATAAAATTTAGTGTTGGAGATTTCCAGTTTCAATGATTCCTCTAAATTTTTCCGGCTGACTTCCGTCAATTCAACATTATTTTCATCTTGCCAAACCTGGCCTAAGACCATAAATCTTTTTTCCGCGCCGCAAAACGGGCAAGATGGCGGAATTGCTTCGCCAATATAGACCTCGCCGCAAATCCGGCAAACATAAATTCTCATGAGTTTAATTATTATTTGTTATTTTAGCAGTTAACTGCTCCGGTCTAAAGACCGGGACTTAGCTAGGCTTATTAAAATCGCCAGCCGGGCCTAATTATATCTAACTATTTTTTCAGACCAATAAGCTATCTTAATTTTAGGGTCTTAGGATAAATTACAATCAAGCGGCGAACAATCAATTTCGGCCGGGGCTGGCGGAAGCCGTTTAAAAATTCAAACCAAACGCTTGCCAATCTTTTGAAGCTCATTTTACGCAAAGTGTCATACTCCGGGTCTAAATGGTAAATGTATTCGTTATCAATCTTGACTATAACTGAAAAATGGCTTTCATAACCGGAAAACCAACTCAAAATTACCGGGATTTTCCTGTGCTGGACATATTCGCGGATATCCTTAAGCTGGGACCAGTCCTTGACAAAACCGTCCAAGCCAAATTTTTTGGCAACTTTAACCATGCTTTCGCCGGTTGAGCCGGCTGGATGTTTATACTCCCTCGTTTTCATCATTTTTCCCAGTTCATTAAGATTTTTATCTACGCCAAAAAAATTCAAAACCATTTTAAGGCAAGCCGGGCCGCAATAACCGGGAATTTGCTTAACTAATTTAACTCCTAATCTTCTGGTCATTGGCATAAACTTTTATATGATAAATGTCAAACTGCTGTTATTTTATAATAATGTTCAACATTTAAAAATTGGCGGAGAGGGCGAGATTCGAACTCGCGAACCTTGTTACAGGTTACACGCTTTCCAAGCGTGCGCACTCGGCCACTATGCGACCTCTCCATTAATAACAATTAACGATTAACAATTAACTGTTAACAATTAATAATTAACGATTAACATTTTGCGCCATAGGCGCATCCGCCTCTGGCGGAAACAATTAAAAAACTACTTCTTCCAATCTCTAACTACCAATCTTTTATTAGCCAAATCCAGCTCAATGGAAATTTTTTGCTTTTCTTTCCATTTTAATTTACGCAAAAAATCAGTCGGCAAAGTAATAACCCGGCTATGGCCGGAAGTGGTGATTTTCCTGGTGCTCTTTAAATTAGCCATATATTTAATCCGTACGCCGTCCGGACAATGTCCGTACTTTATCCATTATAGCTAAAATAATCGTTTTTGTCCACAATAAAAGCGGTTTGATATTATCGCGCCGCCTTGATTTACTTTAATATTTTTTCAAAGAATCAGGATCAAAAGGACCTCTCTTTTTAATGCCTGGCTTGTAAATATTGACGCTTTGACATCTAGGATATTTATTGGGAATTCTGTCTTTAGCTGAATCTGTTTCTCCACACTTATCACAACGCCAAAAGAGTTAGAATTTCACCACCATGGTTGCTTCTCCTCTAAGTTGATGGTGTCGTTAAACTAAGCAAATTTTACCTGAAATAATTGATTTTGTCCATAAAAAAGTAGAGACGGGGCATGCCCCGTCTCTACCATATTTTACTAAACTATTTGATCAAATCCTGAATTAAGGCCTCAAATTCGGCTTTTTCGGCAGTTAAATCATCTTGCTGTTCATAGCCGTTGCCGATTCTGAAATACTTGCAACCAAAAACAAAAGTAGGGATAGAACCCTGGGGATTGAATTCGCGATAAACTGCTAAGTCCTTAGCCGGCACGACAGATTCCTTTTCAGCAGTTAAAGTATTATCATTAATATCCACATCCCAATGATAAGCCACGATTTTGCCATCATCAACATATTTTTTGACCACCTCGTCAAAAGCATCCTTTATCCATTGGCAATGCGGGCACCAAGTGGTAGAAAACAGATAAACCAACGGCTTATTATTTTCCTGGCAGATTTCCGCTCCGGCTTTTTCTGAAAAAGTTGACACCCCGGCTACCTGAGCCGGATTTTGAGTTAATGGCTGATTTTGAGTATTCTGATCTGGCGTTTCTTGCTGACCAGCCACTTGGGGAGTGCCATTATTTTTAGCATTTAGCAGGATAACACCCATAATTATCAGCCCGATAACGCTGACTGAAGCAATGCCACCGAAAAGCCCTAAAAGAAATTGTTGGTTTTTTACGCCTTCACTCATATTTTTTTATTATTTATTATTTATTGTTAATTATGAAACCTCTTTACCCCTCCCAACCCGTTCCCGGGTAGCGCTAAATGCTTTGCATTTAGCGACGCTCACTTCGTTTCGCTTCTACCCGTCGCTGCACGACCCCTTCTAAAAAAAAGGGGGGGGAATTTTTATTTTTATATTCTTGTATTTTTAGGTTTTTAAATTCGATTTCCGTTTATGCCAATCAGTTGCTTGCTGATACTGATAACCGGCCTGCAGAATAGTTTTTTCATCAAACCGCTTGCCCAAAAGCTGCAGGCCCACCGGCAAACCTTGGCTGAAGCCGGCTGGCACTGACAAGCCGCAAATGCCAGCTAAAGAAGCGGGAATGGTAAAAACATCAGCCAGATAATCCTTGAGCGGATGGCCGATATTCTCCCCGATCAGCCAGGCCGGTGTCGGTGAAACTGGTGTTAGTATTATATCAACTTTACCCAAGGCCTTGTCAAAATCATCTTTAACCAAAGTCCTCACTTGCATAGCTTTCTTGTAGTAAGCGTCATAATAGCCGGCTGAAAGGGCGTAAGTGCCGATCATAATTCTCCTTTTGACTTCCACGCCAAAGCCAGCCGACCTGGTATTTAAATAAATGGCCAATAAGTCATCACCATCTCTTTTGGACAAACCGTATCTGATGCCATCGTATCTAGCTAAATTGGAACTTACTTCAGAAGGGCAAATAATATAATAAGCGGCCACGGCCAGATCAGTATGGGGCAAGCTGACATCTACCACTTCCACGCCCAGTTCTTCAAATTTTTTGGTAGCGATTAAAACAATCCGGCGCACTTCTTCATCCAGGCCTTCAATAAAATATTCTTTAGGCAGGCCGATTTTCAGACCTTTAATATCTTTTTTTATCTCCTTTAAATAATCGTCAACCTTAATGTCCGGTGTGGTAGAGTCCCTAACGTCGCGGCCGGCCAATTGCCCTAAAATAAAAGCGGCATCCTCAACATTTTTAGTAATCGGCCCAATGGTATCCAGCGATGAAGTCATCGCCATTACGCCGTAGCGGGAAACCCGGCCGTAAGAAACTTTCAGACCGGTGGTATTGGTAAAGGAAGCCGGCTGACGAATGGAGCCGCCGGTATCAGTACCCAATGAATAAAGACACATATCAGAGGCAGTCGCTACCGCCGAGCCGCTGGAACTGCCGCCCGGGATTCTCTCTAAATCCCAGGGATTATGAGTAGGAAAAAAGCCGGATTTTTCGCCCGAACCGCCCATAGCAAACTCGTCCAAATTGGTTTTGCCGATTATCACTCCCTGCTGATCTTTTATTTTTTTTACAGCTGTGGCGTCAAATGGCGGCACATAATCGGCTAAAATCTTGGAGCCACCAGTAGATTTTAAGCCTTTAGTACAAAAAAGATCTTTAACAGCCACTGGCAAGCCGGCCAAAGGCGATAAAGATTCCTGGCTTTTGATTTTTTTATCAACTGTTTTAGCTTGGTTTAGGGCATTTTTTTCATCAATAGTAATAAAGGCCTTGACCTTGGCGTCAAATTTATCAATTTGCTTTAAACAGCTTTTAGTGATTTCTTCGCTGGAAAATTTCTTGTCCCTTAAACCCTCAAAGGCCTCAAGAACAGTTAATTTATTTAAATCCATAATATAATTTGAAATCTGAAATTTGTAATCTGTAATCGATCTATAGTATTTTTGGCACTTTAATATAACTATTGCCGGCCTCTGGCGCACAGTTTATTAATTCATCGCTAATCCCCGATTCAATGATTTTATCCTCTCGCATAATATTGGTTAAACCAGTAACTTGGGAGGTCTCTTCCACACCAGTGGTGTCAGCCGCTTGTATTTTTTCCACATAATCCAAAATAGCCGAGAGTTCCCGGCTGTATTGGGCTTTTTCGGCTTCGTTTAATTTCAGCCGGGCCAAGCCGGCAATATGCTCAACTTCTTTTTGAGATAATTTCATATTTTTACCATTAAATCGACTAATTTTACTTTTAATTGACTGAAAAAATAATAGCACTTTTAATGTGTTTTGGCAATGTTGTGACCCCTCCTTACCAAGGAGGGGTTGAGGAGGTTAGCCGACAACTTTCGGCAACCCCTCCATCGCTTCGCGATTCCTCCCCTTGGTAAGGGGAGGAATTTCATAATTACAGCATCTTCAAAAACTCGCGCTCGCCTATAATCGGCACACCTAACTTTTTCGCCTTATTATATTTAGAACCCGGTTGAGCGCCGGTCACCACCAAATCCGTCTCTTTACTAACTGAAGATGACACTTGGCCGCCGAGTTGCCTGATTTTATCTTTGGCTTCGTCGCGAGTTAAAGTTTCTAACTCGCCAGTCAGGACAAAAGTCCGGCCAACTAATTTTTGAGAAATCTTGGGGGCGGGATTTTTGATTTTTACTCCCAATTTGATTAAACCATTAACAATTTTGAGATTCTTCTTATGGGAAAACCATTCTCTGATGCTCTTAGCCACTTTGGGACCGACATCTTCAACTTGCTGCAATTCTTCTAAATCGGCCCTTGCCAATTCAGCCATTGAGCTAAAATGATTAGCTAAGACCACGCCAGTTTCCTCGCCCACCTGCCTGATACCTAAAGCGTAAATAAATTTGGCTAATTCAATAACCTTGCTATTTTCAATGGAGTTAATCAGATTGGCTGCTGATTTTTCAGCAAAGCGCTCTAAGGGACGCAAATCTTCTTCTTTTAACCTAAAAATATCGGTAACATTTTTAAGCAGATCGGCTTGCTGCAGTTGCTCCAAAATTTTCGGGCCTAAGCCGTCAATGTCAAAAGCTTTTTTGGAGACAAAATGAGCCAATCCTTCCTGCTGCTGGGCGTAGCAATTTTTATTGGCGCAATAATAGGCCACTTCGCCGGGTTTTCTGATGACCTTTGAACCACAAATCGGGCAATGGCTCGGCATTTTGAATTTCTTTTCCTGACCGGTGCGTAGCTTAGGCAAAACCTCAACGATATCAGGGATAACGTCGCCAGCTTTCTGTAGCACCACCGTATCGCCAATTCGCACGCCTAAGCGTTCAATTTCATCCTGATTATGAAGTGTTGCCCGTTTAACCACCGAACCGGCCAAGCGCACCGGCGTGAGGTGCGCTACCGGCGTGAGAGTACCAGTCCGGCCTACCTGGACTTCAATATTTTCCACGACCGTAGTGACCTGCTGGGCCTGAAACTTGTAAGCGACGGCCCAGCGCACGGTTTTAGCCGTCCGGCCTAATTTCTTTTGATAATCAATCCCATTGACTTTAATGACAATGCCGTCTATTTCAAAAGGCAAACTATTGCGTTTCTTTTGCAAATCATTAAAAATCTTTTCCGTGGCCCCAATATTCTTAACTTTCTGCCAATCAACATTAACTTTAAAGCCCTGTCTTTTTAGCTCCTCCAAAACTCCGGCCTGGGTTTTAAAATTTTTTGGTCCGTCATAACTGTACATAAAACTATCCAAATCGCGCTCGGCCGCCACCTTCGGATCTAATTGCCTGACAGTGCCGGCGGCCGCATTCCGAGAATTGGCAAAAAGCGGTTTACCTTTTTTCTTTTGTTTCCGATTTAACTTTTCAAAACTGCTCTTAGACATAAAAACCTCGCCATTAACTTCCAAATCCACCCTATCTTTTATTTTTAGCGGCACGCTGCCAATAGTTCTAATTGTATGAGTCACCACTTCGCCCACTACTCCATCGCCTCTGGTCACCGCTTTGTCTAAAAACCCATTTTTATAAATGTAAGACATATTCAGCCCGTCAATTTTCAACTCGCAGACATATTCCAGGTCTTGATCAATCGGCAGATTTAAAAATCTTTTGATCCGCTGATCAAATTCCAAGACCTCAGCAAAAGAAAAAACGTCATCAATAGAATACTTTGGCAGTTTATGTTTATGTTTTTCAAATTTGCCCAGGGCTTTGCCGCCAATACGCTGGGTCGGCGAGTCAACAGTGATAAATTCCGGATATTCTTGTTCCAACTTTTCCAATTCATTTTTTAAGGAATCTCTGACGGCATCAGTGACAATAGGCCTATCTAAAACATAATAAGCGTAATCAATCTCTTGTAATTGATCTTTTAATTTACTGATTCTTTTTTGCGCTTCATTTTTATTCATTGACTTTATAAACTTTATGAACTTTTAACTTTATAAACTTTTAATATCCTTTGGTAATATCTTCCTCAGAAAATAGCACAAAACCAAATAGTCCCGATGAGGGGTCGCGGGGCGGGAGGTGGGCATAAATCGTCTGACTGACGCCGCCATAATTGCCTCTGGCTTTGAGGGTGATATTAGAAATGGCCTCGGGGTTATAAGTATCGTTATAAGCCTGACTATTGCAACCATTTATACCTTTGGTTTCGTTATAAGCAGTAACTGATAAATTGTCTACATAATCAGCACCGCTCCCGACTACCCTAAGTTCCACCACGTAATCGCTGGGCAGAGCCAAGAACGAGCCATCAATATCCCTGTCTTTAAAATCAAAACAAATCGGGCCAGCCGAGTTGCTATCACTGATTTCCACCTTATCGGTATCCGTGTAATAAACTAAAATACCATCATCGTCAATGGGGTTAAGCTGGGTGAAAACCACTTGCAACTTGGGAGAAAAGCCAGAACCCTTGAACCAATTTATCTTGATACTCTTGGCAGTATTAACACCAGTTCGTCGACCAATAAAATAAAGCTTGACACTCTGGCCGTTATAAAGACGCTGGCGGAAAAAGGTCAGCTCATAATCGGTTGAATCCCTAATGGTCCAATTTTCTCCCTCCCGGTCATCAGGCGATAGAGCGCCATTTGAGCCGCTAAAGCCGCCGATCTTATCCTTATCGCCATGCCTGAATAAATAAAGTGTTCGCTCTATTCCCGAATCAGCAGCATAGTAAGCCACGACCGAATTGTCAATTTCCGCCGCTTGCCGCAAATCGGATAAAATAAAAATGCCAAAGCCCAAAGCAATAGAAAGCAAGATTGACACCATCATCAGCGCCAAGATTAAGATTATGCCTTGTTCGTTTTTATATTTCATCAACGTTTATAAACTTTACTGGATATAGTGGTTTGAATAGTTATTTCTCTTTCATGTTTGGGATTAACCGCTTTATTTTTTAATTTCATCAGTAAAGTTACTCGGGGCTGGATATTGCTCTGCGGGTCTTCACCCCATTTATTTCCTTGGCTAGGATAAACATAAAATTGCAGGTCCATGACT
>Ga0209542_10001188_pt1 | contig 61938 bp, 60 predicted proteins | sample RifCSPhighO2_01_FD_184028 | JGI IMG/M metagenome (GOLD analysis project Ga0209542, IMG submission 184028) | Soil microbial communities from Rifle, Colorado - Rifle CSP2_plank highO2_0.1 (SPAdes) (version 2) | ecosystem: Environmental > Terrestrial > Deep subsurface > Rock core/Sediment ...
GCTTGTGGACTGGCTTCTTTGGTACAATCTGAAGCGACCCCATGAGTCCTTGGGACAAGTATCACCTTTGCGCTATATTGTGTCTGGATTACCAACCAGGGAGTGCCAAATGTACTGGACTCGTACAAAAAATTGACATTTCAGGCAAAAAAAGATAACGTCCTAAACCTTTTTATTATCAATTATCCACGCATATGCCTACCCGTCAAGAACTCGTCAAAAATATTCCATCTGCAGACATACAACCTCCGTCAGAGAGTGAACTCCTTTCGCGTTCTCCAAAAGAAATTGCAGACAAATTATGCAAAACGCTCGCAGAGTTAACTATCGTAGATACCGAAGTCACCTATATCTCTGAAAAAGCGCGTGATGCATTTCGACGACTTGAAGATCTCCAACAAATACTCGATACCATGCGAGAAGACGACGAGAGCGGGGAGAGTGAAAATCTTCACCAGGTTCTGCGGGAAGCACAAAAGACACAAATCGATAACCTGCGCATGCGTGATACGAAAAATCGCACTCTGCGGCTCTCTATTCTGGAACTGTTTCGTGGACTGCGAGAAAAGTATGCAAGCGAAACGATGATTCATAGGCTCCAAAACGAGCTTGATGAAGTAAAACAAACTCTTGAAACATTGGAGGAGCAAAAGACGCAACAATCCGAACTCTACAAAGGGTTAGCACAAAATCTGAAGGAGGGTAAAGAATCCATGCTGCAGGAACAAGAAGAACTCGTGAAGTGCAAAGTACAGATTACTTCATTGCAAAATGATATTGAAAAAAAGGAAGAGCAAATCAGAAACCTTCAATCACAGATTATTACATTGGATACAGCAACAGACAATGTCATTGACAGCATTGTTGAGATGTCTGATATTGAACAGGAACAGAAACATGCTCTAAAGGAAAAATTCGAACGCCTTGCTTATGGTGAAGAGCCATTCGGGAGCGTTTTAAAAGAAATCAAGCATCAAGTGGGTGATGTTGTGATTGAGTCGATCAAGGAAGCAGCCGTCATCGATCCTGCGGAAATATATCTCAACCAGGTTGCGGCAGTGAAACGAAGAAGAATGAAAAAAAATCGGGAAACACTGGATGCCAAAAAGGAAAAAGAGCGACAAAAAGAGGCGGCAAATGCAGAAAGACACACTATGGGAATAACCATACAAAATCTTTTGGTCGCTATTAGCAATCTTCAAGAACACTCGGATACTGTAATGAAAGAAGTGACAACAAGCACAGGAATGATCGAATCAGTACGGAATACAAAAGAAACAATGGAAGAAAACAAAGCAGAAATAACAGCTTTGCGCCAAGAATTCGACGAGCGAGAAGAGCAATTGCGCGCACTCATCGGATACGACATCGAAGATGATAAACGAACTGCACTGGAAAACATCGCCAAAAATGCGACGGTGGAAACAGCGAAAAAGGATGCAGAAGACATGCTTACTATTCTTAAGCAATCGCACATATGGGGAGAGAACAGAATCATTCGCTTTCGTCCTTACCTTCTCGAAATTTCTTTTGCCACCTATGAAGATGATGACGATATCGAGCAGAGCATTGCCAAAGAACTCGAAGAATCCGGAAGTGACGTTGCTGTACACGCATGGTCTATGAATATCGAGCAGGCAAAAAACAGTATTCTCAAGCAAGCACAAGCTGGCGGGCGCATCATTGCCCACTGTATGCATACCAGAGGAAAACTTTGCGTTCTCGATCTCATAGATCACGATGGCACGCTTTGCGTTTCTCCGAATTCACTGAAAGATATGGGACTGGATTCATCGGAAGAAATGTCTTTGGCAACATTCAAATTTGATTCTTTTCGATGCCTTTCCTATCAAAAACCTGAAACTGTTGTAAACCGATGAAGAAAACTCTGCTACATACTAGCGAAGAAAACGATGATGGTATCGATACACTCCTGGAGAAGGGATGCTCACAGGAAGAACTGACGCAGCATATACTCCATTCCATACAGCACGAACAAAAGGCGCAGATCCGTTTCATGCTGGAAAAATACGCATATGCATTCGGACTTCGCATTCAAGAGCTACCCCTTTTGACAGAGCCGTTGCCAAACAAGAAGCCCTCTCCACGCAAAACCGGACAAATGGCAGTTGTAAACGGTTTTGCCTATATCGACTACCTTCGCACGTTTTTTCGAATGATCCACGAAGGAACCCCAAGATCACGCTCACGCAATGTTGCTGAATATACAATGGCGCAGGATTTGCTTCGATATATCGGCATCGAACCATCAAAACACCCATAATAACCCCCATCGCATTAGGAAAAGTACAATGGTGGATTTCAGTACCGTCCCATTAATTTCCTGGCAGATCTCACTCGCAAGGCACCCCTCCCTTTAGGTAGGGGTGCCTCTCCGCCTACTGCCGTATGCGCATAGTTGTATTGAGGAATGTGTATGGGACGCTACTGGATGAATTTACTGATCCTAGACTATATTTATATAGTATTGTATAATTATCTATATGCTGGAAAATGATAAAAATCGTAATAAAAAAGAAACTATTGAAGAAAAGTTGAATTTTCTCAAACAAAAACATAATCTGACTGATGAGGAAGCAGAACAAATTCGGAAAGGAATACGGGAAGAAATAAAACAAAAAGAGTTAGAAAATGTCGGGCGATTACTAGAAATAGATACATTCGAAGAACTTTCTGATTCAATACACAAAATCTTGAAAAATATTCTTGAAAAAAAGAAAGATCCCACATCACCCCCACCTTCCGAATCCGAACGCGTTGTTCCCGATTTTTCGCGGGAACTGAAAGACATTCTCAAAAGCAGCGAGAGCAAGAACATGCTCGAACGCCTCGCCGGAAAAAGTGGAAACGAGCGATTGTGGATTGATCACAAAGGCACACGCATCCAGCTCAAACTGGAACAGGATCATGCTGAAAAACTAAGAACCATTTACAACTTCCTGTATGAACAAGATCTTCAAAAAGACGGAGAAGAATTACTTACGGAATTCCTCTCCGAAAAACTTAGCCTACAAGCCCGCCTTGATGAAGATAATGACCAAACATGGAAGGAGCGCTGGGCAACAACAAGACGCGAGCAGATCACGAAAAGCAACATGAAAGAACAATGGCAAACGGCACTGGAATCCCCTGCAGGACTCACTGTTGAAACAGTGTGTCAAGACACAGCCAGCGCTCTTCAAGTACAAGATGAAGAGAAGGCCGCATTCGTCGAAGAACTTTCGAGACTCCTCACACCGTTCACAGCAAGCGGGAACATTACAAATACTATTGAATTCTGGAAAGAATTCCTCACACACGCCCGCAACGCCCTCTATGCTGCAGAAGGATGGAAAAAACTGGAAGATGTTTCAGAAGCACAAGGCATCACACTCGCATCGAAGAAATACGAACAGGTCAAGATCCGTACATGGGAGAAAATCGTCGGTATGGATGACAAAAATGCTGCACGCAACAAAGAAATACTCGACACATGGCAAGAGGGTATTACCGTCTACCAACACGGTACCTGGAAACTGGCATCAGCACCTACGGCAGAAAGTCCATACTATTATACGTTTACAGAAGGGAACAGATCTCTCTACGTTGCATCGCACGACATTCGCATCTGTCTGAAACAGAAACAGAAAGGGGCTGCATGGGAACTTAAAGAGCCAAACGAATTCCAACTCCTTATTTTAGGAAAACCGTCAGAAACACCTCCTGAACCCTTGCAGCCAAATCAGGCCGCTAATCCTCCTCCAGTCGCACCTCCTGTGCAACCGTCAACTCCTCCTTCCTCTTCTTCTCCCGCTTCTCCTCCCGCTTCATCGTCAGCACCACCTAAAAAATCAGCAAAGATGCCCGAGAAGCCAACGAATATTCAAAATAGAAAAGGCGTATCTGATAAAGATCGTGAACAACAGCAATACAGAAATCTCAAGCTAAAGGAAAAAAATGGAAATCTCACTAAAGAGCAATCCAATATACTTTTTGCTCTTGAGTTTCAGAAAGAAAAAAAGGAGAAAGAAAGAGAAAAAATATTGAAGGATTTCTTCAACAAGAAAAGAAATGAAGTATTGTATAAGGTAAAGAATAAAATTATCAATCTTTTGGAGAAGGGACACACTATGGAAAGCCTACAAGATAATCTGGATACACTAGTATTCTTCGGCAAAGACATTGATTGTGGTTTTCTCACAAAAATACGAAATTCACAATGGAAGCAAAAACTTGCGGAGGACAAGAAAATTATTCAAAATGCAGTGGCTTTTTTTGTGAAATTGAAGCAGGAGAAGAAGTACTCAGAACAAGATATACTAAAATGTATCCGACATGCTCCTTTGATATCTTGGTCGAAAAAGGCAGAGCGCTTGCTAAATGCTGGGTGAGATTTCACTTAGAAACCCTTTTCATAGAGGAAAATACCGTTACACTGGAAGAAAGATTCCCTTCTTTTTATGCCAAACGATCCACAAGACTCTTCACAGCCACAAAAACCGCCGATCCGACCGGGCGATACTGTGCCACAGGAAGGATTGGATCCATCACAAGTGTTTTCGTCGGGCGCCGGCGCTTCGCAAGATGACAGAAGCGCACCCTCCGGTTCGGGACAAGCCACCAAGCAAGGAGACGATACTGCGTCCGGCCAGACGCAACTTTCGCAGGATCAGGGTCCTCCACCTCCGCCACCCAAAACACAAGCAACGACGGAGATGGGATACGATGAAGAGGATCTTCAAATTCTTACGGAGGTAGGGGATTATCGTTTCGGAAATGTTGTCGATGCGCTGACCAATGACAATATCATCGTCCCTTTGCATGCTGAAACGACATTTGATGAACAGAAATTTCTCACCTTTCTTCGTGGAAGTATTTCTCTCACACGCGATGAAAAATGGCGTATTATTCAGGCCATCCCAAAATTGAGTCAGTTTCAGGTGGATGAACTGCAAAAGATCCTCGAAGAGGAGAAGCGCAAGTTCAGCGAACTCTCTCCAAAACACCTTTCACAATTGCAAAAACTGGAACAGAAGCATGCGGATGACTGGAAAGATCTTCAAACCGTCTCACAGCAACAGAGCGTCAAGCAGGAGGATCAGCAACAAGCAGAGGAAATCAAGAAAAATTTGGGGCTTTAAACATTCGCATGAAACCCCCACCACACCGCCATTCCCAGCATCGTGAGGAGGATGCCTTTGAAGATCCCACGATTCCATGAAAGATGGATTGTTGTGAATAACAAAAACAGAAATGCACCAAAAGCAAAACGAGGAAGAAGAGGGGATTGAATAAGTGAATCGACATAAGGAAGTTCGAAAGGGAGTCGCTTTGTCAGCTGATATGCTCCGAGCACAAAAACAAGGGCATACCATGCGAGTAACCAACCGGCATAGATACGCAGCGTCGTAAGGATCATCCCTCTATTTTGTATCGAAAAAGAGGGTTGGTGGCTGCGAGGGATCTCCTCTCGTTCAATAACCAACCCTCTCTCCCACGGCGGAACTGCATTTTGCTCTTCTCCAGTCGATTCATGAATTTCCTGCACAAGAAACCCCGCCTGTTTCAGCGCATCCCGTGCCTCCTGCAGACTGATGGCCTCGATACATCCCCGATGCTCGTGACCGTCCCGATGAGCTGTGTAGGAGAAAAGTGGCACAGCCGTATCCTACAACTTATCACCTACTACCTACAATCTCATCTACCCTTCCTCAATATAAGCCGTAATGTATTCCACAGCTTCTCGCAATTCTTGAGGAGCGCTTACTTCAATATGTCGATCACCGGACCATGCGCGATAGCCAACCACGAAGTTGCCATGCGTGACAATTATTCCATCTTCTGCCCCCACTTCATCTACCGTATCAGAAAAGAGATTGATGAGAAGGGGACCGTCACCAAGAACCTCCAGCGGCTCTGGACCGATTTCTACGTGCCATAGTGATGATGTAGTCGCACCAAAAGACTTGTACCACCAATTGCGATGGATCGGCAAACAGAAACCAATATGCAGAGAACAGTATCGTTGCGTCCACTCTTCATCACCAAATTTCTCATTCATCATCAGCGAGATTTTTGCACTATCCGGTGGCGTCGATGAAAGAGAACTCGAACGCATCTCTCTATCATTGGACTCCTCGCTTTCCGGCTGTTCTATGTCGATTTCCTCTTCGTTGGGCTCCTTGGTTTCTTCCTTTGTTTCCTTCTCGTTTTTTACCTCTACTCGTTCCACTCGCATAATCATTCCTCCCTCTTCCACCGTCGGACGCACGGAGCCAGACACACGAACCTCTTTTCCAGCGTATGTCTCCAGGTCAACAGTTTCACTTTCCAAAAGCAAAACCGTTTCCATTTCGGTTTCGAGCCGATGCGTTCCTTGCATGTAAATACTGATCCCCGATGGACGCACAATACCCTCATAGGACACATTTTTCGTCTCCATCATCACTTCATCCTCCTCTATCTCTCTATTCTGTGTATCTGCTTCCATCAGTTTCTTACTATCACTTTCGTCTCCGTACTCCACAGGTTTTCCTCCACCACATGCAGATAATCCTAACGTGACTGTGACAAGAAGAATAATGCGCTTCATAACATCAAAGAAAATAATGGAAGCGTAGTATAGACCTCTCTATACCGAATGCAATTGCCAGGCACGCTCTCTATGAAAAACTCTTTTCTGGAGAACATGCGGAAAAGGCGTAGAATGAGTATGGAAGGGTGGCCGAGTGGTTGAAGGCAGCAGTCTTGAAAACTGCCAGGCCCGCAAGGGTCTCGAGGGTTCGAATCCCTCCCCTTCCGCCATGAAGTATTCGCTCACTTTGTTCGCTCAACTTCATGGCAAGCCATCTTAAGCACGCTCTGTAGTTCTTCGTTTGACGGAAGTTTTGCTTTCAGACATGCCCTGCCTTTATGGTACTCACGAAGCGCATGTATATACTCTTTTTCGTTTAGGAGTTTTTCCACGAATGGCATCGCTGTTGCCCGAAAACGTGAATGCTGGATATTATGAATAATGTCATTGATGCAACGAACGAACACATCTTCTCCACCACAGACTTCTCCTTGCACTTCATCTTTAACAGCATCCATAATGGAATGGCTATCGATTCCCGCGATCTTCATCAAATCCTCTGCCGCACCCGAGGGAAAGTAGTTGCGAATCCCCAAACGACGCAACGTGCAGGGAAGCGCGAAATCGGCGATCACATCGGCGACCTGCGTCGCGAGTCCGCCTTCGATGTTATGATCTTCCACAATAACGAGATGTCCCGTTTCGAATGCCGCTTGCATAACTGCAGTCGCATCCAACGGACGAATACAAGGAACATTGAGCACTCGTATTCTGATTTCTGATTTCTGATTTCTGATTTCTGTCCACGCTGCCAATGCAGCATGAACGGCGATTCCTGTCGCAACAAGCGTAACATCATCTGATGTATCACCATTACCGCGAAAAATATCCGCTTTCCCATCGAAAACGTACTCCCGATCAAAAAAGAGTGATCCATCTTCTTTTTTGATCTGCTCATGCCCTGTACGCGCGGAAAAGACATACACACTCGTATGTCCTTCTGCAATGAGCTCCAGGCTACGTTCCGCCATTGCTCCGGCTTGATTACTGTCTGCAGGCATCCAGACCTGTGTGTGATGGAAAGGAATATTCAAATAATTCTGCTCCTGATGGGTTTCACCATCCTCACCAACACTTAATCCAGAATGCGTACAGTCATGGAGCACCGCACATCGCGTATGTCCGCAGTTGATATCGATCAAACGCGCATTGGCACGCGCTTCGTTCGTTCCAAATGCCGCAAAGGTATACGTAACAGGTAAAAGTCCCACCTGCCGCATTCCCGCCGCCATCATGACCATATTCGCCTCCGCAACACCGACATTGATCACCCGATCAGGAAATACTTTCTCAACCGCATCGAATCCACCCGATCCTGCAAGATCTGCATGAAGAACAACGATCCGTTCGTCATGCTCCATGAGATTTTTCAGATGCACCGCGCCGAAATCCTTCCGCGCCGCCCCTTTTTCTTGCAGAAGAATCCTTTGAAATTTGGTGCTTGGAAGTTGAAATGTAAGCTCCAAATCAGTAGAAACAGGAACTTTCGCTGTATATCTCTTTTTTTCTGCTTTCCGATATTTTTCATATTCTTTCACGAGTTCTTCGAGTGGAGGCAAATCTTGTAATGCTTCATCAGCCACTTCCTGATTCAGTGGCGTGCCATGAAAATTCTCTTTTCCCGTATCGGACCCCTCTTCCATGACACGAACCCCGTGGCCCATGGTGGTGTAGTAACAGATGAATGTCGGTCTACCACCCTTTACTGCATTCAGAGCAGCTTTGACTTGTCCAGGATCATTTCCATTCTGCACTTCAATAACCTGCCACCCAGAGGCTTCGGCAATCGATGCGAAGTCGGATGCAACGGTTTTCGAGGGCATGTCACTCAACTGAATATCATTCCAATCTCCATGCACGACAAGATGATCGAGCTGCAAGTGTGCCGCAAGACGGAATGCCTCAATGACTTGCCCTTCCTGGCAATCGCCATCCGCAAGAAGAACATCAACAAATCCACCTTTCTTCAGATGCTTCAGCCCAAACGCCGCTCCCACTCCATTGCTTACACCTTTTCCAAGCGGACCCGCTCCAAAAGGAATGTCGCCGATGCCGGCTTCTGCATGACCGGCAAGTCCGTCCGTCGTGCGAAATGCGTCAATAATCGCCTGCGGACTCTGCAGACGCAGATCGTTCCCTTCCCGACCAAAGAGCCACTGCAGACCATAGGCCAAAATAGAAAGATGCCCTGCACTCATCCGAAGCGGCTGATCCACCGACGGATCGCGCATCTTCGAAAGAGTATAGGCAAATGTAAACGCAGAAAGAGGACCGCCGGGATGACCGGATGCGTGTTTTGTCGGCGCCTGAATGGCCAAGTGACAAAGAATGTGATGTGCAAGTTCGTACGCGCGTTTCTCATCATGTGCAAGATCAACCGCATCATCCGGGCCAATCCAAATCGACTCCGCTCTTTCATTCCAATGTGCAGCAAGACGCTGAAGAGACATGGGCACATCCTTGGTGTTTTTGCCAATGAGAGATTGTGGATCAGGTCGTGGCATGTAGACTAAGTGTATATGAAATTATTTCTCGATACAGCCAACATCGATCACGTTGCAGAAATTGCTTCGTGGGGAATCCTCGACGGTGTAACAACGAATCCGAGTCTCATCGCAAAAGAAGGAAAAGATTTTAAAGAAACAGTTCTGAACATGTGCGATCTTGTCGGTTGTGTGAGTGCACAAGTGACAGCAGAAGATTTTGAAGGAATGAAGAAACAAGGAGAGGAATATTCCGGCTGGCACAAACATATTGTCGTCAAAGTGCCGATGACGACGGAAGGGCTCAAAGCGCTTTCCTCTTTTCGCACAAAAGGAATCCGGACGAATACGACACTTGTTTTTTCTCTGAATCAAGCCATTCTTGCCGCAAAAGCCGGTGCGAATATCATCAGTCCTTTTATTGGACGACTCGATGATGCCGGAGAAGAGGGGATGCATCTTATTGCAGACATTATGGCAGCATGGAAACACTATGATTTTGATACCGAGGTGCTTGTTGCTTCCGTGCGTCATCCTGATCACATCAGAGAAGCAGCAATCCTTGGCGCACACATCTGCACCCTCCCCTACGATGTCTTCCTGAAACTGCCCAAACACCCTCTGACAGATACGGGATTAAAGAAGTTTTTGGATGATTGGGAGAAATATAAGAAATAACCTACAACCTCGTGATATCTCTCGGCGTCATCGGCCTCGGTACAATGGGGGCAAATCTTGCTCGTAACGCTGCACGTCATGGTGCGGAAGTCGCCGTGTACAATCGCACGACGGAAAAGACGGCGAAATTTATGAAAGAGCATGGAAGCGAAGGAAAATTTATTCCTTGCAAAACATTTGAGGATCTTCTTGCAGCACTCAAGCCCCCTCGCGCCATTCTCATCATGGTCAAAGCTGGTGATGCTGTTGATGCCGTTATTGAGGAGCCCCTATCACCTGGCGATATTCTCATTGATGGAGGAAACAGTCACTACAAAGACACAGGACGCCGCATACAGGAGCTACAGAAAAAGGGTATCTACTTCATCGGCATGGGCGTCTCTGGCGGCGAATCCGGAGCCCTGAACGGTCCCAGCATGATGCCGGGTGGATCCGAAGAAGGGTACCGCATCATCAAACCTCTCCTCACAAAAATGGCTGCAGATGATGGCGACGGTGGCAAGTGCATCACGTACTGCGGACCCGACGGCGCAGGGCACTTTGTTAAAATGGTTCACAACGGCATCGAGTACGCCATTATGCAATGCATTGCCGAAAGTTACGACATACTGAAAAGGGTGGGGAAGTATTCCAATGCAAAACTTGCAGAGCTTTTTACAGAATGGAATAACAACGATCCAGAGCTGCGATCATTTCTCATTGAAATCACCGGAAAGATTTTTCAAAAGAAAGATAGCGAAACAGGAAATGACCTCATTGACATGATCCTCGACAAAGCCGCACAGAAGGGGACGGGGAAATGGACCACAGAAGCCGCGATGAACTACGGTTTTCCTATACCCACGATCACCGCAGCCGTGGACGCACGCAACCTTTCGGGTTGTATCGATTGTCGTGCAGGGTGGCGAACCATGCCAAATGAGACTCTTGATACACCCACGCCGGAACACTTCACCGATCATGTAAAAAGCGCACTCACGCTCGCAAGTATCGTGAGCTATATGCAAGGTATTACACTGATTGCCTATGCGAGTCAGGAGGAAGGATGGAATATTGACCTGGGCGAAGTGGTACGTATCTGGCGTGGCGGTTGCATCATCCGCAGCACACTCCTTCCCACTCTACAAAAAGCCTACGGATCAGGAAAAGATATGGAAAAAGGACTTAAAGAAATTCATAAACACTTCGAGGAAGAGGCACAGCAATCCTGGCGCACAGTCGTTGCTCATGGCATCGCACACGGAGTGCCCCTTCCTGCACTGTCTGCAAGCCTCGCATTCTACGACAGTATGCGCGCTGAACACCTTCCACAAAATCTCATTCAGGCCCAACGCGATTTCTTTGGAGCGCACACGTATGAACGGATAGACAAAGAAGGAACGTTTCATACGGAGTGGGAATAAAAGAGCGCGGAATTCTTTCTACTGTACCAACAGCGCAGCTCCCAATGTTGCCGCATGTTCCAACTCCGCCATTTTTAATTCAGGTAAAGGTGTTCCAGGAAGCACCCACTGTTCGAGTTCTTTTTCAATGTGTTCAATGTGCCGCATGAGCGCCCATCCAGCACTGCCGCCAAAAACAATCACGTCCGGATCAAGAAGGTGAGTCAGATTCGTACAAAGCCATGCAACTTCTTTAAAGACATCTGCATGCATGAATGCACAGACTTCTCCTTCCAGATAATCTTTTGGGCGTTTTGCTTTCTTGCATCGCTCTCGCCATGACGTGCCGGAGAGAAATTGTTCCACTTCGCCGCGAAGATAGTCCGTATAGTACGGCGGATCGCCTGGAACAAGAAGCATGTGCCCGATCTCTCCGGCAAATCCGTGAGCACCGTGAAATATCTCGCCATTGATCACAATCCCGCCTCCCACCCCCGTTCCCATCGTGATACCAACAACAACCTTGTGTCCTTTGCCATTTCCCATTCGTGCTTCGGCGAGCGCAAAACAATTCGCATCGTTATCGACAATCACCGGAAGCTTAAGATGATCTTCCATCTGCTTTTTGAGTGCAATGTTCTTGGCATTCGGAATATTGGGCATATTGACAACATTTCCTTCCGGTTGCCGCACAAGTCCCGGTACACCGATGCCAATCGTCGTCGTATCTTCTCTCTGCAGGCAATCAATGTATGACAGCAAATCATCAAAAATATGTTGCCATCCTCTCTCCGCCTTTGTCGGCCATTGTTTCTGTTCTTCCACCTCAAGAGAGTCCGCATTATAGCGGGCTATGGCGCATTTCGTCCCTCCAAGATCACAACCGAGTATCGAAGACATAGAAGAAGATTGTAACAGAAAATGGAGATTTTTTATTTTAATGATCATTTCTTTATGTAGACTTGCTTTCCCCGAAAATTTTGGGGCAGTTTTCTTTCACATCACAGGAGGTCTGTCATGAAAAAGACAATCGCAAACAGAATCGACCACACAAACCTGAAGCCCGATGCGACATTGCGCGAGATTCTGAAGCTCTGCCAAGAGGCGCAAGAGCATGAATTCGGTGCGGTATGCGTGCATTCTTCTCGAGTGCAAGCGTGCTCCATGCATCTCCAAATCGGAGGTCCACAGATTTGTTCCGTCATCGGTTTCCCTCTCGGTGCTTCTCTCTGTTTTGCAAAGGCAGAAGAGGCAGAGATGGCATGGGAATGCGGCGCAGAGGAAATCGACATGGTCATGAATATTGGCTATGCCAAGGATGGCAACTGGACTTCTGTCAAAAGTGATATCATGGCCGTCCGGGATGTCGCTGCGGATATCGTCCTCAAAGTGATCATTGAATGCTGCCTGCTCACGGATGATGAAAAAGTGCGCGCTTGCCAAATCGCCAAAGAATGCGGTGCAGAATTCGTGAAAACGTCCACAGGTTTTGCGAAGGGCGGTGCCACCGTCCGAGACATCGCTCTCATGAGGAAAGCTGTCGGGCCCAATATGGGCATCAAGGCCGCCGGTGGCATCCGCAACTATCAGGACGCCATTGCTATGCTCGCGGCCGGCGCCACTCGTCTCGGTTGCTCCGCAAGCGTTCACATTCTCGAAGAGGAACGCAAGTCCTTACAGAGAGTGAAACCACTGTAACGTTCTTTCTCTTGTCTCCTCTTCTTCCCCCCTCTCTCCCTACGAGAGAGGCACGTCACTCCAGCATGCTGGAGTGACTTTTTTGCTGTAATTTTTTCTTGAGTTATAATACAATGGCTTGCCATCCGTAGTCGCAGCATCGTTCCTTGCAAATACTATGGCAGGTTCGAGAGGCTACGGTCGGCTTCCTCCGCTGCGCGAAGGATGGAGAGGTGCCAGAGCGGCCGAATGGAGCGCACTGCTAATGCGCTGACTGGGTTACACCGGTCCGAGGGTTCGAATCCCTCCCTCTCCGCCATGATCTGTACCCCAAAAAGTGGACACGAAAAGAATGTTCGAACATCGTCCAAAAAACACCGCCATTGATCAGTAACTAAAAAATTGAGAAATGAAAGATGGACTTCTTCAAAGTTTCGCAAACATCGTATCATCCAACCCATAACTTGTGACGACTTCCAAAGACTGCCAATTGAGCTCATACGTGGCCATAAGAACATCCAAAACTTCCCGACTCACTATGATACACCCCATGCTGCGATACCGATCTTCGCCGGCGATCATTTCATCTCCATACAAGTGCTCATGAATACCATAATGAGTCCATTCTTCTCCATCCTTATACAAACGCATAAAGCGACCATTTTTTCCATAAGTAATACGATCCCCCTGTGTGTGCAGAGATTTCACCGTCCATGTACCCACGGGAGTGGTCGCATTATAGTAGAGGCCGATATACGATACGTTGCGACGCTGTCCCGTCGCTAAAAGGAATGAGGTAAAATCCCCGTCGGGATGGATGATATACCCGCGATTCACCTTCGTGTCGACGTACAATACATCCCCGCGCTGCGGCTCCCATTCATCAAAACTTTGACGAGTGGTCGTCGGTACACTTATGGAAAGCACCAAGCCCAGAAGGGTGGAGGCGAGCAATCGCAAAGCATACTATTTTATAACATTAAAATTGAGTGTCAATACTCAACAGTGCCAAATTTTGGTGTTTTTGGAAAAATCATTGTACACTCAATTTGCTCATGGGTGACCACCCACGACATGTTCCGGTCCTTCAAAAAGAAGTGCTTCAGATCCTTTCTCCAAGGGAAGGGGAAACCGTGCTCGATTGCACTCTCGGTGCAGGAGGACATGCAAAACTTTTCTTGCAAACAATTGGTCCAAAAGGAAAGCTTATTGGCCTTGATGCCGATCAGGAGAACTTCAAAATTGCACGAGAAAATCTTTTGGAATGGAGCCATCAGTGCACATTTTTTCATGAGAATTTTCGCAACATCGACCATCTCGATCTTCCTCCTCTCGATATCATCTTTGCGGATCTTGGAATAAGCTCGATGCATATCGATGACCCGATGCGCGGATTCAGCTTTCGACACAATGTTCCTCTTGATCTGCGCTTCAATAGAGAGAAGGGGACTGCGGCAAGGCAGTGGATCCGGGAAGCTTCTCTAGAGGAGATCGTACACATTCTAAAAGACTATGGAGAATGTACTCAAAGCAGAAAACTCGCACGACTCCTGAAAAGCAACAGCGTGCAGACAAATGAAGATGTTGTCTCCTGTGCTCACAAGCTTTTTGGTTGGAGAGCAAAGCACGTGCTTCCTCAAATCTTTCAGGCACTGCGCATTGTGGTGAATGATGAAATCGGCTCACTCGAGATATTGTTGCAAAAAGGTCCTCGTCTCTTAAAGCCCGGCGGCCGCATGGGCATCATCAGTTTTCATTCATTGGAAGATCGTGCAGTAAAACACGCGTTTCGCACACGTACAACTTCGAAATATGATGCTCCATTCACACTCCTCACAAAAAAACCCATTCGACCGTCAGAGAAAGAAGTACAACAGAATCCTCGTTCCCGAAGCGCCCTTCTTCGCGCCATAGAGCGCACTCCATTCTAAATCTTGTCGTCGTCTCCTCCATCCTCATCGGCCCCCCGAAAACTCTCGATGAATCAGCTTATTGCGCATAGCACGATTATGCTCATGGTGTGTATCGGGACGCTGATTATCATCCTCGCAATCCTCATTCTCCTTCACCAGAACCGTAACGCGACAAAAGGCTATCAGTTGCGCCAACTCGAACGTGAGCGTTCACAACTTCTCCTGGAAGAAGAAGTGTTGCGTATGCACGTCGCCGGCGCACAGTCGCTTGAAGAAATTCAAGAAGACAAACGCATCCAGGCGATGATCCCTCCAAAATATACCGGCTATGCGGAAGAAAAAAATGCAGTGGCAATGACGAAAGAATAATCACGGCAACATATTTTTATAAAGACGCATGTATGACTCCGTGAAAATACGGATGGTATTCGTCATACTGCGCTCGTGCATCAACTGACTATGCTTCGTACGTGGCTGATTCTGGGAAGTTGTATCGTCATCACCATACTGTTTTTTGTGCAGGCGGAAATCGCCATAGAAAACGAGAGCATTTCCGTACACATACATAAAGGAAATGTTGCGTATGGTTATCATAAATCTGACCTCATAGATCACTGCGGAAATGGTGTAGTAGACAACAATGTAGACGGCACCGATCAGGATGAAACATGTGATTATAAAATATCCGGTGCAAATTACATTATCCCGGCAGGGAAACCCGATCCTGCTGATGGCGTGTGTCGGGAACGAAATACGACAGGAAGTGGAGCATGTACAAATAATTGTTGTACATACTGTGGAGATGGTGTACTTCAATCTCCTGAAGAAGAATGCGACCCAAGTATAGACGATACATGTCCAAATACTTGCACACGTAGCAAAGCTAAAGGTCCGGGAAGCGGACCGCAAAACGGAAGCTCATCATCGGCTGGTCCTACATGTGGTCAAACGGGCTACACTCCTAATCCTTTTAAAGGAGAGTGTAATCCGCCATTAACATCGCCATGTGTTTTTGGGTACCAATTCCAATGTAATCAGACTTGTACATGGCAAATCGTCACGTGTTCATCCACTTCCTCTTCTTCATCCTCATCCGCTTCATCTTCAGACTCCTCATCCTTTGCATCTTCAGATTCTTCATCCTCATCCTCATCCTCATCCGCTTCATCTTCAGAGAGTAGTAGTGCTTCCTTCTCCTCGCCAGGAAGCAGTTCGTCTTCGTTTTTGCTTATGTGTCCTCCTCTAATTAAACCACAAAAAAGCAGCAGTTCATCCGTGGCTACAACCAGTATGCTGAATGTCAATTGTTGTCTCCCCGGAGCAAATGGGTGTGAGGAAATCAATATTGCTTCATGTGTGACAAAAGGAGGAGCAATACTTACCGATGATCAATGTAAGACGCACTGCCGAGGAGTAGTGCCCGAAGATACTCAAACTTGTGAGAATTGCGGCAAAGGTCTCTTCAATATCTGTGATGCAAATGAATGTCTACGAGGTCCCTGTACATACACGAAAAGACTCTTTGGCATCCTCCCCGGAATGTGCACCGCGAGAGATGGATAGACTGATACCCATTCTTCCATAAAAAGGATTTTTATGATATAAAGGTCGAGCAGCATGCGTCATTTTTCTCTTCTTTTTAGGGTAAGCACCGGAACGTTTTTTTTGCTTTTCGGCGTACTGCTTGTAAAAGGAATGGTCTATGCACAAGGTGCTCCTCCTGATGACCAAGAGTGTGCATCACTTGGAACTGAACAGGGGTGGTGTTGTGATTCACAAAAAGAAAGTTGTGGAAATACGACGAATTCTTTTGGAGATTGCTGCCGCAATATCAATAATGGACGTTTGAAGGTTTACGATACGAAGATCCATCCCAATGGAGATATTGACTATTTCTGTCAATGTACCGTGGATGCTTTATGGGTGACGGACCAATTACAAGATGCCAAAAATATCTGTGAAAATATCTGCCGTTCTCCACAATCATCATCCTTTTCATCTTCAGATTCCTCTTTGTCAGATTCTTCCTCTTCATCTTCAGACTCCTCATCCTCTTCATCTTCAGATTCCTCATCCTCATCCTCATCCTCCTTATCATCATCCTCATCCTCTTCATCCTCATCCTCTTCATCAGAGAGTAGTAGTGCTTCCTTTTCCTCATCAGTAAGTAGTTCGTCTTCGTCTTTGCCTATGTGTAAAACTCGATCAAAACCACCAAAAAGCAGCAGTTCATCCTCAACAAGCAGTTCAATATCTTCTGCTTCTTCCATTTCTTCATCCTCTTCATCCGTGGCTACAACCAGTATTCTGCATGCATATTGTTGTCCCGATTGTGAATCGAAATTGATAACCGCCTGCTGGTTTACGGGGAATTTTAAAACATTTAAGGATGCAAATAGCTGCGAAGCGAATTGCAAAATAGAGGAGGAGGAGGAGGAGGAGGAGGAGGAGGAGAAAAAAGAGGAAGTGGCTACAGCCGCTTCCCTGCATGCATATTGTTGTTCCAATAACTGTAAAGAATCACAATTATTACCCTTATGCTTTCTTAACAGTAATGAGAGTGTTTGGAGTAGGAAGAGGTATCAAACGTTTCCGAATCAAAATAGCTGCGAAGCGAATTGCAAAATAGAAAAAGAAGAATGGTACTATTGTGTGACTGATTGGGTAAAAAATAATAATCAGGTACTTAAGGATTACGGTGTGGGGGATTGTGCTCCAATTACAGAATTTGAGGAGACTATACAAAACTCTGTACTTCAGGCACTGGGGAAAGACGCCTGTGAGAAAAGTTGCAAAAAAAGTGCCCCGCAATCATTGCCGTTCAAGTTGATCAACTTGACGGATATATAGTTACTATGAACTGCATCATGCGTATTCACTCAAGTGTGTGCTAGAGTTTTTTCGTATGGTGTCTTCTTGTGTCCCGCGCAGTCAGCTCGGTTTGCTGGCAATCGTTTTGTCCTTCTGTTTTTCGCAAATCGCAGGCGCGCAGGCACAAAAGCCGCCATTCGACCTAGATAAACTAGGAAAATTTCAGGTACTTCCTTTGGAACGTGGAGGAGAAGGATTTTGTTGTCTTCGCAATAAAGAGACTGAAGAACCTCTGGAAAATGTAGAAGATCAATGCGCAAAAAAAATCACAAAACAAGCATGTGAAGAAAAAGCTCAAGGAAAAGACAATGCATCACCTTCATTCGTTGGCAGTATTTCTGCCTGTGCGGAAGTTTGCAAACTTCCATCATGCGCCCGGTGCAGGGAGTGTGAAGGTCCGACTTGTACAAAGGAAACATGTGAAAATAAGCTGGGAGGTGGAGAATTCTGTACATGGTGGCCTGATACAAAAACTTGTCTTCCAAAAGCGGACCGATGCACTTTTTGTTGTGATCCACAGTCACCATTCCCACAAGACGCATGTACTCAATATGGTAATGTGCTCGCACAGCAGGAACATGCATCGCAGGATATGATTGATCCGGGGGCACGCTGCAGACCGGGTTATCTTTTTGAAGGAGACAAGGACTCTTGCACGGAACAATGTGGAAGAACCTATTGTGTTTCCACCAATATTCCACAGCCAGACGTCTTGCTCCCGATGTGCCGGAGCAAAAATCTATGTAGTATTCCCAATGACTACATAGGAAAAGTTTTGGTATCAAAAATACTGAAGAGTGGACAAGAGGTCACGGAGGAGATCGGTTTATTCGGCACTCTTGAACACATCCATCAACAATTTCCAGAAAGAGTGTTATCAAAAATTTGGATAGAGAGTGCAGGTGGTAGTTCGTACGAATTCACTCTTCAAAAAGATACCATCGAAAGAATTCAAACACTGGTTATCAAAAGTTGGGTAAAGGTACCCGGAAAAGATGATCGGGTCTTTAACCTCGTCTCTACGGAAAGAAAACAGAGTGAACGCATTATTGTGTTTCCTCTGACGAAAAGATTAAACCCCAAAAACGATCCTCATGAGTACGAGATTATTGGCGTTCGCGTGTCGCGGTGTTATGATCCGCCATTTTTGCTGCCGCGCATGACGTATGAAGCTCAACGATTTGCGCATAAGCTCACAACAACGTCGCCGTATGGTTACGTCGCACCGGATGTGTGTGGCGTGGTGCAGGATTCCTGCTGGAATGCGCCGCTCGATCTTCCTCAAAGCCTTGAAACAGAAGAGCAACCGGGCGGAGGAGGAGCACCTGGTGGAGGAGCACCTGGTGGAGGAGCACCTGGTGGAGGAGCACCTGGTGGAGGAGGAGCACCTGGTGGAGGAGCACCTGGTGGAGGAGGAGCACCTGGTGGAGGAACTCCGGGTGGAGGAACTCCGGGTGGAGGAGGAGCACCGGGTGGAGGAACTCCTGGTGGAGGAACTCCTGGTGGAGGAACTCCTGGTGGAGGACCAGAAGTAGGAATTGGCGGTGGGTCGGAGGGAGTACCTGCAGATCAACAAGGAGAAGTCGGTGGCGAGCAGCCTGCACAGGGAGGAACTCCTGGTGGAGGAACTCCTGGTGGATTTTCTTCATCAGCCGCCTCTTTCTCGCTTCTTTCCTTCTCCTCTCTTTCTCCACGTTTCGATTGCGGCGACGGAAAGATTGATGCAAGGGAAGAATGTAACGAGCCGGGTCTTGCTTGTCCGGTTGGTGTAACCTGTGATAATAATCAGTGTCGTTGCCGCTACTCATCACATTCTTTCTCCTACGCATTCCTTTGCGGCAACGGCCGACAGGACGGAGGGGAGCAGTGCGGTGAACCTGGCCTCTTTTGTTCCGTAGGCTATTCCTGTAATCCATACATCTGTCGGTGCGTATCGGGGGGCAGAAGAGGTGTAATAACAGGAGGTCTTACAAAAGAAGATTTTGCAACAGGAGGTTTTAGAACAGGAATACAAGGTAGCATTGATGAAGAAACATTTTCTCTGTCGTGCGGCGATGGCATTCTTGACGAAATGGAAGAGTGTGATGACGGTAACAGGAACAGCTTTGATGGCTGCACTGATCAGTGTTTTTTGGAAAGGGGCATCTGCGGAGATGGCATCGTTCAGAGTCTGCTTGAAGAACAGTGTGAACCACACCTGCACGATTCTGTACTTCCCTATGAATGCCGAGACTGTCGCTTCTTTTCGCCTTTCTGCGGAAATAACAGTCTTGATCCCGGCGAGCAGTGTGATTCTGGGATCAATAATGCCAATATTCCAAATGCGTGGTGCCGTACAGATTGCTCCTATGCCGGATGTGGCGATGGCATTCTTGACGACGGCGAGCAGTGTGATGATGGCAATAGAAGAGACGGAGATGGATGCAGCTCTCTTTGCACGGTTGCTTTGGGACCGCTCCAACCGGTCTTTCCCTCATTTACCGCACAGTTTATGCAACCCTTCCCTTCTTTCACTCTGGATCAGCCCCATCCCGCAAAAACCACAGAAACCGGCCCGGGTCTTCTGGCTGTAATAGCCACAGGAGCAGCGGCAGGATTTGCGTGGATGAGAAGAAGAACATCACAATGACACTTTTTTGATCTATCATTCCCGTATGTCTCGAACCTGCACCATTCTTCCACAAACAACATCTCTTCATCATGCTTTTTCTCTTCTTCGCAAGGGATATCCTGATCTTCCATTCTCCGTACAATCACACGGAAAACCCTTTCGCTCCGCGTCCCGCGTGATCACAGACGCTTTGGTACAGACGACTCTTGAAAAACTTTCCACTCTTCCAAAAAATCGCATTGTCGTCCTTATGCCATGGCGTGCGGGATTGGCATTTGCAGAACCTTTTGGAGAGTATGGGATTGACCGCTTCTATCATGTAAGCGCGAGACGTGATGAAGAGACGCTGCAAACAATGGTTGACTACGAAAACGGTGATTTACATCCTGATGATACCGTCATCATCGCCGATCCGATGCTTGCAACGGGGAATACATCTGTGGATTCCATGAAACGCATGGCAAAACAAGGTATCCCTCCCGACCACATTATCCTCACGACCATCATCGCCGCCCCCGAAGGTATCGCCGCCGCGCGCAAATTCGCGCCCTCCGTGGAAATCATTGTCGGTGCACTTGATGAGAAACTCGATGCAAATGGTTTTATTGTCCCGGGGCTCGGAGATTTTGGTGATAAATATTTTGCAGATATGAATGCAGAGGAAACCAACAGATTTCTTCAAGAACTTCAGTTACCAAAAAAGGCGAAGGAAAAACTTCGACAACGATTCGCATCGCATACAAAGTAATTTTCAAAAATAATCGCGTGCTATGGGTCTTGTGGGTCCCATCGCTAAGCGATACTTTGAAGGAGGGGGTCCGTGGGGGAACCTTGGTTCACCCACGCTATGGTACCCCCGGCAGGATTTGAACCTGCGACCAACGGGTTAGAAACCCGCTGCTCTATCCCGGCTGAGCTACGGGGGCATAGAACCAGTGTACCCGTCTTGTTATTGATAGAAGAATATTCAGTGGAAAGTATACCAAAAGGATAATCCCCCCTCCTTACCCTCCCCCTACGGGGGAGGTGTTTTCATTAACGAAAGAAAAAAATGCAGTAAAGAACAAGAGAACTCTAAGAAAAGTGCAATGATGGATGGACTGATACAACGGGTGGTCAATGATCAATATTCCCATTATGCTATGCATTATGAAATATAAACGCATCATGTTGAAATTATCGGGAGAGACTTTTTCCAAAGAGGGAAAAGGGCAGGGGATTAATCAGGATCGCCTTCACGCGGTCGCCGGGAAAGTAAAAAAAATCCACGACACGCATGTGCAAATCGTCATCGTTGTCGGTGGGGGAAACTTTTGGCGATATCGCGATCAGCAGGGAAGCGGCATCGAGCGCACCACAAGCGATTACATGGGTATGCTTGCCACCATCCTTAATGGCGTCGCACTTCAGGCGGCATTGGAATCTCTTCAGGTAGACACGCGCGTTCTTTCAGCCATCCAAGTTCCACAAGTCGCAGAGCCTTTTATCCGTCGTCGCGCACTGCGGCATCTGGAGAAGGGAAGAGTCATCATCTGTGCCGGTGGAACTGGCAATCCATTCTTCACCACAGATTCAGCAGCAGCTCTACGTGCATCAGAGCTGAATTGCGATGTATTAATCAAAGCAACAAATGTCGACGGTATTTATGATAAGGATCCGAATAAACATGAAGATGCAGGGCTGTTATCGAAATTGACATATAAGGAAGCTATTGAAAAACACCTAAATATTATGGATCAGTCAGCTTTCAGCTTATGCCAAGATCAAAAACTTCCTATCCGTGTCGTAAACGTGGAAGATACCGATGCCATTATGAAAGCAATAAGAGGGGAGGATGCGGGAACAGTGGTGGATGGTGGGGGATGATAGATTATACGTTCATTACTTCTTTCTCCTTTTTTTCTCGCGTTTCGTCAATGGTTGCATTTGCTTCATTAACAGCTTTTTGGAGTTCTTCTTCAAGCGTGTAGCGCACGTCTTCTACCTTTTCCTGTTTGATGCTGTCATGAGCCATTTGTCGTGCTTGCCTGACGGAAACGCGGGCATCTTCGGCGAGTGTGTGCACAATCTTTACGAGTTGTTCCCGTCTCTCTTCCGTCATCGGCGGCAAATTGATGCGAATGACGACGCCGTCATTGACGCAAGATGCGCCGAGATCAAGATAATGGAAAGCCTTTTCTATATTTCCCAATATGGAACGGTCCCATGGCTGAATCGTGAGTGTGCGCGCGTCCTGGATGGCAATGCTTGCGAGCGAGCGCAGTTCTTGTTTTTGGCCGTAGGCCTCGATATCAAGATGTTCCACAAGAGATGCATTGGCGCGGCCGGTTTGTAATTTGCTGAATTCACTCTGAAGAAATTGCAGAACTTTCTCGGTTTCTTTGGTGAAAGCGGTAAGACGAGAATCCATGAGCGAGATGATATCATACAACTTACCCATGCAACCTATTCGTCTTCTCTGTCACAACATCCGTTCTCTCTGGAATGTCGGTTCGTTGTTTCGCACCTGTGATGCATTTGCAGTCGAAAAACTCTATCTCACGGGCTACACCGGCCATCCACCTCGCAAGGAAATTACCAAAACCGCGCTTGGTGCAGAGGAATTTGTGTCATGGGAACATCGCAAAGATCCCATTCCTCTTCTTCAACAATTAAAAGAAGACGGATGGCAGATCGTTGCTCTCGAACTTCTTCCAAATGCCACCCCTTTGACAAAATTTCAGCCACAAAAAAAAACCTGTCTCATCATCGGCCACGAACTCGATGGCGTTCCAGAAAACATCCTCTCCCTCTGCAATGCAACCGTTAAAATCCCTATGCTCGGTAAGAAAGAGTCATTGAATGTGGCTGTGGCAACCGGTATTGCGTTGTATGCGCTTCGTAATTTTTCATACTAACCGTTGCCTTCAAGACGACCCCTGGAAAATCTGTTTTCAATCTCTTTGTCAGAAAGAGCACTTTTTCCTTCCCGTGTGGGTAATTCCGTCTGCACCGTCGATGAAGCTTCACCAAATTCCGCTTCAATTTCTTTCCGTGCTTCGGGATCCCCTTCTAAAAATTTCGAGTATCGCACTTTATATTGCTCAAGCATTTTTTCTGAAAATGACAGACCTTTACTGCCTTCAAGTGGTTCAACTCTCTCTTTATAATATCGTTCTGCCAATTCTTTATCCTTGTTCTGCTGTTCTGACATTAAATATATAATACACTATTTTATAAATACTTGCAATATCCGAATTTGCTATATTTGCACATTGCCTATGTCCATCGAACTCACTCCCGTACAGAAAATATTAGCCAATAAGCTCTCCGAATATGCAAAAGACGCATGTGCACTCGTAGGTCTAAAATGCCAAAAATGCGAACCGCAACATTTTTACCTTACTGTGCATCGTTTTTATGGAAAGGTGCAAGGGATGACCGGAGAAATAGATCGATGTATTGACTGGTGTATGAGTAAAGGAAAATTAGTCTTTACCGCACAACGATTTGGCAACTGGTGCGCCAATAAAGTGAAGTGGGATCGTGAGCAAGAGATCAACAAGCAAGAAATGGAAAAACTGAAGACCGGCACCGTCGCACAGCGTTCGGATTATCAAAGGCGTATGTGAAATTCCTTATGCATTTTAAGATAAAGAAGTTCCCCTCCCAAAGGGGAGGGGTGCCCACTCCACTATGAAATGAATTGCCTGCGCTCTAGCCAACAATACACACGGCAAAACATCTGCTATTCTTTTCTCTGATCGGGGCAAGCTTAAGTTGGGTCGAGTCCGTTTCGGACGAGCCGTGTAAGAATGGCGCCTGCTGCGCTCTAGCCAACAATACACGCGGCAAAACATCTGCTATTCTTTTCTCTGATCGGGGCATAGCTCAGTTGGCTAGAGCGCCTGCTTTGGGAGCAGGAGGCCGCAGGTTCGAGTCCTGCTGCCCCGACCATAAACATTACATTTCCGGTTCTTCTTCATTCATCTGTAGTTCGTCACCCGTATCCGTAGGTGCATCGCCGGTTTCACATTCGCACTCTTCACAAGTCGGACATTTGTCACACGTTGCACATTTCTCTGTGCCACAGTCACAATCTGTCATAGGAAGATGGGGGAAAAAAGTGAATGTAAGCAGGATACCGTTTTACCCATCCAAACACAAAATAAGATATACTTGATTAAGTATCAAATATATTTTATAATATACATACAAACACATATGCAATCTGCACTCCGAACATTCGCGCATAAACACGATGAATTGCCTGCATTTCATGCGGCATATCTCGTCATCACCGTTCTTATTGCGGCACTGCTCAATCTCGGCGTTTTCGTCTTTCTGATTGCCACACACATGGCACTCGACTATGTGAAATACCGAGAGTATCACAAGTACTCTCTTCGTCAGACACTCCGTGGCGTGATGCGAGAGAGCCTTTTTGATATAACACTTCTTGCCCTTGCCACCGTCATCACCATCTACCTGCATCATTCTCTTTCGAGCATTGCAGGACTAAGCGGCCTTCTTCGTGCGGAAGTCACCATCGCGCGCGGTCTTGGAACACTCATCCCAAAATTCGAAATCCTCCATCGATTTTTTCATACGATCTTCCATATCGGCCATCACATCCGTTATATGAATATTTCGATCGAACAATCATGGACCCGCGGTGAGAAAGTTGAATGGTTGTTGATCGGGATATCCATCGTTCTTTTATTTCTTGCACCGGAAATCCTCAATATCGAACTTACGCTCTTCCAGAAAATGCTCATGGAAGAATTTTTTCCATGGAGGATGTAGCTCGTTTTTTTAAAACGGCATTCTCTCTTCAAAAAGCTCTTTCTCCACTTCCTGTGCGCTGTGCCACCACTGTTCTCCTTTTTTCAACATAAAATCGGGATAACGTTTCTCTAAATCTGCAAAACGCTCTTCCAGTGATACAACATCACCGATTTTGACACGCTTGTCGGCATAGAACAGAATTTTCTGCTCGATTGTCAGATCGGGAGTCGTAAAAAATTGATCACCGTGTGCCTGCACGATATCTGCACAACCAAAAAATCCCTGTTCCCGAAGAAATTCCCCACATGCCTCTTCATGACGCATGTTGGCATATCGCCGTTTCCACTCCTTCCAACATGCAATCTCCTGCAGAGAATCCTGAAAATCATCGGGCATCGCCTGTGGCTTAAAATCCACAAAACGCAGTAAATCATGAAGCTCTCCCGCGCGCCGCAGGAGAAGAGGACGCACCAGTCGTCCTCGTAAAAGAAGGTGCTTGGCAATCTTCTCACTGAATCTTCCAACGGTATCACAATGCTCTTGAATATGAGGAGGGAGCATCACATGCAGTCGCCACTCACAAATCTGCTCATATGACGGAAGTACGACATCAGAAAATTGCACCTCTGCCGTACGTACGTTTGAGTTCTCGCATATGTCAATCAAAATAAACAGTCCATCAAAGGGTACCTCACGCCGATCTGACCACTCAACGCACCGGATACCCAGATGATCATCCGTCGAGGCGAGAAGTTCTTCACTGTCTCGGGGAGAGAGTCGATAACAATCCACATGAAGGAAATTCAGCTCTTTTCCCCGCCTAAAAAAAACATGATGTTGTTCCAGAGCAAACGTCGGACTCGTCACAGGCGTCTCGATGCCAAGCCCTTGAGCAAATCCCTGAATAAACGTCGTTTTTCCGGCTCCAAGTTCTCCGCGAAGAAGGATGGTCAAGGGAAATTCGTAGATTGTTCGGGCAAGAGACGATCCTGCAAAATGCATGTTTTCTCCATCTACAAGCCGAATAGACACTGTTTCACTCATTGACCAAATTAAGTAATAATGCTATTATTATATAAGGAGAATATACACACACTATCTCATGCACACACAAAAATATCATCAAAAAAATCCCTTCAGGAAAGATACTCTCTACCATGAGAAGGATGGATCTTTTACAGTGTGGTATCTCCGACAGAAGTCGTCCTTCTGGATTGCGTCCTTTTCCCTTCTTGCATTTATCGCTGGAAATATGATCGGCCAGCATGGATGGTATACCTTCTGGAATGCCGTCTGGGGCAAGGAGTACAACGATCATCTTATTGTGTACACAGGCACGGTTTCCCCAGTCACACTCATTCCGGATTATAAAAATTGGAAAGAAACATTGCCACAGTCGTATACGGACGTACCGGAAAATCTCCTCATGCCACTGCCATGGTATGACAGTTTCGATCAGAAACAGGGATATCACGATGCATCTTTTCAGCATGATGTCTATTCCATCGGACATTTGGGATCATATCTCACCGGTGGTGAAGGGGATGGAAGCCATCCGGGCGTCGACATTCGCGTTCCTATTGGCACACCAATCGTCAGTATTGCCAATGGAATTGTCACAGATGTTCAGGAAGATCGCACTGGATTTGGAAAGTACGTCGTGATCCGTCATCCCCATGCTCCGGACCCCGATGATCCATCAAAGCTCACTGTGCTGCATTCCGTGTATGCGCATTTGAGCGAACAACTTGTACAAGAAGGAGATAGTGTCATAAAAGGGCAAAAGATAGCCCTCTCTGGAATGAGTGGATTTGCCACCGGGCCGCACTTGCATTTCCAGATTGATCGTGACAGTGCTCCATGGCATCCATATTGGCCATTCACCATAGATGAAGCAGTCGGTGCGAACCTCACTTTCTCACAAGCAATCAATAGCAGATTTTATCAGGAACGCGGATACAAACACACCGTACACTCCATGCTCTATGTACAGGCGGATTATCCTGCAATCAGCACGCCACTGATTGCACAAGCGAAAGAAGAATCCAAAAAAGAATATGTGTCTCCCATTGAACAAATTCTGGCCCGACGCGAAGAGCGTCGTCAGCAACGACTTTCCCGACGCACATTTGTCGACCTTAAGCTCATGGCACAAGCCGGTATGACGGATACGATTATTGAAGGATTGCAAGAACCAGAAAAGCAGGAAGTTGCCGGCGTAGAGATCAGCCACGATGGACGATTTATCGCAGGGCAATCCGAAACCATCGTGCTGACGCTTGTTGATGATGACGGAAAGATCGTTCTTCAACCGCAGTCGGATATCAAGTACCTCCTTCGTCCCGGATACGGAGACATACATATCGAACCGACAACCCTCTCCGCAAACGACTTTCGCAGTGGCATAGCAAAGATTCAGATTCTGTCTCTCGACAATAAAACCATGGTGCTCCATGTTTTGCCCATGAATGTATTGAGCGAACCGCTTCTACGAGAGTAATGAAAGAATCCACGGGAAAAAGGACCACCAACTCTTCCCATCGCTAAAGACGCGTTCCTGTTTCAGATACCAGTTTGCAACGGTCAGAAAGCGATCCGAATGCAATGCCGGCGTACCAAAATCAATACCCTTCACGTCATGACGATAGGCATACGCATACTCTGGAGAATACAGAAACACGGCAGGAATGTCTTTTTTCAGTGCGTCACGCAATTCCAAAAGAGCATCTTCACGTTCCTTCGTCGCTACAAAAGAGCGAATCACTTCAAGTAAGGCATCCACTTCAAATGACGCATACTGCGAAAGGTTATACGCATCAAGACGCAAATCACTTTTCTTTCCCTGCGTGCGTTGCACGGCACTGCTGTGCCAGTACGGATAGGTATCGAGATTATTGAGCAATGATTGTCCGAAGAGAACGACATCATAATCACGAGCAAGAAGGCGTTCTTCAAATTGTTCACGCGTGTCCGGAATATCGATTTTTATGAGTACGCCCAATTCCTTCCATTGCTTTACAATATTTTCCGCAATATCGCGATAGACGGGCAGAGATGGACTCGTCAGCAGAACCATATCGAGAAGTTCTCCTTTTTCATTGATACGCGTTCCAAGAGGATCTTGGTCTCTTCTTGAACGCAGATGTCCATCTTCCAGAAAGAAATCCATAGCTGTGAGATGTTTTTCTGAAGAACGCACGGCAAGAAAATCCGTAACGAGCTTCTGCTCCAGAGAAGCTCTTCGAAATGCCCGCGGATCGGTCGTACGCCAGAGATAAAACGAATCAATAATCGCACCTTTTGCATCACGTAAACGAAGCAGGTTGGTACCAAGTGTAAGAGATCCTGTGGAACCATCTGTCGGGACAAATGCAGTCCAGCTTCCCGTAGATGATTGCTCAACAAGAACATCATTCAGTGTCAGGCCTGTTTTTCCTTTCAAGAAAGCACCCGTAATTGTTACGATCGCTCCCGTATCCAGAAGAACAATCGGATCCATCTGAAGCATGCCGACCCGGTTCGCCTCCTGTTCCTCCAAAAGACGTTGCAAACGGAGCTTCTCCGGGAAATACCATTCCGAATCAAACAGCGCCCCTTGTGCAGCAGACGCATCAAACTGATATCGCCAGTCGGACGTATCCAATTCCAAAAATGGTGTGTCGACAATGAGAGATGATCCTGCAATGTGTGCGATCTCTTCTTTGTTCGTTCCCAGCTGCAACCCCAAACGCAACTTTGGATCACGCAGCACCGGATGATCGAGATTGAAAAAGAGTGCCGTATATTGTGGTAAGCTGTACGTCAACACATCAAATCGTCGTGGCATCATAAATGTGCCATCATCTTCGCGTGGAACGAGCCGGATGCCATCCAGATTTCCCACGTCCGAAAGGAGCGTGCGAAAATTGGGAAACACCCGAAATACCATTCGTTCCAGATGATGGATCTCACTGGAGGCAGGCTGTATGAAGTGTTCCAACGTGATCTCCGTACTCAATTCCGTCTGTATCAAACTCTTAAAACGATAGGGACCGGTGCCAATGGGATGGAATCCAAAGTCAAATACTTCACTGAGACGATTCACAGGAATGCCTTCAAAAGAACGACGGGGGAGCAGACCCAGAGTCAGATTACTCGGAAAGAAGGAATACGATTCCTCCAACCGGAACTGCACGGTCCGTTCATCAATCTGCACAATCTCCACACCACGAAAGTTCTGCTGAAGAAGCGTGTTGGGAAAATCCGGATTTTGAATGGTTTTGAAAGTAAACAGAATATCGTCAGACGTGACCGGATGCAGATGTTCTTTTGTTGAATCGTGCCAGAAAATATTCTCTTTCAATTTGACAGTGTATATTTTCCCATCCGAAGAAACGTCTAATAAAGCAAGATCTTCTTCAATGTCCTTTGTGTGCGGATTGTATCGAAGCAGTCCCGTAAAAATAAGAGACACCATGTCGCGATTGACATCATTTGTGAGAACGAACCACGGATTTAAGGGACGAAATTCTCCGATAGCGCCTTCGATATATGTGCCACCCTCTTGCGGCACTAAAAAGGTATTCTCACGGTAAAACCTGCTCTGCAGAATGGCGGCACTCCCGAAAAATGCAACGAGCAGCAGTGAAAACACTGCGTGTTTCCATCGTATCCACCGAAAAAAATGCTGTCGAACCGAATGCATCTAAAAAAAAGATACTAGAAAATGTACCACTGCAGCACTGCCAAAATGAAGAAAAGCGCACAGAGCAGAGTCGTAACCTGAAAAAGGACTTTTTCCGCTCCACGCCTTTGTACAACGAGAGTCTCTCCGCTTCCGCCAAACACCGAAGACAATCCCGATGCCCGCTGCTGTACAAGAATACAGAGGGAAAGTAAAATACTGACAACAATCTGGAGAAGAAACAGAAAATTCATAGTATGCATAGGCTACAGGAAAACGGGAAAAAGGCAATCTCTGCTCTTTGCAGCTATGCGAGGCACCTTTCGCTACATTTTCTCTTACCGCGCCGCGCGTAGCTCTCGTTCAGTTCGTTCACAAGAGCGAAGTGTGGTGGGCGGTACAGGAGTCGAACCTGTGACCTACTGGGTGTAAACCAGTCGCTCTAGACCAACTGAGCTAACCGCCCACATCATCCTCATTATGTTTACGATGATTACAGCGCTCGGAAGATTTCCTGCATCAAAGCGACGATCGTCGAGAAGTTGAGATCAAAGGGGATATCAAGAAGGCGACTGATCCATGACACCAGGAAAAAGGCGATAAAAGAAATAACAAGTCCGATAATCGCATAACGGATTGTATTTGTTGCCTTCTTAATCTTCTCATCATCTCCCGCAGAAAGAATGAAAGAAATTCCACCCCAAATAATAAAGAGAAGCGAAAGAATGGAAGCAAAAATGATGCTCAAAGCGATCAGAGTTGCAACAACATCAATGATACTGCCGCCTTCAAGAAGATCACGAATCATAATACAAAAGGAGTTAAGGAGGTTTCACTATATCAATTTTATGAACCCGGTTCCAGGATTTTCAGATTAATCCGTTGTTTTTCATTCCCTCCGATAACACGAACGAGCGTACGAAGCGCTTTCACCGTCTGTCCGCTCTTTCCAATGAGCTTTCCCATATCACGATCACTGACGCGCACGGTCAAAAGGATTCCCAAAGAATCCTGCGTCGCCTCGATGGCTAACTGATCATGATCCTCAACAAGAGATTCGAGGACAAACTTGAGAAAGTCGTAACCGGGAAGGGAGGAGGACATTGAGATGATAGGGGATAGGTGATAGTGATAGCTTCTTCGCTTTAGGATTTCTTGGTTTCTTCTTTCTCGGCTCCCTTTTTCTTCCGATGCACATACCTCTTCACAAACGGTTGGGCTTCCTGCATTCCTCCTTTCACGAGAAGACGAGCCACAGTACTGCTCGGAGCGGCCCCATGCTTCAACCAATGCCGGATACGATCATTCTTTACTTCCCATACTGCAGGATTTCGATCGGTCAGATAATGACCCACAATTTCCAGAAAACGCCCCTGTACCGCCCGTCGTTTTTCTGCAACGACAAGACGGTAGGTCGGAATACCTCTTCTGCCGGTTCGCTGAAGACGAATCATGAGCATTCCGCAAAAGTCTACAAGTTTTCGCCAAAAGGGCAAGACCAGCCGTTTGGAAGAGCTCTATCTCTAAAAATGCTGTGATCAGTCCTGATTGTCTATTGCATTATTCCAATGCTCTCTGCATCATTTTGGAACTTTTCCCCCATATTTCTCCCTCTAAAAATATGCGTATCCGTTTTTCGCTTTTTCAGGGTTTGCTCCTCGTATGCCTTGGAGTCACTCTTGGGAATGCAAGCGCTGCATTGAGCGCCACTCTGCTTGGATCTGTACTATTCCCAGATGTCCAATCGGGAATGTACTACGACTCCGCAGTGGGAGAACTCTATAACAAAGGTATTATGAAAGGATATGATGATGGCACTTTCCATCCGAACGATTACGTTACGCGTGGACAAATTGCCGTTATGTTTCAGAGATTTATGAATGGGGGAGAGGTTGTCGCAACCAATGACAGCCAGTCGTCAAGTGCCACGACGAGAACAACTACAACGCGTTCGTCATCCAGCAGTGTAAAAACGAGCTCGAATCTTACGGCAAATCTCACCGGAAAAGCCATCTTCTCTTTCTCAAAAGAGAAATTTGCTTTCCCCGAAAAAGTAAATCAAATCTCTCTTCTTGTAGAACGCAGTGGAGATCTGTCAGCGGCAACCGTGGAAATTCATACGGAGAGCGAAACAGCAAAAGAGAATGAAGATTTTCTCGCCGTACATAAAACGCTGGAATTCGCCAAAGGCGAAACCTCTTTGGTAGTGGTCATATACATTAAAGACGATGCAAAGAATGAAGGAAGTGAACTATTTCATCTCGTCTTAAGTAATCCCGGCAACTCTGCAGCTGTCGGAGAGATCGGCAGCGCCGCCATCACCATACTTGATGACGAAGATCCACTGGGAACAAATGTTCCATTGGAAGGCAAAAGCAGTCAAGGAACGTATGCCTTCAGTGCGCTCGAATATGCGTTTGCCGAAGACGCAGCAACAGCCACCGTCACCGTGAATCGCACAGACAGTGCAACGGTTGCCGCATCCATCGAATATGACGCTGGCAGCAATACGGCAATTGAAGGAAAGGACTTTAAAACGACCAAAGGAATACTGGAATTTGCAGAAGGAGAGAAAAAAAAGAACTTCACTATTTCTCTCGTGGATAACGACGTCGTTGACGGAAATGTTTCCGCATATCTGTATCTGCGACATGAAGGAAAAGTCATCGCAAAATCTATCTTGACTATTATTGACACCGAAGCAGCTGCTTATGACAACGGGAAGTTTAAATTTTCAGATTCGAACTTCTCTGTTCAAGAAGGAGAGAAGATGGAAGTCGTCATTATTCGTCTCGGAGGAGCAAAAGGAGACGTGAGTGTGGACTACGCAACCAGCGCCGGTACGGCCAACCCGAGTATGGATTATTCGGATATCTCCGGCACGATGGAATTTAAAGAAGGAGAAATGAAGAAATCATTTTTCGTTTCCACAAAAGCCGATTCTGATAATGAATCCGATGAAACGGTCACGCTTACACTTCAAAACCCAACAGGAGGCGCCGTCGCAATTTTTCCGGACATCGCGACGCTGAATATCAACGACTGATGTTCTTTACCGTCTGCTGCGCAACGTCTTCCCACCCCCGGTTCCATCGTTCATGCGAATGAAACGGGGGATTTTTATATGCGGAAATCAGTGAATGTACTGTTGGTTCAATAAACATTCCACGATTTCCAATCATCTCCATAATTGCTCCGGTACGCGTCGCGATAACCGGACATCCGCATGCAAGTGCTTCTGCAACCGGCAAACAGAATCCTTCATAGGATGTCGCCGTGATGAATGCACGCGCCGCACAGTAGAGTGCGGGAAGATCATCTGTCGGAATAGTTTGTAAAACGCGCACACCGGCGACTTCTTTAGGAAGAGTACCCTCACCAATCACAAGAACAAGTTCGGTACCCATGCAATCACTTTTTGTAAATGCTTCGATAAGAAGAGGAATATTCTTGTGTTGCTTCGTGTTACCGACATAGAGAAAAAATGGCTTATTCAGGAAATATTTTTCACGAACCGATTTCTGTATTTCCAAAGATTGCGGGCAAAAGAGGGGATTCACTGCTTCGTGAATAATCGAAACCGCATCCTCTGCGAGGCTATACATCTTCATGAGATCATCTGCCACCGTTTTACTGACCGTAATCACATGTTTTGCACGTTTGACGGCATGGTTCATTACCGTGCGATATGCAAATTGACGAAAGAGTGATGCGTGGTTAGGAAAGCGATGAAGTATCAGATCGTGAATCGTCACAATAAACGGTACGGGGCATAAGAGGGGAATATTAAAATGTGGTGCAAAATACAGATCGACCTTTGCATGACGAATGGCTCCGGGAAGGAGGAGTTGTTCGGCGAGAGAGTAATGGGAATAGGCGGTAGGTTGTAGGCCGTAGGTTGTAGGCGGTAGCGCCCGTAACCAACCGTCATCCTTCAATCGTGTAAATAGTGTGTAACGAATAGGATCGTCACGTTGAAGGAGTGCTTTTACCAATTCTCGCGTGTAGCATCCCAGCCCGCTCTTTGTACTGGCAAAACGGCAATCAATGCCCACGTGCATCATGTGCTGTATCATACAGCAATGAGAATAGAACAAGGAGTCAAGCAATCAGGCATTGCAACGGAAGATTGCGAGGTTCTTTTAGTGCATATTCTGCACAAAGACCGATCTTGGATTCTTGCCCATCCAGAACACGCTCTCACATCAGATCAGCAGCAGCTGTTTGCAGAATGGATCACGCGACGAAGTGGAGGAGAACCTGTGGCCTATATTACAGGAGAAAAAGAATTTTATGGAAGGATGTTCGATGTCGATCCACGAGTACTCATTCCACGACCAAGCACAGAGGGATTGATCGATCTCACCCTCGAAATACTTCACCCTTCGCAGAGCCCACGATCGGCAAACACTTTTCACTGTCGCTTCATCGATTCCGAAATAATCGGCATCGCTCATCTCTTCGTACGCAGTCCCACTTCGTCCGGTTCTGTACAACCTATCCTCATCGACGTCGGGAGCGGCTCCGGATGCATTGCCGTAACGCTTGCCTGTGAAAGACCCGACGTGAACATTATTGCCACAGACATCAGCCATGATGCATTGATCGTCGCACAAAAAAATGCACAGAAGCATGGCGTCGATCGGCGCATTGATTTTCGACAGGGGAGTCTGCTCGATCCAATGATGGATCTCGACATGCCTTTTCTCATCATTTCCAATCCGCCATACATTCCGGATGATGAGAACGTATCTCCGGATATCAAAAATTACGAGCCGCACGGTGCGCTCTTTGGCGGAAATGCTGGAACATACATCCTCAAAAATCTCATAAAAAAAGCACAAAAACATCCATTCTGTCTTGGCATAATCATTGAATGCAGACACGATCAAAAAGAATTCGCAATGGACAAATTGTCACAAATGGAGTAGTATGTTCTGATATGTCTATGGCTGACATCCACGGGTGCGATGTCACCATCCTGCGACCACAGGAGACGAGTTGGTATACATTCTTAAAAAATCCTGAAAAATACAATGCATTCATTAATGATTGGCTTGATTATTTCCGTTCCGAGGTCGAAGACATTGCACATACGCATGCCATACCGCTCCATATTTATGATCATCAGTTAACCGATATTCTTCCTGATCATCGAAACACCCGATGGATCAAAGAATCAGATGTACTTACTTTGGTTGACCCCGAAGCGCATGCCGTTGAATACATCGAAAAACATATGCGCAATAACCCCGTTATGCGTACAGTGATTGGATTTTCTTCCGTCGAAGAACGTGACAGGCTACTCGAATTTTTTGCACGGTATCAAGTGCCCCTTTTCACAAAACAGGAGTGCACTGTTGCACGGATTCTGACCATTCAACTTCAGGAAGAAGATCGCATGCGTGCTATTGCCACCAAAGCACTGTTGTATCCAAACTAATTCTCCAGTCTCTCGCCCCATTTGAGCTTGGAACGAAGCGTCGGGAAAAATGTATCTTTTTTGTGGCGCAGGAATTTAATCGTTGTGCCATTCATGAATGCCGTCACACGATCCTGATATTGCAGTTCAAAATATACCTGTCCATCGAGCGTTAAGCTCAATTGCGTATCAAAAAAACGATTCGGACGGGGAAGAACTTCGATTTCGACTTTCTGATCCCCGGGAATAACGATCGGTTTCTGACTGAAACTATGCGGATTCAGTGGTGTGAGAATCATCGCATCGAGCTGCGGATGCACAATCGGACCTCCTGCAGCAAGCGAATATGCCGTTGATCCTGTCGGTGTGGAAAGAATAATACCGTCAGCATGAAATACTGTGAGATCCTCCCCATTCACGCGCGCAGAAAGATCGACGAGTCGCGCAATGGCGCCTTGAGCAATAACGGCGTCGTTAAGCACATATCCTTTGAAGAGTATTTCTGAACCACGATGCACTTCGGTATGAAGCAATGTTCGTTCATCGAAAACGCCATCGCCATGAAGAAGCTTCGCAAGAGACTTCTTTACATCATCTACATGAATCTCTGTCAAAAAACCCACAGAACCTCTGTCGATACTCACAATTGGCACAGAAAAGTTCTTGAGATCCCGCACGGCACGCAAAATTGTTCCATCACCCCCAATGACGATAAGAAGATCTATATTGCCATAATCAATTGATGATGCGAATCTGCGCGTACAGAAAAGTTCACCGATGCGCTCTGCATCTACCTGAACATCAACATCCAAATCGCAGAGCACTTCCATGACATCCGAAACGGCACTGTCCTTCTCATTGAAATCTGATTTGACCGTCAGGCCCACGCGTGAATAATTCATCATGAAGGGAGTGTAATACAGTCGAGAATTTTCTCAATCACATGCTTCCAAGAGAAGCTCTTAGCACGCTGCAGACCTTTTTCCTGCAATTCCCGTCGCAGACTCTCATCAGAAAGCAGTTTTTTCAGCCCATCACCAATCGAAAACACATCCTCCGGATCTACAAAGACCGCAGCATCACCCGCCACTTCTTCAAGACTCCCGCGTCTTGATGTCAGTACGGGAATGCCAAGAATCATCGCATCCAGTACCGGAAAACCGAATCCTTCATACAGAGAGGGAAATGCGAATAACGTACTCGTCTCCAAAAATTCTTGCAATTGTTCGTCGGAAACGTATCCCAACCAGCACACACGAGGGGTCTCTTTCACTTTCCGAATAATATCCGCATCATGCCAACCGCGGGACCCGATAAGAATAAGTTGTGCATCCGTATCAATCTTTGAAAATGCCTCAATCAATCGCAATTGATTTTTGCGTGGACACAGTGTGCCAATACAAAGAATGTGTTTCCTTTTTATTTCTGATCTCTGTCTTCTGATTTCTGATTTCATCATTGTCGGTCCTGCCCCTACCATAGAAATCTTTTCTCCATCCATCCACGGAAATCGTTTTATCAAGTCCTTCTTCGTTGATTCACTTATTGTAAAAACAAACGCTGCTCTTTTCAGACATCGAGAAAGGAGGAGCCGTTCGATGAATGTTGCTTTCCTATTATGCGGCTCATCGTGAAATGCAATGAGATCATGCACAACGGGAAAGCAGCGAATACGGCACGGCAAGAATGCCGGAACAATGAAACTCGTCGGACTGATATATTTCGTTCCCGGTTTCTGCCTGCAGAGAAAAAACCAAACAGCGACGTGCCACAGAATGCCACGGGAAAATTGCCGGATGCGAACATGGGCAGCAGTATTCCACTCTCGTGCAAGCGGTCGATCTGTAAGCAAAAGAAGAGGAATTTCCTTTTTGATAAGTTCCGAAATGCAATGATACGTCCAAAGCCCCTTCCCGGTTGGGGAGGAAACACCTGCCTCACGCACATCTATAATGAGTGAATTCATATGACAATTATCAATGTTCAATGATCAATTTTCCTCTATGCTACATGAACATACTATGAATATGTCTTTTCTGCGAAATATCCGAAATCTGGATATTGGAGAGCGCATGCTCAACTCTGCTGCTCTTGTCAGTATCATCGGAATTTTTCTCCCATGGATATCCGGACAGTGGCTTGGGGGAGAATCTATTCGCTACTCCGGATTGCATTTTTACACCTCTTCTATCGGCTGGAGCGTGTTTGTACTCAACACCTTTATTTTCAGTATCACCGCTGTGCCACTCATAAAAAATGGCGCCTGGCGCCTGCAAAAAAAAGACCTTATACGCCTCCTTTGTGCTCTCCAGTCAAGTATTCTCCTTCTTGCCGCCCTCTCCATCCTCACAAAATTCACTTTCGAATTCTCCAGACTTGACGTGCGTTTCGGTATTTATGTTGCCTTATTCGGGAGTCTTTTTGTAACATTTGAATCATTTTGTAAATGGAAAGAGCAACCAGCATGGACAATACCTTTACCAAAAGAACCTGTACAAGATGGCAAAAAAATCGATAATCCACGAAAGTACGACGTCTCCGCTCTCCCGCCGCCGCCACCTCCACCTGTCGAAGAGCATAGAATTCATTCATTTTCTCAACATCTATGACCGAAAAGGAGAACAATTTGCCGGATCACGAACTCGTCTACGTCGATCCAGAACAAAAAACAATCGTCGGCCCCATAGAATGGGGCCGCAATGGAAAATTGAAATCTTTTCCCATCCCCAAAAAAGAAACAGGAGAGGAAACGCGCGTACGAAGGAGAAAATTCTTTCCTATCTGCACGGTAAAAGCTGCAAAACGTATCTGGAAAATCAGCGGGACCATCGCTCCTCGTCCTCCCATGCCCTTCGACGATGCGATGGCGAAAGCGCTACAAGAACCGTACTGGGATTAATCGATTTTCAACATCTCACATACGTGCTTCACTTCTTCGGATGAACCCGCAATGATAGGTGTCCTTTGATCAATGGCTTCGATCGGAATATCGAGGATTGATCGCGTCCCATCTGATGTTTTTCCGCCAGCTTCCTCAATGAGATACGCAAATGGTCCACATTCATAAAGAAGACGCAGTTTTCCATGCGGATACTTGTTACCACCGATATTTGTAAAAATACCCTGACCCTTCTTGAGGATATGATGCACATCCGCCACCATACAACCGGAATAGCGAAGTGTCAGCGTTCGCTTCAGCCAATCCTGTACTACCGCGGCATATGCCGCATTATCCGATATCGCACGTAAATTCCCCGGGCTATAATTTTTTGCTTCATCCGTGATATGCAGATTCTCCGATAGCATCGTGCTTTCACCGTTATCATCAATGGCGAACTCATGGACTCTTTTTCCGACGGAATAGACAAGAATCGTTCGTGGACCATAGAGAACATATGCAGCGCCAACTTGCTCGCGTGGCGTTTTTCCAAGCACATCTTTTCCCTTGTAGATACCAAAGATGGAACCAATGGCAAAATTGGCATCGACGAGTGATGATCCGTCGAGAGGATCGTACGTAACGGTATAGAGAGCGTCGGAAGAAAGCTCTACAAAATCATCCTGCTCTTCGGACGCGCACTGAAGAGCGACACCGCTCTTCTTCAAATGATCCTGAATCAGAGAATCACTCAATACATCCAGTTTGAGCTGCTCTTCACCAAACTGATTAGTGGAACCGGCTTGCCCGGTTTCCAGTGTCTGAAATTCCGTATGAATGGCCTGTCCAATGCGCGACAAACAAAGAATGACCTGTTGCAGGTCATCAGGAATGTCAGAGCAATGAAGGTGATCACGAAGCAACATGCGCTTTTACTTTTGGAAGAGAGTCTGATTCGTCGGATGAATTCAGAAAATTGCCAATCCGCATCACAAGTTCGGTCACCCGCATCGCATATCCCCATTCGTTATCATACCACGCAAGTATTTGCGCCGCATGATCACCCACAACTTTTGTGGATGGCATATCCACAATGGAGGAATGTGGATCAGTCTGAAAATCAATCGAAACACATTGATCATCGCAGAGTGACAGTATCCCACCCATATATTCATCGCTTGTCGCTTCCCGAAGGACTGCGTGAATACCATCTGCCGTCACAGCCTTTTTAAAGGCAAATGCCATATACGCGCAACTCACTGTTGGCACAGGAACACGAAATGCCATGCCATCGATTTTACCTTTTAGATGCGGAAAAATATTTGCACATGCTTTCACGGCTCCGGTTTTTGTCGGGATCATGGAAAGTGTCGCAGCCCGGGCTCGTCGCAGCTCGCCTCCTTCTTGTGATTTATTGTCAAGAAGGTTCTGGGTTGCCGTATATGCATGAACAGAATTGACCAAAAGGTGCTCAATTCCGAATGCGGTATCAAGCACTTTAATTACCGGTGCAATGCAATTTGTCGTACAGGAGGCGTTCGAAAGAATCAGATGATCTGCATCCACAACCTCATCATTCACACCAAGAACAACCATCGGCGTATCATCTTTCATTGGAGCCGTCACAATCACGCGCTTTGCTCCGGCAGTCAGATGTGGTCGCACTGCCTCTGCATGTATGAATTTTCCCGTCGATTCGACGACAATATCGATATGGAGTTCTTTCCAGGGGCACTTTCCCGGATCCGGCTCACACACGACCCGTACCAAAGAACCACCAACGATAAAATCATTTCCTTGCACTTCTACGTCAAAAGGAAAACGACCGTGAAGAGAATCATACTTCAAAAGATACGCACGCATCGTCGCATCAGACGATGCATTCACCGCCACCACTTCCACTTCTTTTCTGAAATGTTGTATAAGCTGCCGATGGACATTGCGCCCGATACGGCCATACCCATTAATTGCAATCCGGATCACGAGAGGTAGTGTAAAGGAAAGAGGATTGATTATCCAACAGCCCCGATAATCACGCCAAGAAGAGAGCAGAAGCCGCCGATGATCCAGAGGCGCATGGTGACTTTGGATTCGCCCCAGTCGAGAGCCTCAAAGTGATGATGAATAGGGGCAGCTTTGAAGACTTTTTTGCCGCCACGGAATTTCTTACTCGTGAGCTGAACAATGACCGAGAGCATCTCGATTACGAAAACAAATCCGATAAGAGGAAGAATAAGCACACTATCGATCATAAGCGCAATCACCGCCAACGTTCCTCCGAGGGCGAGCGAACCGGTATCTCCCATAAAAAAAAGCGCCGGTGGCACATTATTCCAAAGGAAAGCCACAATCGCACCAACACACACGGCACAGAATGCCGCAAGAACGGAAAATCCGTGAATGTAAGCAAGAACGCTAAAAGATCCAAAAGCAATTACAAGAAGACCGCCGGCAAGGCCATCGAGCCCATCCGTGACATTCACCGCGTTCGCCGTTCCAATAAGGACAAACATAAAAATCGGCACATACCACCCTCCGACTATAAAATTTCCATAAAAAGGAATATGGATCTGATCGTAGCCAAGTTTTGTGTGAAACCAGAGAGCACCAAGAATACTAATAAGGAATAAAAAGGACAGTTTTGGAAGCACATCCAATCCCTTCTTTTTCCCTATACCCAATATATTGAGATAATCATCGATCCCACCCAAAACCGCCATCGAGACGAGCGTAAAGAGCGGGAGATACACTTCACCCCTCTGCAGAAGCGAGTGCTCGACAATACCCATGAAGGAGAGTCCTCGTGAAAAAAGAACGGTCAAAAGAATTGCACTCCAGATGAGCATGCCTCCCATCGTCGGCGTACCGAATTTATCTTTATGATATTTACGAAAAATACTCGGCTCACGGCCATCCACCGTTTCCACCCGTAGTTGTTTTCCAAGTCGATTTCTGCGCAGAAACGCTACAAACCACGGTGTAACAAGCAATCCTAAAAGGAATGCGAAAAGCATGTAGCCAAGAACAGAAAGTAAGGGAATATCGGGACGAGGTAAAATCATGCGAAAAAAGAGTACATGAGGAAGATCATATATTACATCTCGTCCAAACTATGGATCGTATCGACGTCGTAAAAACGCATCTGTTCTTTTTTGAAGAGAAGTTCCGTACGACCCGTGGGGCCGTTTCTGTGTTTACGAATGTAGAGATCTGTCATGCCGGGACGATCGCTATCCTCGTCATAATAATCCTCGCGATACATCATCAGAACCACATCCGCATCCTGCTCAATCGAACCGGAATCACGCAGATCAGAAAGCGCCGGGATGTTTCCCGGTCGACTTTCCACAGCCCGTGAAAGCTGCGACAATGCCATGACAGGTATATGAAGTTCACGGGCAATTTGCTTTAACGAACGGGAAATTTCTGAAATTTCCTGCACGCGGTTCCCGGCATAACTCGCATTTCCCGTTGTCAAAAGTTGTATATAGTCGACGACGATCAGATCCAAACCATGTTCCATCTGAAGTCGACGCGCCTTCGTTCGCAGTTCTGTCAGAGAAGAAGCGACGGCATCATCAATAAAAATATTCGCTTTCCCAAGTTCATCCATAATCGGACCCATATTCTGAAAATCACTATCATCCAGCTTTCCACGTTGCAACTTCCACGAATCCACGCCAAGCATAGAAGAAAACAAACGATCGACTAATTGTTCCTTACTCATCTCCAAAGAAAATATTCCGACCGATTTTCCAAAACGGACAGCGGCATTTTGGGCAACATTTAAGGCAAAGCTCGTCTTTCCCATGCTGGGACGCGCTGCAACAATGATAAGATCACTCGGTTGCAGTCCGGAAAGTTTCCTATCCAATGCCTGAAATCCTGTCGGCACTCCCTTCACTGCCTCCTTGTCTTCCGTTTCATGCATTTCGGCAAAACGCTCGTAGCGTTCTGAAAGAATATCGCGAATATGAATGAATTTCTCTTTTAGAAACGTATTCGTCACCTGAAAAACTTCGCGCTCCACTGCATCAAGAAGCTCGATAACCGGTGTATCCAGATGGAATCCCAAACCCACGATTGTTCGTCCTGCTTCGATAATACGTCGATGTACGGCCTTCTCTTTAACAATCTGTCCATATTGATAGACATGAGATGCCGTGGGCACTGAAGATGCCAATTCTGCCAAAAATGCGCTTCCGCCAATCTCTTCAATTTGCTTATGGTCACTTAATTGATCCGCAATCGTGACGAAATCAATGAGTTCGTGCTTCTGATATAAATCCATCATCGTCTGAAAGACCAGACGATATTTTGGATCGTAGAAATCTTCAGGACGCAGGAAATCGGATACGCGAATAATCGCTTCCGGATCTACAAGAAGAGATTGGCGGACCGTCCGTTCCGCTTCCGGGGAATGGGGGGGAGAATCTAATGCCGGAATCGATGACGTCACCATAGACAGATATCATATCCTCAAATCTTATGAGAGACATTTATTTTTTGGACGAAACTTCGTTGGATAAGTCCACCTTTGCTTCTTTGCGCACCTTCGTTTCGATTTCTTTCATGAATTTCGGATTCGCACGAAGAAAACATCGCGCCTGTTCCCGTCCTTGTCCGATCGTTTCCTCTCCATACTGATAATAACTCCCGGACCTCTTCACAAAGCCGTACTTTACACCTGAATCGAGAATATCGCCGGAACGACTCACACCTTCGCTATGAAGAATATCAAATTCCGCCTGACGAAACGGAGGAGCCACTTTATTCTTTACCACTTTTACACGCGTGCGGCTCCCGACAATGACTTGCTCGCCCTGCTCATTCTTATCAAGAATTTTCTCGATCCTGCGTACATCCAATCGCATAGAGGAGTAGAACTTCAGTGCATTCCCGCCAGTTGTGGTTTCGGGATTACCGAACATCACGCCAATCTTCATGCGAATCTGATTAATAAAAATCACCGAGCAGTGTGTTTTACTCACAATAGCCGTGAGCTTGCGAAGCGCCTGACTCATAAGTCGCGCCTGAAGCCCCATATGACTGTCTCCCATCATCCCTTCAATCTCCGCTCGTGGCGTGAGGGCGGCAACGGAATCGATCACAATGACATCGACTCCTCCGGACCGTACGAGCGCCTCAACGATCTCCAGAGCCTGTTCTCCCGTATCCGGTTGCGATAGAAGAAGCGCATCTATATCTACACCAATACGTTTTGCGTAATGTATATCCAGAGCATGCTCCGCATCGATGAATGCCGCTTTTCCACCAAGACGCTGTGCTTCAGCAATCGCATGGAGCGTGAGAGTTGTCTTGCCCGAGGCTTCCGGGCCAAACACTTCGATAATACGTCCACGGGGAATTCCACCTCCAAGAGCGATATCCAATGAAATGGATCCGGAAGAAAATGTGGGGATTCGCGTTCCCGGTCCATCACCCATCGTAATAATCGAACCCACACCGTATTGTTTTTCAATCTGGGCAATCGCTGCCTTGAGCGCATCAGAGCGATTCTCTTTCTGTTGATCAGTAGAAGATTGTGAAACAGTGGCATTTTTCATCATAGTAGGAAGAAGAGAAAATAGGTAAACGAACGTACACCCACTTTGAAAGTGTAACAGAAAGCAGTCAAGGAACAACCTGTTGCTCTTATGGAGAAGTTGTCGTGTGATGAACGCACACACCGGTTTCTGCTTTTAAAGAAGGGAAGGCACAATACTCATCTTCTAAACAGAGCAATCCGCGAGGACCACCACACGGAAGCAAACTTCCCGAACTCTGTACGACAACAGAATCCTGTTCCATAAACTTCATTGTGCGCAGCATCCGTAAAAATCCGGAACGCACGGAGGGATCTTCCGCACCATCCTGCGTGAGCGTCAGAATGACTGTTTCTGAATCCCGTTTGAGAAACACTTGCTGTCCACCATGCGTTTCATAAAAGAGACGTATCGCAGGAATGCCATCGACAACAAGAAAATCACCGCTGGCCGGTAGGGGATCACTGCTTCGATCAATGCCGACAATCGGCAGAAAAGAACCAGATACTGTGAAAAAAACACGTGAAGCATCTTCATGCCGCACCCACCAAGATGGCGCATGGAAGCGCAGAGAAAATGCCGATACATTCCATTGCTTTTCCTGTTCAATCCGTCCCTCCACATGAGACACAACGAGAACAGAAAGATCCTTCGGATCGACATTCCGTTCCACTGTTCCCATGAGCAACACTTCCTGATCTTCATACGGCTGCAGACGTACGGTTGGACTTTCGACATAGAGAATCGTGGAACCATCCTTCTCCAGAACATGCGTACCGCGACGCACCGCAGAAAGATGTGCTCGTCGCAGGATTCCTTTCACCTCTGCATCGCCTTCGGAAAAAAGATGCTCGGGAAAGCCCATTTGACATCCTTCTAAAAAAAGCATGCAGGCAGTCCAAATGCAGAGCAGTATCAAGGACTGTTTTTTACTACCTCTTCTTTGTATCATCAAATGCATATACAGCACGTCCTACACGGACGAAAAATGGCATTTTTTGGAGATTAAGAGAAATTGTTCCAACCTTCACCGTACGCTGCTTTGCCACTTCGGCAATAATTTCCTTTTTACTTAAAGGACCTTTCTCCTTGAGAATATTTTCGATCACATCTGCAACCGTTCCCGGCTCATACCCCCATTCCTTGAGTGCATATAAACCACGACCAACAAGAACAAATTGTTCATAACGAATGAGTTCGTTATGCACAGCCTGTACGGTGACATTCTTATGATCAAACCTCATGTCACGAATGCGGTTGGCGATTTCCATGAAATGAAGAGGATGACCGGATTTTTTCAGCACGATTTCCACCTTGTCGCGAATACTGCGCGGACGCACAAAGCGCCATTCCGTGAGCCCCCATCCTTCATCAATATTCCGCAAACGCTCATCAATTGTTAAGCAACTGGCAATAAGTTCTTTACTGGGAATACGATCTTTAAAAAGTTGCATTGCCTGCACTGCTGTCACAAGATTCTCTTCTCCCATACAGGATTTTCGTTTCTTGAGAATTTTCACCACCGTATCGGTGATCAGAGAAACATCTTCCATTGCCAGAGCAGACAGACGCCAAAAAGGCGCATACGAACCATTTTTGCTTCCGTTATCCATATCCGCATCAATGGAAAACGACAAACGCAGAATTGCGCCATCGATATCGGTATTGCCTTTTGTCATGATCATCATCTGCGACAGGAGAGTTTCCTCCAGAAGAACACCCCCGTACGTCTGTATACATTCTTTTGCCATGTCATTGACATCATTAAGACGTGTTGTCCGTACCGTCCGGCGAAGTTTGGAAAGGGCAATACTCTCAATCTGACGAATCCGTTCCCGTGTTACTTTATATTGTCTTCCGATCTTTTCGAGCGTCTGCTTGGACTGTCCAAGAAGTGCAAAACGTTTCTTAATAACGCCGGATTCTTTTTCTGTCAGAACCAGAAAGAGATCTTGCAAAAGATTTTCGAGGGAGACAGCCACACCTACTTTCTTTTGTTTCAGAGAAGTGACAGAGCCGGACGAGGTAGATGAAGATAGGGAAGATCGATAATCAGCCATTGAGCGAAAGGGGAAGGATTAACCTTCGTTCTACCAGAACATTGACAGGGAGTAAAAAGTACACGTACGTTTCACGTGGACGAATTTCAAAGGATATTGTGTCCTAAGAAATACCGCATTACCGATACTCTTCAGGAAGAGAAAAGATCGCATTTAATAATACGGATTTTTTTGTAAAATTGTCAAGTTATATTCTGAACAGAAAATATGTACTAGGGGAAATTCATGAAAAAACACGCATGTTATGGAACAAAGGACTTATTGAGTCTGCTGTTCGAGCCAGCAGGACAAAATAGTGCATGCTGCAGCCGCATGAGAATCTCCCACATGCTCTTTCCATGACGTGTATCGTTCATCCCACCATTCGAGAGGAAGAGCACTGTATTTCTGAAGATTTCTGACAACATCCCGCGTATGACGCACCTGCCGTCCTTCGGATCCATCCGGCAGATAAGGCATCCCGATAACAAGAAGCTCGGCATCCCGATCCCGAATGACAGAACACACCGCCTGCACACACTCTTCAGAAGAAGAATGCGACAGTGTGGGCAGAGGCACGGTGCACTGCGTGCGGGGATCAAAAAAAGCGAGACCGGTTTTTCGCGTCCCGATATCCAGAGCAAGAATTCGCTGATGTGTGCTGTTCTCTATTGACACAATTTTGAGAGTGCGGATTTCCTTCGCGCAGCCGTGCGCCAGTGCAGGATGTTTTTCTTCGTGGACATATCAAGTGCTGAAAAAACGAGCGGAAGGAGAGCGCGAGCCTGTTCTTTGTTTCCTTCGGCCACGGCATTGGACAGTTTGCGCACGATCGTCTTCATATATCGTGAAGAAGCGCGACGCCGGATACGGCGATTTTCGCTTTGTTTCATGGCCTTCTTGGCAGATTTCATTTGGGACATTGTGGAAATGATAAGAGAAAATCAGACATCTGGTCAAGAAAAAGCCATATTGACCCATACTGCCCCAAGAGTACAATATTCGCTATATGTGTGGGATTTTTGGATATATAGGGAAACGAACAGATGCGGGTACCATTGTCATCGACGGAATTAAAAACCTGGAATACCGGGGATATGACTCGTGGGGGATCGCTCAAAGACAAGGGAATCTTATTATCGTCGAAAAGAATACGGGGAAAATTAGCGACGTGGATACTGCCCGCTTCCATCAGGAATGTTCTGCTGCCATTGCGCATACACGTTGGGCAACGCACGGCGGCGTAACGCAGTTGAATGCTCATCCTCACACAAGCAGCGACATGCATATCGCTGTCGTACATAACGGAATCATTGAAAATAATGAACTTCTGCGCAAGAATCTGCAGGAAAAGGGGCATATATTCTTATCGGATACGGATACGGAAGTGATCCCGCATCTCATTGAAGAAGAACAGAAGATCTCATCCGATTTTGCTTCAGCTTTTCAAAGAGCCTGCAAAAAACTCGAAGGCCGGTACGCCATCCTTGCCATGAATACCAAATCCGGTTCACTCGTCGCTGCACGAAAAGGTTCACCACTCATCGTTGGCGTGGCGAAAGATCAGGGATACTTCATCGCATCCGATATTCCCGCATTCCTGAATTACACACGCACAGTACACTATCTTGACGATGGAGAAATGCTCGTCACCGATGGATCATCCATCCTCTTTGCCGACCTCGAAAGTGGAAAAGAGCATCCGAAAAGACACATCAAAATTACTCGAACAGTGGAAGAGACACAGAAAGGAGATTTCGATCACTTCATGCTTAAAGAAATCATGGAGCAAAAGGAAACCATCGCGAGAGCTGTCAATCAGAATGAGGAACAAATTCGTACGATCGCCGATGCCATCAAAAATGCACAGGGAACATTTCTTGCCGCCTGTGGTACTGCTCATAAAGCCTGCATGGCTGCAGAATACTTCTTTTCTGTTATTGTCCAGCATCATGTGAATGTTGCCTCTGCCGGAGAATTCAAACTCTTTCATCACTTCCTGAAGCCAGAGAGCCTCTTAATTGTTGTCAGTCAGAGTGGAGAGACAGCTGATGTCCTCGAGGCCATGCATATTGCAAAATTGAAAGGAGCTAAAGTTCTTGCCATTGTGAATAACGAAGGATCCACCATCGATCGCGAAGCGGATTTCACGCTTTCGATCAACGCCGGACCCGAACGCGCGGTCGCATCGACCAAAGCGCTCACGGGACAAATGGCTGTTCTGATGTTGATCGCCTACACACTCGCCGGGAAACTTCACGAAGGAAAGACGCTGCTCCTTGAAACAGGATCCATGATTAATGATATGTTGAACCCGCGATACCTCGAACGCATCAAAGCCCTCGCACAGACATTGAAAGAAGAAGAGGACTGTTACATTATCGGCAAGAGCTGGAATTTCCCCATGGCTCTTGAAAGTGCGATTAAGATTCAGGAAGTAAGCTACATTCACGCCGAAGGATTCGCCGCAGCAGAATTGAAGCACGGACCCATCGCGCTTATAGAGGAAAATACACCATGTCTCGTTCTTGTCGGAAACGACGAAGTCACTGTCGACATCATCAATAATGCCATAGAGCTCAAAGCCCGCGGCGCGAAGATCATCGGCGTCGGACCCGCCAGGCATGCCGTCTTCGACGAATGGTTAAAAGTTCCTGATGTCGGCCCCGCTCAAGCGATTTGTAACATCATTCCCATTCAGATTCTCGCATATTACCTGGCAGTGGAACGAGGGAAGAATCCCGATCTGCCAAGGAATTTGGCGAAGTCCGTTACAGTAAAATAAAGAAAGGCGGCGATCATCCTGCATCATCCGGCTGCACACCATAATATTTCAAAAGAAATCCGGCAATATCCCTAAAAATGGGAGCGGCTGCGGCAGCGCCGTGGACTTCTTCTGCAAATTTCGGCCGATCAACTTTGACGAGTACAACGAAGCGCGGCCGATTCACAGGGGCATATCCTATAAAAGAAGCAACCGTGGAACCCGTTCCAGATTCATACTTGCCTCCCGGGCCCGCAATCTGACTCGTTCCCGTCTTACCTGCAATGTGGTAGCCGGGAACCTTGCCGGATTTTGCAAATCCATTCTCCACGGCACTTACGAGCATCGCCGTGATCGTATCGGACGCTTCCGGAGTAATGACCTGATCGAGTATCTGTGGCTCTGTCATCTCTCTTTCTCCATTCGCATGACGTATATGATCAATAATATACGGCTGCATCAGTTTTCCTTCATTGGCAAGTACAGAAAATGCCGTCGTCATCTGCAGTGGCGTAACAGAAATACCTTGACCGAAAGACGCCGTTGCAAGAAGCGCACGGCTCCATTTTCGCCATGGGAGAATTTCGCCGGGAAGCTCATCCTCCAAAGCAATGCCGGTAATCTTTCCGAAACCGAATCGATCAAGCATATGATGAAAAAGTTTTGGTCCGAGTTTTTCCGAAACACTTGTCATGCATGTATTAATCGATAATTCAAGGCATCGAGTCATTGTGACATCGCCATAATACGTACGCAGGGCATTTTTAATGGTATATTCATCCACTTCCACCGGACCGTCGTCATGATAGATATCGGAAGGGGTGACTTCTCCTTGATCAATCGCAATCGCCATTGTAATAGGCTTTAGCACCGAACCCGGCTCATAAATTTCTTGCACGACACGATTAAGATATGCTCCAACACCAATGGAATTCTTATATTTCAACCACACGCCCGAAATATCGGTGGGAAATATTTCAAATCGATTATTTTCTCCTGTATAGACGTAGTACCGCGTTAAATCTGCCAAATCAAAAGATTCTTCCAAAGCGTCGAGTGTTTGTCGGGTCTTCTCCGTCAATATCTCACGGCCATCCTGACTAAATATATCCAGAAAATACGCTTTCACGACACGCGTATTCGTTTCGTAATGGAATACTTCTACAACAATATTTCGCTCATCCTGCGAAGAAAGCAGAACTGGCTCTTTTTCAAAGACATCTCCATAACTATTGCGATTAAACAGAGGAGTATTCACAAGTGCAATAATGCGCCCGGTCGCAGGATCCATAACAATCGCCTGAATACTATTCGCTTTATACAACTCTCTGCCTTCGGCAACAATGTGTTCCACTTCCCGTTGCACAGCAGGATCAATCGTGAGCACGATGGTATCGCCGTCTTCAGGATCCACAATCTTCTGTTCTGAAGTAAAAACACGCCCTCCTTTTAAATCATTCACTGTGCGAATGTATCCCTCCTGACCATACAACTGCATATGAAATGTACGTTCAATGCCGTACTGTGGCTCCTGATTTGTGTTCAAAAAACCCACAACCTGCGAGGCAATGACGCCGTCGGGATAGTATCGCCAATGTTCGCCGAGCAGCGCGATATTCCGCAGCGGTTCCTGAATGCGATCCGCTTCTTGTCGTGTCGGCGCAGCGGCCTTGCGCGCCTGCGTATCTTTATATGACTGCACCTTCAGTTCTTTGATCTTCAGTGAAAGCGCGGGTGGAAGACGACGCATTATCGGAACATAACGAAGCGGCCTGGAACGCAGAGTATATTCCAGAAGTGATGGATCGAGATCGAGGACATCTGCAAGCACACGGGATATATTTGCAAGACGTGACTGGGAAACGCTCTCGGGATCCGCAAAAATGAGATACTGATTAAACGACACAGAGATGCCGGGAATGTTCAACTCCTCTACGGCGTTCATCTCCATTTTTGTCGCACTATATTTAATGGGAACAAAGTTCACGTGATCCGTGGAAATACGTTTCTCAATATCAAGCATGAATTGTCGACGTACTTCTGTGATAGTCGGCACAATATCTTCCTGCAGTGTGCGCGTTGCCAAAGCGGAAGAAGATAACGGTTCGAGCAGTGCACCGGATTGCAGCTCTCGCGCCCGAAAGAGAGGATCGAATGCCGCCTTAAAAAACTTCACCAATTCCCGCGGACATCGTCGATCACCGTTTTTGCAATAGTCATAAAACGCATCGGTGATGAGCACATCTGCAAGCAAACGGGCGATTTCAGACGGATCATCGACAATGAGCGGATCGACATACACCATATCCAATGTTGTATTCGTTGCCATAACACTCGTTTCTCCCGTCTTGCTGCTCATTCCCAAAATCTCTCCGCGCCGCGCAGGGAGAACAACGCCACCATAATGTTGAGAACGCGCAGCATTATGGTATGATTCTACTTTTATCAGCTGTAATTCGACAAGACGTGCGATGATAAAGAGTGCACCCACCAGAAGAACTCCATGAAGTATTCCCATACGCCGCAGAAGCAAGCGCTTCTTCTGTGTTTCCGTTTTGGAAAATCGCATAAGTGAAGGTCGAGAAGATCGTAGCAAAACTGCATTAAAAGTGCTATAATATGAAGATGCAACATCCGGATTTTTCTTCGCAGAATGGAGATCAGTTGCTGCAGGCGCTGCAGGAGTACTGTGCAAAAATGGGCGTGTCTGATATCCACACTTCACCGGAAAAAGAACATGTGCGATTGGAGATTCGTCTGCATGGCATTCTGCAAGAGTTGTCATCCGTTTCACATGCGGTCTATACCGATTACATCCGCCGTGTGAAATTCCTCTCCAAACTCAAACTGAATATCACCAACATACCACAAGACGGTCAATACACGTTCGATACTGCAGACGAAACGGGCCGGAGAACCATCAACATCCGTGTTGCCTCACTCCCGTCTCGTTTTGGAGAAACATTCACACTGCGTCTTCTGGATCCATCCCGCGGCATCAAACCACTTCCGGAACTTGGATTTCCAGAGGAAATTCATAACAAGCTCGGAGAGCTTATCAAACTTCCCAACGGACTCATTCTTGTGACTGGTCCGACCGGATCGGGAAAAACAACAACACTCTATGCATTACTCCACACCATTATCGGAAAACAGCGGAATATCATTACACTGGAGGATCCCATCGAGTACGAAATCAATGGAATTGTACAGAGTGAAATCGACGTCGACCACGACTTCACCTTCGCCTCGGGATTGCGCTCGATTCTGCGTCATGACCCCGACGTTGTTCTTGTGGGAGAAATTCGTGATCGCGAAACCGCACAAACGGCCATCGATGCCTCGCTGACCGGACATTTGGTTCTGGGAACTTTGCACACGAATTCCGCAGTCGAAGCGGTGACAAGACTGCTTTCAATGGGTGTCAGTCCGTATACATTCGCTCCATCTCTTCGGGCAATTCTTGCACAGAGGCTTGTGCGTACACTCTCCGATGAAGCGAAAAAAAATAAAGAAAAATGCGATCCCAGTAATCCGGATATCTATACGGGACGGCGCGCGATGCCGGAACTTCTCATCATAACGCCATCGATTCGCGAACTTATTCTTCAACAGGAACGCGAATCAACCGTGCTCGACAAGGCGAAGAAGGAAGGATACATCACCATGAAACAATGGGGAGATACATGGGTGAAAGACGGGATTACTCTTCAGGAAGAAATCGAACGAGTAACGATGTAAAGCAATGAACATACTTGCGTATCATGCAATACATTCCGTAGTATGAAGGCTTCTTATGTTTTCCCGACGACGCCGCAGAGAACATCGGCCGTACGGATTTGAATCACACAATCCGAGATACACGCTTAGCGCATCCCGAATCCTTCTTATTCTCGGCAGTGGACTCATTCTGTTTGGCGGATGGCGTATGACACACCTCTTTACGAATAATGCACTGCGAGGAGCGGCAATTACGCTCCATGCGGAAGATCGGGGTATCGTTCGCATAGCCCTGCAGGACGGAGATGCGCAGCAGATACAGGGAGAAATTAAACTTTTTTCAGGAGACCGCGTTATCACCAACGCTGTCGGACGCGCTATGTTGCTGCTTTTTGATGGAACACGGATTCATGTGCAGGAAAATACAAACTTGCAGATCGAGGAAAGCGAGTACGGAAGCGAGAATTCCGAATATGCATTCACCCTCGCTTCGGGCACACTCTGGATTCGCGTCCCGCCGGAAAGTACACGCGAAGGATATGCAGCGGCATTTTCCGGCAGCGTTACGCGCACCATACAGACAGCTTCATTCACTCTCGATCTCCCGCCGCGGACAGAAGCGGTTATCACCCACGACAGTTTCGCTGTCCTTCAAGCAGCAGGCATCGGTATTACAACTTTGTTACACAAGGGAGCATCGGGGCCCATTTTCATTGGAGAAGGACAGCAATTTGCCATGACAGAAGATATCATTCCTGCAGATTGGTACGATGTACGCACACCTCTGAAACAGGATTCGCCTCTCCTCGCCGCTGTTTGGGAGAGTCGGCTGTCTGTAGAGGAATTCGAGAAGATCCGACAACAAAAAGATCTCTCTCTTCCTTCACTCTCCGATGATCTTATTACTCTTGCATACCCGATTGAAGGTCAGCAGGTACATGGCAACACTATAGAAGTGCGCGGCACAGCCGGTCCCGCTGTTTCGGTAATTCGCGTCAACGGCTACAAAGCAATCATTGACGAAAAAGATCGATCGTTTTTGCAGGAAGTGTCTCTGCCGAATGAGGAGGAATTCAAACTTATTGTCACCGCACTCGATGAGCGCGGTCTCATCATGACAGAACTGTCCCGGTCTGTGCAGCGGGATCTCCAGCCGCCACCGTCGCCCACAATTGTCACGCCATCTGGTTCCGGAACCATCTATCGTACAAACAGCCGCGAGCTGGAAATCCGGGGGAAGGCCGCGAAAGGGACAATGGGTATTCGTGTCAATGATTATCGTCTTCAACTCTTTCAACCGGGCGACACCGTATGGAGTTATCTTGCAAGTGCTCTGCTTGGCAACCTGCAAAGTGGGACGAATGTTTACAGCATTGTTGCAATTGATGATGCCGGAAATCAGAGTGCACCAGTACGCATCACCATCGTCATGGGAGAAGGGGAAGAAGGGGTCATCGAAGCACAAAGGACAGACAATCAGAGCGAAGGAGACAAAGAACCAGAATTACGCAATCTTCCGGATAATCGCCCCTTGGACCCGGGAAGTCTTCGTGTGCATGCACCAACGGCCGGCGATATCCATTATGCAACAGGAAGCCAATTACTCATAGAAGGCTTCACATCGCCGGAGACGTACAGTGTGTGGATCAACGAGTATAAACTCCGCTTGTATGAACCGGAAAAAGACTTCTGGAATTATATAGCGAGCCATGAACTTGGCACGATGAACCGCGGAAATAATGTCTACACGATCATCACGCGCAATCGCAAAGGAGAGATTTTGGATAAGACGCAGTACACGGTGATCTGGAGGCCATAATGTGAAATGAGCATGATAAAAAAGTGGCTGTCTAAGAGACAGCCACTCTATTGCCATGAGCTAAGAGTATTCTCTGAAGCGATAGACCATGTGGTACGCATCCTCTCCTCTATCTTCGTAATAGTCACGAAGAACGTTGATGGCCTCGAATCCATTGGTGCGAAAGAACAGCTGGGCAGCAAGATTCGTTTCGGGCACATTAATGCTGACGCGAGTACGACGGTGACTGGAGAGTTTACTAACCAGTTGGGTGATCATCTGGCTGCCCACGCCACCATGACGCATGGATGGCAGAACGGCGAGGTTCACAATGTGCAGTTTCGATGTATACAGTTCATAGATCATGAAGCCGACAATTGTTTCGCCCATCTCTGCAACCATACCGATGCAGTTTCTCTGACGCAGGCACCACAGAAAATCTTCTTCGCACATCGTATACTTGAAGCTCAAGTCTTCGATGTGTAGAACTTCGGGCATGTCGCGGCGAATCATCCAGCGAATGTGGATGCGATTCTGCTTCTTCAAAGTGCTCATGGACAGTCCTCCGAAAGAACAAGTTTGTTATCTTATTGGAGAGTAAAATTCTTTGTCTAACATTGTCAAATATTTATGGAGCTATCCTGCATAATCGAAGCGCCTTATGGAACAATTCTGAAATTGGAGCTTCAATTTCGTGCCACACGTTATCGGCAGGAGAGGTGAAGCCGAGTTTTCGGGCGTGGAGGCAGAGATTTTCGATCCCCATTTTTTTCGAAAACTCCTGACTCGCCCGATTTCCATATTTTCTATCCCCAAGAACAGGATGACCGATGCTCGAAAGATGTACACGTACTTGATGGGTCCTTCCGGTATGCAGATCGCATTCAAGAAGAGCACATGCATCTCCCTGCCCCCGCACACGATATGTTGTCTGTGATGATCGTCCTTTACGCACGCCAATGACACCCATTTTCACCGTATTTTTCATACTCCTGCCAATCGGTGCATCAATGACTGCTTGCGGATGCTTTGGAATACCGAAAACCAGAGCAAGATATATTTTTTGTATTGTTCTTTCTGAAAATTGCTTCTGCAGCTGTGCATGTACTTCAGGATTTTTTGCAACAAGAAGGCATCCTGTCGTCTCTTTATCGAGACGATGTGCAAGAACATCGTGAGAAGAAAATGGAAGTGATCTTTCCTCAAAAAGATACGCCACACCATGAAGGAGTGTTTTTTCATTCTCTGCCATACCGGATCCGGGATGTACCGAAATGCCCGCGGGTTTATCAATCACAAGGCATGCATCATCCTCATAGAGAATGGAGAGAGAAAGGTCGTGCGACTCCGGGTTGATCCATTCTGGCATGGGAGGAGTATACGCGATACACTTCTCCCTGTGTCCAACTCGGAACTTCTTACTCGCGGCGTAGCCAGCGTGATTCCCAAAGAACTCGCGGAACAAAAACTGAAATCCAAAAAGAAGCTTCGCGTCTATCTCGGAATTGATCCGACAGGGACAAAACTCCACATCGGTCACACGATTCCACTGCGAAAACTGCAACAATTTGCAGAAGCCGGGCATCATGCCATCTTTCTTGTCGGCAGTTTCACAGCCATGATAGGGGATCCATCGGATAAGGAAGCCGTACGCAAAAAGCTCACACAGGAGGAGGTGAAAAAGAATTTTCATTCCTACCAGACTCAAGCATCAAAAGTGCTCGATTTCTCTAAAGTAGAAATTCGTTTTAACCATGAATGGCATGAAAAAATGGGATTGGAAACATATTTAGAAATCGCCAGTCATTTTACGAAACAACAAATCGAACAACGGGATATGTTCCGTAGACGCGAAAAGGAAGGGAAGCCGATTGCATTTCATGAATTAAGCTATCCGCTCCTCCAGGGATACGACTCTGTGATGCTCGATGTTGACTGCGAAATCGGCGGCACAGACCAGGAGTTCAATATGCTCGCCGGACGATCACTGCAGAAAGCATACGGTACACGTGAAAAATTTATCCTCACAACGAAGCTCATCGAAGGAACGGATTGTCGCCTTATGAGCAAGACCTATAACAATTGCATCTACTTGGAAGATGAACCCAATGACATGTTCGGCAAAATGATGTCTCTAAAAGATGAGTGTATGGACATGTATTTCGAATGCTGTACCGATGTATCAACAAAAGAATACAAAGAACTTTTAAAAGGAAGTCTGCGAGTTGCCAAAGCCCGTCTCGCATCAGAAATCGTAACGCTCTATCACGGACAAGAGAAAGCCAAAAAAGCCGAAGAAGAGTTCATAAAAGTCTTCACAGAGAAGGGGACTCCAAAGGACATACCAGAACGGCCCTTTCCAGAAAAAGATCTCCTTGGCGATCTTGTAAGCAGTGGATTGGTATCTTCAAAATCAGATGCGAGAAGACTTCTTACAGAGAAGGGGATTAAGGTTTTGAATGAAAAAGGTGATACTGTTTTAACAGCAGAATCAGAAGCGGAAATAGTTGAAATAATGGCAAAAGGGTTAGGCAATATTGTAAAAATTGGTAAAAGAAAATTCTTGCGCTATACAAAAAATCCACCGATCATTTTTAATGAATAATTTAACTTCCAAATCCTGTCAACCCTGCGAAGGAATAGGGGATTCTTTATCGCAAGAGGAAGTCAAAAAAATGCTCCAAGAGGTTTCAGAATGGGAAATAGATGAAAAGTCAAGTTCCATCAAACGGATGTGGAAGTTCAAAGACTTCAAAGAAGCGCTGATGTTTGTCAATGAAGTAGGGGAGTTGGCAGAAAAAGAAAATCATCATCCCGATATTTTTCTACACAAGTATCGCAAAGTTACGATCACACTCTGGACCCACGTGATTAAGGGATTATCGGAAAATGATTTCATCATGGCTGCAAAGATCAACGAATTATCCAATTCCCAGTAACCACGGCACACTGGCGACCGCAGTCACTATGATGACCGAGAGCAGAAAAGCGTAGCCGAAATTGCGGGTATCGCGTGACAGAGGATGATATAAACGAAGAAAGCAGATTTCTGTTACAGACACAATGCGGTTCTTGTAGTGACCGTGCAGCCCAGAGACAAGAGCGTGTGGCGTACGCCTCGCACCATAGGTGACAAATAGACGTGCACACTGCTTGTCTCCGGTACCGTGCGGACCCAGTCGAGAAGAGAATCTGTGTGGGTGTGATCAGAAACCTGTGTCCAATCGAGAATAACTCGCGGCCGGTTCTGGTGCATGGATGAAAGCACGTAGATAAGTGTACGCTCGTACACCTATAAAAACAAGAGTGAAATTTTCGCAGAACAAAGGCATCACACATATTTCTTCTTGCACGAGACAGATGTTATGACGCCGCGTGATATTTTTTGTGAACCTCTTTCAATTGGGGATTGGTCACGTGAGTATAGATTTGCGTTGTAGAGAGATCTTTATGACCAAGGAGTTCCTGCACCGAGCGCAGATCCGCACCGTTACGCAGCAGATCCGTTGCAAAGGAATGGCGTAACGTATGAGGAGAAGGATCGGAAACAATACCTGCGGCGAGCGCATATTTCTTGACCAATCGGTACACGCTATTGCTCGTGAGTCGAAAACCCTCACCAGGCGGCATGGCATTCGCCGCACGATCGATAGTGCCGATGAAAAGCGGTTCCAAATAATCAATGCGGGAATCCATATACAAGCGCACATACTCGACAGCACCGTCTGAAAGAAAAACGACGCGCACCTTGCCGCGCTTTCCCCGCACGCTGATTTCGCGTGTTTTGAAGTTGATATCCTTGCGATTCAGGGAACAGAGTTCCGCAAGTCGCAATCCCGTTGAAAAGAACAGTTCGAGGATCGCACGATCCCGTTTGCCAGCACGCATTGCCATATTCGGCTCTGCAAAGAGTCTCTGCAATTCATCCGTAAAGAGCACCTTCACTTTTCGTTGATCTTCTTTGAAACGTTTGACACAGTCCGGCGGGTAGATCTTCAGTTCTTCCTCCTGTGCAAGGTAGCGCAAGAATGCACGTAGAATCGTAATATGATGATTCTTGCTGCGAATAGAGAGTTCTTTGCCGGATTTCGTCCGGTAATTGTGCAAATTTTGCTTATAGGTGCGCACTGTTTCCTTGGAAAAATCTTTCGGAGCTGATCCGCAGAAGAGGATTGTAAGAAGAGCAAGCGATTCGCGGTAACTTTTCATAGTGAGGGGAGATTTATTTTCTTCAGACTGTAAAAATGTAAGGTACCGCTCAATTGCATCCGAGAGTGGAGTGGAGGTGGCTTCGATCTGTCGATTCATCGTATTCAAGATAATACATTTTATCTTGAATATTCAATTGACAGATATCATCACTGTGGGACAACCGAAATATGTGATGGAATCGCAGAAATCGATGCGGTCCATGGTGGCCATAGTGATATTTCTGTTTTTTTTACTTCAGGCATATTACCGATGATGCGCAGCGCATCGTCTTTCAAAAGTCCCGCCACCTCCCCTCTCACCCGCTTTCCAAAACGCACACCCAATGGCGAGAACGAATCGAGCACATATCGCTCCTTCCCGCTTAAATCGACAGTAAGTTTAATCCACGATAAATCATCCTCATAGTCAATTACATGTACGACAAGTCGTTCTAAGGACAATGTCTCTGTGAGAAGTTCTTTTCCCGGTTGTATATGAGAGCGCAGTTCTTCCGTAAGAAGATCGAGAATTTCCTGTGCGTCATACGTGTAAACGGTATAGGTCATCTCTCCTTTTATCGGAATGGAACGCACTTCTTCGCCAAGAAACTGTCGCTGAAGTTGAAAATCAGAAAATTCCGCCCGTGTGAGTTCCGGGTAATAAAGGATATCATAGAACTTTTCGGGAGAATTGGTGTTTCGTAACAAACGCTCCTCTTCGACTAATTGCTTTGCCGTCGCAAGAAGTTCCTGCTCTAAAAGTCGTTTCGCACCCTCCAAATCTTCTTCTTGCAGAATCGTCGTGTACGCCGTTATACCACCGGTTCCCGCAACCCGATTTTCTCCGTAGACCAATTTCCGCTCCTCTGCAGAAAGTCCATACATTTCCCATTTTAAGCCCGCCGGAACATTTCCACGATCACCGATAATCTCCTTATAGATATCGAGATCATCCGCCTGTGCACGAACGGTAACCTCTCCTGTGGCAGAAATAAATACCGGATCCTGAATACGAAATACCGTTCCCGCCTGATTCACAAACCGTGTTCCCTTGCGAAGGGCATATTCTTCCAACGATGTATTGATCACCGTCATATCGAGCACCGCGGATTCACCGATAAATTTCTTACTGATCTGATCAAAGGTCATGGCACGATCTGCTGTCACGACAATCGGCGTCAACTGCATCATACGCACGCGTGGCGGTATCGTTGCAAGCGCACCGGAAGATACAAGAAAAATATTTGCCGTCTGACTGATCGTATCTTCCCGCGGCCAGATACGAATCTGTGCAGATGGGAGCAAATGCAACATGACAAAGAGAAAGAGAAGCACGCTAAAACCGCAGAGAAAGAAAATCCGAATGCGCGGGAGTGGTAACCTTTTCAGGCTCCGCAAGACCGATTTCTGTGGTGGAACATCGGACTCTGTCATAAAAGACACCATGAGAATACCGCGTGATCTCTACACCTGTAACGCCTCCAACGAGGCAAAGGGCTTACCGGCAAGAAATTCTAGCATGGCTCCTCCTCCGGTGCTGACGAATGCGTAGGACTGCATGCCACATGCGAATCTTCGATGCATATCAATTGTATCACCGCCGCCGACAATCACCTGCACACCGTGCTCACGTGATGCCGAAGTCAGCGTATGCGCAAGTAACTGTGAAGCACCGGAAAATATTTCACGTTCATACATGCCAAGCGGACCATTCCAGATCACCATACCGGCACGTCTGCACATATCACCGTATCTTTCTGCCGTAACATGTCCGATGTCATAAATGCCAACATCACCCTCGACGTCTTCGAGAGGAAGATCAAGTATCACTTCTGTATCGGGGCTATCGGCAATCACCACATCCCGGGGCACATGAATATTCGCCTTTTCTTCTTTTTCTCCCTCAAGCATCAGTTCTTGCGCTTTAGAGAGAAAATCCGATTCATATAAGGAATGTCCCACATGGAATCCCCGTGCCGCAATAAAAGTATTCGCAATTCCTCCACCCAAGAGAATATCGTCACCGATCTGAAGAAAACGTTCAATGACAGGGACTTTTGTTTCCATCTTCGCACCACTGATAATGAGTACCAATGGACGACGTGGATCTTCGTTCACCTGTGAAAGATGCTTGATCTCTTGATGTAAATGCAGACCCATACAAGAAGGCAACATCTTCGCCAATGCGACGACACTCGCATGTTCACGATGGCAATTAGGAAATGCATCATTGACATACACATCACCAAAAACCGAAAGTTCCTTCGCAAAACTCTCATCGTTTTTCTTCTCCCGTTCGTCGAAACGCAGATTTTCGAGGAGAACAACCTCACCCGGCAAAAGGTGCTGCGCAAGTTTCTTCGTTTCCTCTCCTATGCACGATGGCGCGAATCGGACGGAAGTGTGAAGCAAACTTTCCAACACAGCAATAAGCGGTTTCTGGCTGAATTCCTTTTCGTATCCGGTACCTTTCGGTCGCCCCTGATGCGCAAGTAAAATGAGTGACGCACCGTGATCGAGAATGAAGCGCATTGTGGGAAGAATGGCTTCAATGCGCTTTGTATCGATAACAACGCCTCCTTCAATCGGCACATCAAACCCCGCTCGAAGCAGCACGCGCTTTCCCTCTAATTCCATCTGATCCAATGTTCTATACTGCGTCATGCATACTAATGTAGCTTATGTCTCCCCTCCTCATCACTCCCCTCCTTGCCGCAAGCAGTTGCATCATACTTCTCCTGTTTGCACAGAAAGTATTTCCACGCATCGGACTTGTTGACTCACCAAAAAAGTATGGTTTAAAGAGAAGGCCACTCCCCTACCCCACCGGAATGATTCCTGTCGGTGTCTTCCTCATTGTTCTTCTTGGCAATGAGTTCTGGAATCGACAAATTATTGGCATTGCCATAAGCATTATTCTTCTTCTTATTGTCACATTTCTCGATGATCGCTTTACGGTTGCACCAGTGACGCGTTTGGGTGTTCATGTCATGATCGGCTTGATTCTCTTTCTCACGGGAACACACATCTACACACTCACAAATCCTCTGGAATCCATGACCGGCATTCCTCTTATTCCTCTGGATATCATCGACATCACACTCCCCTATTTTGGTACATTGCCATTCCTTAGCGGACTCTTCACGATCGGCTGGATTGTGTTTACCATCAATGCTCTCAACTGGTTCGACGGCATTGCGGGGCAAGTAAGTTCACTCACCACCATCGGCTTTCTGACAATTGGTTTTTTGGCTTTAAGTACGCGAGTTGATCAATCGCAACTTGCACTCCTTACATTCTCTCTCGCAGGAATCAGCTTCTCATGTCTTCTCTTCGATTTTCCTCCAGCGCGTATGCTCATGGGTGACACAGGAGCGATGTTTTTCGGTCTTATGCTCGGTATTCTCACAATCTTTGCAGGAGGAAAAGTGGCAACCGGATTCCTCGTCCTCGGCCTGCCTCTCATCGACTGTCTGATCGTGTCGATGTGGCGAATACTCAAGAGAAAAAGCCCATTTCTGGGAAGCCGCCATGGTGAACATCTGCATCACCTCCTTCTCGAAAAAGGATGGTCGGAAAGCCAAATAATCACTCTCACAGCCGTACTTGGATCGGGATTTGGCGTGACAGCCCTCTTTTTGAGCACCGGTCAAAAATTTATCGCAGCCCTCATATTTATTGCAATTGTTCTTATGCTTTCGCGCTACGCGAGAACGTCTTTGTAAAGCACCGTGCATAAGTTCAGAAACATTTGGCACTCCTCATAACTGAGGAGCAATGAAGCAATTCAACATTCTCAAGGGCACGAAGGGCTGGTTGACCATGTACGAACGCGTCGTACGCTTCCGGCATATGCGCAATCAAGACGAAGTATACCGCAGAGCGAAGATATTGGACTTCTG
>Ga0209542_10001189_pt1 | contig 61927 bp, 70 predicted proteins | sample RifCSPhighO2_01_FD_184028 | JGI IMG/M metagenome (GOLD analysis project Ga0209542, IMG submission 184028) | Soil microbial communities from Rifle, Colorado - Rifle CSP2_plank highO2_0.1 (SPAdes) (version 2) | ecosystem: Environmental > Terrestrial > Deep subsurface > Rock core/Sediment ...
CATTTTTGCCTCCTGCGCAACTCTGGAAACATAGCTCACGCTGATTAAAACTAAGGAAATGCGTGCGCCGATTTTCGCTGCGCACGCTTTATAATCAAAAATGCTTAAGAAAAACTTAACGAAGGAGAGCAATTCCTCCCAGCACTAAACTGCTGGGTATCCTTGCCATAAAAATGAGATATGTTATACATAATTACATTAAAAAAGCTGTATAAAATTTAATTTTTCTTAAAAATCATTTCCAAAAGAGCCATTCTGATATACAAACCGTTTTTTGCCTGTCTGAAATATGCGGCTCTTTTATCATCATCTATATCTGTTGAGATTTCATTGACTCTTGGCAAAGGATGCATAATAATTGCATTATCTTTCATTTCTTTAAGCATTTCAGAATCAATCTTATATGAATTTTTTAATTTTTCATATTCATCTTCAGAATTAAAACGCTCTTTTTGTATCCTTGTAACATATAAAACATCAATCTCTTTAATAATTTTTTTAATATTGTCTATTTCTTTGTAATCTATTCCTTTTTTATCTAGATAATTCTTATACTTTTCAGGTAATTTTAACTGTTCTGGAGAGATAAGGAATATATCTACATTGTAAGCTCCAAGCAAGTGCAGCAATGAGTGTATTGTTCTTCCATATAACAAATCTCCTAGTAAAGCAATCTTAATATTATCAATATTTCCAAATTCTTTTTTTATAGTATACAAGTCTAATAAAGCCTGTGTAGGGTGCTCACCCATACCATCGCCTGCATTTATTATAGGCACAGAAGAGAATCTAGATGCGATTTCTGCAGAGCCTTCTTTGAAATGCCTTAGAATTATTATATCACTGTATCCCGATATTATCTTTATTGTATCTTGCAGAGATTCTCCTTTTGTAACAGAAGAGAAATGTATTGCGCTTTCAGTGGATATTACATTACCCCCTAGTTTATGCATCGCAGATTCAAATGAAAATCTGGTTCTTGTGCTGGGCTCATAGAATAAACTTGCCAGTATCTTGCCTTTTAATGAGTTAATTAAAATGCCTGCCCTATCTTTTTCTTCCATATCATCTGCAAGTTTAAATATGCTACCAAGAATTTTCTTATCCAGAAACTGTTTTGTGCTTATTATATGCATTGATTCCATCAAAAATGATAGAATACCGTACTATAATAAAAAGATTATGTTAATGTAAAGTATATTTTATCCTTGTAACAGAACTTTTAGAATTCCGACTTATGATATCTAGAAAAAATATATTGAAAGAAAATAAGTATGTTTAACACGCAAAAACAATATATTAAGTAGCAAAAATACTACATAATACTTGTTCGTCTGTAATTTGATTTGGCATCAATCAGTTTATATATTTAATGATATATAATTATTTTATGAGACTTGAAGAAATAACATTAAATAAAGATATAGAAAGTAAAAGGAAGGCAATTCGGGATAATTTAGGAAGACAAGTACTTTTAAATGATTCTCATGAAAAATGGTGTCATGGTGTTCTATTGGGAGAAGATTGTAAGGATGTCTTATACTCTATAAAAATTGCAGACATAAGAGAATTAAAAAGTCTGTATTACCATGACTTAAATCAACTTTTAATTATTTATGAAAGTAGAGATTACCCAGCGCCAAAAATTTATTAATAAATTCGCCAAATCGAACTCTTTGCCTTTGCGAAGGTCAGACAACAGCAATTTAAGAGGCTCATTGTTATTCGCCCAAATTCTCTTTGAGAACTTCTCTAAATTGTATAAGTTCGTGTTCAATTGAATCTGACTTTTAACGCTACTGCTTAGACAAAACTAAACAATTTTTATGGGTCTTATTAATAGCATAATCTACAGCAGATTCTGCTAAAATTTGAAGTGTGTCATAAACTATGACCCCCACATCTTTTTGAGATATTTCTAAAGGAAGTTCTGTGCACCCTAAAACAATAGCGTTTGCTGATTGTTGTTCCATTTTCTTAATTATCGAAAGTACATCATTTTTTGTTTTATTTTCTACTTTTCCACTCATTATTTCCAAGATTAATTCTGTAATAAGAATTTTATCTTCTTTAGTTGGAGAAATGCATGTAATATTATTATTGTCTAATAGCTCCTGATAAAGTTGAAGCTTTAATGTAGTCTCTGATCCAAGCAGACCGATGATATTATTTTTAGATTGTTTAATTCTTTCTACTGTTTCTTCAATTATGCTAAGTATTGGTATTGAGGAGTTAATTCTTAATTCGTGAATAAAACAATGAACTGTGTTACACGGGATTACAATAAAATCACATCCAGCATTTTTTAATATGGTTATTCCGTGAACAAGTTGCTTTAGAACTATTTTCTCATCCAGTATACCTGATTCATCAAACCCTAGTAAAGGAAGAGAATATATAATCATTGGTGGAAAATCTGTATCTTGAATTGCCTGATATTCTTTTTGGCAATAACGTATTATTTTGTAGTAAAAATTAGCTGAAGATTCTGGTCCCATCCCACCCAGAATTCCTATTTTTTTAAATGCCATATTCCCCCACCTCAATTTCTAGAGATGATTCTATAGATACTGAACCAGATAGTTTTGCAACAATTCGCAGTAGATCAATGGCGGGTTGAACAAAAGAAAGATCGCCATTTCCATTTGCAAATACATTAGACGAGTCAACAGATGAATGTGTTTTGGAATTAGATGCAGTATAGAAGAATGGAAATATGGTTGTTGTGTCGGTCCCTAGTTTTTTTAGAATTGTTAATGTTCCTTTCTGTTGAGCAGCATATTGTTGATCAAGAACAGTTATACAACCATCTGCTTGTTTAAGTTTTTGCAGATAAAGACATGCGTCTAATAACGCACACATATATTTTTCGCTTCCCGGATCATAAAGTAAAATTTTTTCTTTATGAAGAATAGTCTTGCCGTTATGATGTAGGCTTGCATATCCATTTTTTTGTAAATAGGTAATAATCTCTTTAGCATGTTCTACGAGATTGGCTTCGTATACAATTTTATCAGGAGTGAATCCCAATTGAGATAATAAACTAATATAACCTGTTATATCAAGATCTTGTGGCTTTTCTTCAAATTGAGGGTTATAATTATCAATGAAAAGCCACTTTTCAACTTTAGCTCCAAAGAGTGCTAAATAGTCTGATAATAAGTTTCCCAAAGCAACACCTACCTGATGTTCTAGTGCCGGATTCTCATTAGTATAGATATGTCCTGCTTCTATAGCTATATTTGATTTTTTTCCATTTGTTTGGAATTTTAATTGAAGTGTATTTGTCATTTCGAATAATCCCACAAAATTTGAGTAAAACAATTATAGAAAATTACCGCCTTCTAATCAGGAGAATCTTTAATTCAATTTTTTGGTATTGGTTTATGTGTTTCATTTTCTACCATTGTATGTTAACATGATGAATATATATGTTTGATGTTTGATATAGAACAAATAAAAACAATTATGTTTCAAATATAACAAATCAGTAAAATTTATAAAAACCTGTGAATTATGAGTTCATATGACTAAATCAACAGCAGAATTAACAGTAGAATATATCAAGGAACATCCATATATTAAGAATTGCCTGAAAAAAGATCTAATTAATTATTCATCTTTGGCTAGACTGATAAGTAAGGAGTTGAGAATTGAAAAAAAATCGTCCAAGGAAGCTATTCTAATTGCGGCAAGAAGATTTCAGGAAAAGTTAAAGAAAGAGCTAAGTAATGAACGAAAAATAAAAATACTATTGAGCAAATCAGAAATAGACATCAAAAATAAGATAGGTGTCTTAATATTAAGCAAAAATACTGATCTGGATTATATTATTGAATTCCAGAAGGATGTCAAAAAAGAGAATGGAACAATGTATGTTTTAGAAGGAACAGATAATTACACATTCATTGCACAGGAAAAATATGTACAGAAATTACTTAAAAAATTCGAAAGTAATATACTCAAATCTAATAAAGAATTAGCTATCATAAATTTTAAATCATCAGAAGAAATTGAAGAAATTGCTGGTGTTGTATCATATATTACTTCTCTTTTTGCTGAGAATGGAGTAAATATTATTGAATTTCTTTCATGCTGGAGAGATACTCTTTTTGTTATTGATAAAAAAGATGTAAACAAAGCAATCGGTTTTTTAAATTTTTAACTATGTGAAACTGAATGAGCCTGTGATTACCCTGATATGATAGATGTGAAAACCTCTATTAAATCCTAAATCTTATTTATTTTTAAGTCGGCATATCATTCAAACTTGAGTATCATTTAATTTAAATCTAGTCAATTTTTGACTTTTTCACATGAGCCTCTTGATATGAAATCTTTAAATATAGGAAAAGAATAATAAATGTTAGAAGTTTAGGTAATTATATAAAAATGGCAACTGTAAAACTAAACAAAAAGGAGGTATAAGGTATATTGGAAGAAAATATACTGATAATAAGGTAAAAGAAAGAATACCGATGATTGATGTTGATTTAGAGGATATTAATGAAGATATGGGTAGAATAGGCATATTTATTTCAAAACAATGATAATAAATAAAAGAAATCGGGATGAAGCTTTAAGCAAAGGAATTGAATTATTAAAAGATAAATCTGGAGAAGAAACTATGAATGCTGTATTTATCCTGAATAGGGTATCATTAGAAATGTGTAAAGCTTCTATAAAAGAGAAAAATCCAAATATTAATAAAAAACAAATGTTGAAAGAATTAAATAAAATTTATTGGAAAAATGGATGAAAGAGATGCTTTTAACATTTTAAAATTAGTAACTGATTACCTAAATAAAGATAATATTCATTATATGATTGTTGGGGGAATTACTTTAGGGTATTATGGAAATCCAAGAACCACCCAAGATATTGATATTTTATTAATTTTAGAAAAAAACAAAATGAAAAATTTTGTGAATTTTTTAGAAAAAAATGATTTTCAAGTTGAAGAATATGAGATTAAGATGGCTTTAAAAGAAAAATCGCATTTTACAGTTCTTGATAAAAACTCAATTTTTAGAATTGACATAAAAGGGATTTATAATGATTTTGATAGAGAATCGTTTAACAGAAGAAGAAGGATAAATTTTAGAGGTTTTGACATTTGCATAAATACAGGTGAAGATGCAATAATATCCAAATTAATGTTCGGAAGTTTAAGAGATTTGAATGATGCCAAAAGTATTATATTAAGACAAAATGATAATTTAGATTATGATTATATCGAAGAAAATTGTAGAAAATATAACCTTATTGGCAAATTAAAAGAGATAAGGAAAAAATAGAGAATGCCAACTGTAAAACTAAACAAAAAAGAGGTATTAAGGTATATTGGAAGAAAATATACTGATAATGAGCTAAAAGAAAGAATACCAATGATTGGTGTTGATTTAGAGGATATTAATGAAGATGATATTATTGTTGAAATATTCCCTAACAGGCCTGACATGATGAGCGAGCCTGGTTTTGGCCGGGCGTTAAGCTCTTTCTTCGGCATAAAAACAGGGTTAAGGAAGTATAATACAAAAAAAAGCAGTTATAAAGTTATTATCGATAAGAACCTGAAAAATATAAGGCCATATACAAGCGCTGCTGTTGTTAAAAATTTAAAACTTAATAATGAAAAAATAAAAGAATTAATACAGATACAGGAAAAGCTGCATGTTACATATGGGAGAAACAGGAAAAGATGCGCTATTGGTATTTATCCATTAGATAATATTAAAATGCCCATAATATTCAAGGCTGCAAAACCAGAAGATATAAAGTTTAAGCCTTTAGATGCAGATAGAGAGATGAATGGGACTGAAATTCTGGATAAACATCCTGCTGGAAAAGAATATGGTTATTTGATAAAAGATTATCCTATGTTCCCTGTCTTTGTTGATTCTAACAATAAAATATTATCCTTAACACCGATTATTAACTCAGAATATACTGGCAGAGTAACTGAAAAGATAGAAGATGTTTTTATTGAAGTAAGCGGTCATGATTTTAATATTACTAAAAAATGCCTTAACATTATTGTTACTGCATTAAGTGATATGAATGGTGAAATATATTCTGTTGAATTGGATTATGGAAAGAAAATACAGAGTCCTGATCTGGAAAATGAAAAGATTAAAATAAATCCTAAATATTTATGTGATAAAATCGGAGTTTCCCTAAAAGAAAATGAAATAAAAAAGTACATTGAACATATGGGTTTTTCTTATTCTAAAAACAATGTTATGATTCCTGCATATAGGGCAGATATCCTACATGAAATAGATATTGCTGAGGATGTTGCAATTGCTTATGGTTATAATAATTTTAAGGTTGAAATCCCTAAGGTAGCTACTATTGGTGAAGAAGATAAAATTGAATCTTTTAAAAATAAGATTGCCGGCATATTAACTGGCTTTGGACTTATAGAGGCCAGTACTTTTTCTATAACTAATTCAAATATTCTTAATAAAAAAATGAATTTAAAAAATGAACATGTAGAACTGGCAAATGCTTTGACTAATGAATATAATATATTAAGGAACAGCCTGTTGCCTTTGCTTCTTGAGGTCTTAGAGAAAAACAGACATAATGAATACCCTCAGAAAATATTTGAACTAGGAAAAATATTTTTAAAAGATGTGAAAGAAGAGACAGGTATAAAAGAGAGGAACATGCTTTCAGCAATATCATCCCATTCCAAAGCTGATTATACAGAAGTTAAGCAATTCTTAGATTCTATGATAAGCTCTTTGGGTTTAAAGGTTTCTATTGAAGAAAGTAGTAATGAAAGTTTTATTGACGGTAGAGTAGGAGATGTTTATGTAAACTCCAGGAAGATTGGTTATATTGGAGAGTTAAAACCCGAGGTTATAACCAGTTTTAGTTTAGATATGCCTGTTTCTGGTTTTGAGATTGATCTGGATGAGTTATTCAGCATTATACTTTAAGGGATGAGTAACTTAACATGGAGAGAGTTATGAAAAATCAATGTATAAATATTGAAATAATGAAGTAATAAGCCTTAATAAGAAAATATACGGCAATCTTCGTATATGAATTATTAGGATTCAATTTTTTGAGGCAAGATACTCTCGCTAAAGCTCAAACATAAAAATTAATCTTTTACAGAATGTCTCAAAAAACTCATTATTCGTTGAAACAAGTCCTGCCCCTCATAATGTCTCAAGCAAGTTGAGAGAATCTAACACATTAGTTTCAATTTGAGGTTCGGGCTAAACAATAGTCAAATCAAAGATTTGAAGAAATAATAAAAAGAGGTTGGCGTCTAAAGACTGGTTAATGAATCTCTTAGAGCTTTTTCATAACCTCTAAGAAGATTTAAACCATTCTCGTCACAAGCTTTAATTATTGCGATTGGACGACTATCATTTGTCCTTGGATCATATCCATCATCAAGATAAACTAAACTTTGTACTCGATATCCACCTACAACAGTAAAAAGTCCCTTACTTGTATCTAATATGTAGTTCCAACCGCTCCCATTTCCTGATACTCGGTCACAACATCTATTTAAATAATCTCTAAAATGATTACCTATATATTGAATGTGTTCTCCCACGTTTTCATTTCCGATAGCACCTTTTAAACTTACAGTTAATTCTCTATCAGAGGGTATAAAACCAGGAGTTCCTAAATCAACTAAATCACTGATTTCTGTCATTTTGATTCACCTTACATATAGTTATAACAGCAAGTATTTAAACCTTTCGGTTATTCACTACTTCAAAGATACTACGCCAACCTCTCTAAACGCCCTAGCCTCAAACTTTGATTTTTTGCTTTCGGCATCGTTGCACTAAAAATTAACCACTCCAAGTATTCGTGGGCAACTAACATAATTAGGTAAAATCTTCGGCACGAATTAATATAAGGGGTTTGGCTCGCAACTACCTTCCGCCACTCTCCCCGCCCACCACCCTACGACGAACGAAGGGAGCACTTTTCAACCATAGGTTTATTAAACAGAAATTATTAACTAAATAAAATGGTGAGTGGGATAAATATTTTATTAGTAGCTTTATATTTTATTATTGTTTTGATTATTGGAATTGTCTACTCAAAAAAAGAAAGTAAGGAAGATTGGCTTATTGCTGAAAGAAAACTTGGAGCATGGAATATCTCTGCAAGTGTTGCAGCAGGATTTATGGGCGGTGGATTGCTTGTTGCTTATGTTTCATATATCTATGAATTTGGAATGGCTGCTTTTTGGGTTTTTATTGGCATTGCAATTGGATTGCTTTTATTATTAGCTTATTATAAAAAAGTTAAAGAGCTATCAGATAAAGAAGAATTCTATACAATTTCTGATTATTTTAAATTCAAATATGGGAAAAGTGTTGGAATTATCTCAGCGATAACTATCCTATTGTATTCTTTATTTCTTATTCTTATTGAATTAATTGGTGGTGGCAGAATTTTATCTGGGTTGCTTGGAATCTCATATTCTTGGGCAGTTATTCTTTCTGCCGGAGTTGTTTTATTTTATCTAGGATTAGGTGGCTTTAAGTCTGTTGTGACAACTGATTTTTTTCAGTATTTAGTTATGATTTTATTTGCAGGAGTAATTGCATTTTTCCTTATATCTGGCTCGCCTGTTCCAGCAAAAGAATTTAATCTCTCTGGAGCCGGCTTTGGAAATGCTTTTGCTTTTGTTCTTCTTGGAGCATTTACTTCTTTTATGGCTCCTGACTTGTGGCAGAGAATTTATGCAGCACGGACAGCAAAGGTTGCAAGAAATTCACTTTATTTAACTTCAGTTATTTTGCTAGTTTTTGGGTTTCTAATTACATTAATAGGGATTGTTGCAAAAATTAATTATCCAAATATTCTACCAGGAGAGGCATTATTATATGGTTTGTCTCATTTACTTCCAAGTGGATTACTTGGACTTGGACTTGTTATGCTTTTCGCGGCAATAATGTCCTCACTTGATTCCTATTTATTTATACTTGGAATGAATGTTTCTGAGGATATAACTAAAAATTATAAAGAATTGAAAAAAGAAAGCTTAATCAAACTAACAAGATGGGCGATTATTGGTTTTACAATAATATCAGTTATAATTGCTCTTCTTATCCAAAATATAATTATAGTTGCTTTAGCATTCGGAAGCATTAGTCTTGCTCTGATACCTTCGCTTATTGGTGGTTTTCACTTCAATTTAAAAAGAAAGGCAGTATTTCTTAGCATTCTTACAGGGATTATATCTGTTTTTATAATTCTTTTATCAGGTTACTTAACTCCAGAGAGTTCAGTCATCTCTTTACCAGTTTCTTTAATTTTCCTTATTATAGGACAATTTATTTTTAGAAAAGAAAAAAGTGCTACTTAACTAAACAAACTCTAAAACTCTATCTCCTATAAGCCTCGTCATGATGCCAAAAGAAGAAAAAGGTAACTATTTTGTTCTGCTCATCAATCTCAAACTTAAGAATAAAACTTTTCATAATATGAACTCTTCTTTCTCCTGCCAAATCATACTTTAATGGTTTGCAATGCTGAGGATTCTGCACAATTTTTCTATATCTCTGAGACAAGAAGGCTTTATTTCTTTATTGTACATTTTCCTCTTTTACTTGATATCTTTGAATATATTAGAAATAGATTTCAACTTTATAGACTTTTCTTTTTTTCTTCTCTCCATCTCTTTTTTAAACTCCTCTTTTAATGGCAGTTCATTAACAGGATGCCAGTTTATTTTATCGCAAAATTCCCATTCTTCATCAGTTATACTTCCAATCTTAATATAATTTTCAAAAATCAATTTTTTCATAGCTTCTTCTCTTGCTATTTCGCTCCAATTTACCCATAGAAACTCTTTTAACTGATTTTTGAATTCATCAGAAACAGATAAAGTTAAACTTGGCATTTAGATTTTTCCAGAGTTTTTTAACTCTTCAAATTTATTTAACTCTCTAATTCTTTGCTCAAATCTCTTTTTCAAATACTGTGCCCAATTTATCTCTGGACACTCATCTATCTTTTTCTTCAAATCTTCAGGTATCGAAATAGTAAAGGTTGCCATCTTGTTTTAATACTATATTTAGTACAAACACTATAATTTGTGTATATATTTAAATCTTTCTATTCTAAAAAATAAACTGAAAAGTGTCACTACGAAACGACTAAACTAATTACTAAAAAATCGGCTCCCAAAACCCCATTAACTAACTATACTGCCGACGACTTCTGCACTCCTTATTCCCTCAGTAAATTTGTGGATTGCCTCAAATTTATTCGGTCATGATAGTGCTCGACCTCTCCACTCTCAAATTCTCATCCAATCGCTCATTCTTCGTTCAAGGATAATTTGGAAGGTTAGGGATACTAATATGTATTAGTTTCAATAGAGAATGAGTCCTATACTCAAGAATAGGGTCAATTTCCTTTATACATTCCGCTATTTCAGTCTTGCGACCAGACTATCTTCTCCAATGGTGTATACATCCCATCCATTCGCTGTTAAATTATTAATAGCATCTTTCAAATAGTCCATTAATGGTTGGGCTCTTAATATCGCACCTTGTTTTGATACCTTAGTTACTTGCTCAGCAACTCTTGACGCATCTCCATGAGTAAAAGCTGATTGTACATCTAAAATTCTATCTATACTTGCATCAGGAATATGTGCTAACATATTCAAATCATCTTTTGCAAATTGTAATTCTCCTCTGCGATTAAGATTAATTTCTCCAGCTTCATATTGTCTATCAACTCCTATCCAAGATACTTGTTCTCTATAATTTAATCCATTATAAAATTGTGCAAACGCGACACCCTCTCCAGAATCGAGTTCAAGTAAATTAGAATTAGGAGAAAAAAATTCAGAAAATCCACCTTTCTTACCAATCTTTATGTTTCCAAAGTTTCTGATTGCTATTAACTGAAATAGCTTTTTGCTGCCTAATGTTTTCTCACTTTCTACTAGTTTATATTTATTTTCCATTTTTTGCCTCCATTTTATTTTTTTATTTTTCTATTTTATTCTATCATTTCCAAAAATTTCTTTATTTCCAGAAACTACTTCATTTCCAGAAACTTTTGCATATCCAGAAACTTTTGCATTTTCAGAAATTACTGCATTTTCAAAAACTTGTGCATATCCAGAAACTTCTGCATTTTCAGTAACTATTGCACTTCCAAAAATTCTTGCATCTCTAAAAATTTTTGCATATCCAGAAACTTTTGCATTTCCAAAAACTACTGCATTTTCAGAAACTTTTGCATTTTCAGAAACTTTTGCCTTTTCAGTAACTATTGCACTTCCAAAAATTCTTGCATTTTCAGAAACTACTGCATTTTCAGAAACTTTTGCATTTCCAAAAATTTGTGCATTTCCAGAGACTACTGCATCTCCAGAAACTTTTGCCTTTTCAGTAACTATTGCATTTCCAAAAATTCTTGCATTTTCAGAAACTACTGCATTTTCAGAAACTTTTGCCTTTTCAGTAACTATTGCACTTCCAAAAATTTGTGCATTGTCAAAAACTATTGCATATCCAGAAACTTCTGCCTTTTCATAAACTTCTGCATTTCTAGAAACTATTGCATTTCCAAAAACTTTTGCATCTCCAAAAACTTTTGCATCTCCAGAAATCCAACAATTTTCAGAAACTTTTGCATTTCCAAAAACTACTGCATTTCCATAAACTATTGCATTTCCAGAAACTTCTGCATTTCCAGAAACTCTTGCATCTCCAGAAACTTTTGCATCTCCAGAAATCCAGCAATCTCCAGTTTGGTTTAAATTCCTTTCACTTTCTACATATCCTCCTTTATCTCCATTTTTTACGTCTCCAAAATTTTTTATCGCTACTACCTGAAATAGCTTTTTGCCATTTACTGTTTTTTTGCTTTCTACTAGTTTGTATTTATTTTCCATTTTTGCCTCCACGTTTTTATTTTTATTTTTCTATTTTATTCTACTGCATTTTCAGAAACTTTTGCATATCCAGAAATCCAGCAATCTCCAATCTGGGATAGATTGTTTTTATTTTCTACAAATCCACCACAGCGAGTTTCTGGAAATCTATAATCTATTTTATTTTCGTGTGGTTTTGGTCCATTAATATTTAATCCTCCCTTTTTCCATATGGTGTAATAATCTAAATCTGTTCCTCTAGAGTTAGCTTCCCAAAAAATGTGTTTAACATTTTCAGGTTTAATTCCTAATTTATCTAAAATAGTTTGATCATCCCCAAAAACTCTTTGTATATAAAAAGCGGCAGTTCTGTCTGTAAACCAATGGTCTGGAACTCCTTGCCTATTATAGTAAGGTGTGTTTCTTTGTTTTTGAACGAGCTTCGTTAAACTAACAGTATCATCAGGATTCAAAGCATCATTATATATTGCATATGCCCATAATTTTATTTTATTGATAAGTTTTTTTGTCATATGTATTAATATTAACTCATCTTTTATTAAAGTTTCGATTTGTAACCGTTATATAGTTAACAAAATATCGGAAGTTACACTTCCTTTCAGTAAATCTGCAAAAAGAATATTTGAATCAATCAGTTATTCTAGCCTTGTCTATAGATTTGTTACATTGTGAATCCCTTGAAGAATGATGTGAGAATTGCTGACGCTACTAAGAACACTAGCAAGCTTATTATTATCATGAAAGGAATCAATTTTACACCGCCTTTTACACTCCCTTTTCTTATCACAGAGATTAAGGAACTTGATATTAAGGATGTCACGATAAGCATTATAACAGAAAACTTTTTGAAATCTGATGGTGTTACACCTTGACCTGCCTTCAATGCAATCTTGCTGCTCATTGTTGATAGGCTGCCAATATCTATCTTGCTTGTTATATCTCCCATTACAATTATTATTCTGTAGGATAAAGCGAAAAGAAATGGTGCAGCTAACGCTGATGCAAAGCCGATGAATATTGCATATGTCAATACATCAGCTGCTAATTCTTTTTTCAATAACTGGTTTTCTTTTATGTTCCAGGCAATCTTGTTTATCAGGTCTGCAATTTCTCCTCCTGATTCAAGACCCTCTATCAACAGGGCAATTGACTTGCCCAATATATCTGAATCATATTTATTTGCGAATTCCATCAAAGCAACTTTTAGGTCTATACCTGTCATGCTCTTTTTAGCGACTAACTCTATTTCCTCGCCTAATGCACCAAATCTTTCTCTCACTGAGAACCACATTGCCTGATCTATCGCCATTCCTGCACTTACATTTCCAGCTACAAGCTGCAAATAATCCGGCAAGATCTCTTCTATATTTTTTGTTCTGTTATATTTTTTAACCGAGATATATGAATATATGAAGAACAATACAATGCCTGCTGCTATTAAAATTGATAGCAGCAAAAATGTGAATATTGCAACAGGAATCTTATTTCCAGGATATTTCCTTATAGAATCCAGGAAGAAAAAAAAGAAGATTATTATGCTTAGGACAAAGCTTGCAATTACAGCTCTGTGTATTATAGATGACAATTTTCTGTTAATCCCTGCGCTTGTCAGTATGTTAACTATCTTTGTTCTTGTCTTTTGTGTTAACAACAGGTTCTCGATAATGGTCATTATATCTCAACTCCGGGCCTTGAGTTTCTTATCACAGCAATGAACATTAGTTGAATAATAGCTACACCAACACCAATTCCAAGCAATGAATTGAAATCCAGATTTAATCCTATAAAAGAAGATAACATTGAGAGCATTGCTATGCCCAGAGATGGAGCTATAACAGCTATCATCAGATAGAACATAACCATTGGATTAAGTTTTTTTCCATATGCTTTTACTTCCAGTAACTGCTCTCTTGATATCTGATCCAGGATGCCTTTCAATGCAAGCCCTACATCAGATCCTGTTCTTAATGAATTTGATATCTGCCATAAGAATTTTCTGAAATTTGGACTTGGCGTTAATTCTATGACTTCATCCATTGCAGTTTCCATTGGTCTTCCAATTTCTATCCTGTTTGTAACTTCTCTGAAATGCCTCCCTATCTTTGGATAAACATTTGAAACATTCAGCATAGTGTTATAGAGAGGTATACCTGAGCTTAACTCTATCAGCAGGAAACGTCCTGCATAGACAATCTCCTTGTCTATCTCTCTCACTTGTTTTTTTGCCTTAACTCTTGGAGATTTAATAAAGAATAAGAACAGTATAAAGAAAATAGGAATACTAAGAAAAGCCAGAAGAACGGATTTTTCCAATTTGATAAGAACCAGGATTGATATAAACAACAAAACTATTGTGGAGAACAAAGCCAGAAAAAAGCTTTTTCTGATAAAATCTTCTGGCTCTTGTTTTATATTCGCCTGTAATAATTCCAGTTTTAGCCCAGGAAACCTTTTTATTAATACCTTAAACATTTTATTTGTTAACAAATCTCAATAAATTTTCCTTATTTACATAATAAGTTCCGACGACTTTTCCAATTTCATCTACTGTCTTTATGTTATTTTTTACCATCCATCTTAAAACAAGACCTTTTTCCCTGAGATTTTCATTAATTTCCTGGTGTGTAAGGCCTGTTGTTAGTTCTAATTCAGGAAAGAGCCTTTGTGATTTAGTTATAGCAGTTAATTTGTCAGATCTCATATCCAGCTGAAGCAGGACATTATATTTCGAATCTCTCAATACCTCTGAAATCTGGAATATCCTTCTTATTCCTGTTCTTCTGTTTCTGTACATTACAATTATCAAGCTGATTGAAGGCAATAAAACCTTAGGGACATCTATTGGAGGGTTTGTTAACCTGTTTATTGTCTCTTCAGTATCATTTGCATGTAATGTGGCATATACAGAATGCCCTGTATGCATTGCCTCAAATAAAGTTTCTGCTTCCTGCTTTCTTCTTATTTCTCCAACAACTATCCTATCTGGTCTCATCCTCAATGAATTTACTATCAAATCAAGCATTGTAACCTCTCCTTTGCCTTCTACATTTGCCTGTCTTGTTATCATAGGAATCCAATGCAAGTATTTAGGAAGCTTGATCTCTTGTGTATCCTCTACTGATATTATCCTTTGATTTGGTGGGAAAAAACAGCATACTGCCCCGAGAAATGATGTTTTACCTGTTGCTGTACCTCCTGTAATCAAGCAGCTCAGTTCATATTGTATAGAATTCCATAGTAAGGAAGCAGAAGATATTGAAATAACACCGTTGTTTATCATATCTACAATAGTTATTGTCTTTACAGCAAACTTTCTTATTGTTATTGTGTTTCCGCGGGATGAAATAGGATACAAGGTTGCATTCACTCTGTCACCTGTTTCCAGATGTGCATCTAGCAATGGAGTCAATAATGTAATGCTTCTTCCTACTTTCCTGCCTATCAGGCTTGAATAGTGTTTTATCAATTCCTCATCTTTCAGGTATACATTTGTCTTTAACCAGCCAAGTTTGTGATGATACACCCAGATTGGCTCTTCAGCGTTGTTTATTACTACTTCTTCAAGGTCAGGATCTGACATCAATATTTCTATCTTTCCTAGACCGAAGCTCTTCTGCATTAAATATGTTGTCAGAAAATTCTTTGTTTCCTCTGAGATGTCCGGGAGATACTTGTCCAGCAGGTAAATTATCGTGCTTTTGAATTTGTTTCTTATATAATCAACTTTTTTTGGATCTGTTATGTCAGCGACACCTAACTTTACCTTATCAACTAGTTCATCCCTGATTTTTTCAAGAATCACTTCTGTATTAGCGCTTATACTGCTTATTGAAACCTTATAGATGAGTACAAAATCATTTTTATCACTCTCTATGTTTACTGTTATAGGTATGTTTCCTGAAAAAAAATTATATGTCTGAATTAAAACCATTTCACCTCTTATTTATGTTTTTTCGCAATATTTGCGGTTTGTTTACGATAATCTTCTTAAATTCTTTTCAAAGACTGTCTTCCATTCACTGACTTTTTTAAGTTCATCCATGATTAAATCCCTATTTTTGCTGTTTATTGTCTTTATTTTCTGTAACAATCCTTTTAGTACATTTGATAATATTATTTTCTGGGCATAAACCAGCTCACTTGTTATGTTGCCCTCTGTAAATACAAAATCCTTCAATAGTCTTTTAATATCTGAAACGGATTTTATCTTGACAGAGGGTTTTATATTTTGAGAGTCAACATATTTTAACATATATTCCACTTTTCTTATCAATACATCCTTCAGAACAAGGATATTCTCTATTTCCTGCTCTTCTTTTTTTATATCTTTCTTGTTGACCAAAAATGTTTTTGAGAATTTATAATCTATGTTCAGTATGCCTTCTTCTTCAAGAAAAGTAGCCCATTCCATTATTATGTTTTCAGGTATTTTAAGCTCTTTTGAAGCCTCTTCAAGCAAGATTCTTTTTTTTTCCTTTATGAGCTCTACCAGAGAATCAACTGCTGTGCTGATATTAACTGCCATCATATAAAATATCACAAGTTTGTATTTAAATGTTTTGGATTATTATTTTTATATATTACTTGGTTGTCATCAGTTCTTTTACAAGAATCAGTAGCTCTGAAAGATTCTATTTTTAATTATCTGGAAGGAATCTATCTAGTAAAAGACCATATCCTCTCAATTACTGATTTTTCAATAAGAAAAAGCTTTAAAAATTAAGCTATTTAGAATAATATAGTATTAATATGGAGGATTAAGAATTAATGGAGAAAAAGGTAAAAGAACTTAAAAAATCAATTCAACCTGAGATAAACATCGGTCTCGTTGGACATTATTAAACTATAGTTTAATAAACCAAAGACGTTGACCATGGAAAAACAACAGTGACTCAATCACTTTCAGGTCGTTGGACTGATACACATTCTGAGGAGATTAAGAGAGGAATCACAATAAGATTAGGATATGCTGATGCAGATTTTTATTATTGTGAAAAATGCAAAGAATATGGTGTTAAGGAAAAATGCTCAAAATGCAATGGCAAAACTAAATTTTTAAGAAAAGTTTCTTTTATCGATGCACCGGGACATGAAACTTTAATGGCTGTAATGCTTTCAGGAGCTGCTATTATGGATGGCGCTTTGTTATTAGTAGCTGCCAATGAGGAATGCCCGCAACCACAAACAAGGGAGCATTTAACAGCATTAAGCATTATTGGCGTTAAGAGCATAGTTGTTGTCCAGAACAAAATAGATTTGGTAACTAAAGAGCAGGCTGTTGAAAATTATAAACAGATAAAGAAATTTTTAAAGGGAACGATAGCAGAAGATGCTCCTATAATTCCTATTTCAGCCCAGCACAACATCAATATAGATAAGATCATAGAAGCTGTTGAGGATGTAATTAAGACTCCTAAAAGGAATGATATGTTAGATCCTTTAATGTTTCTAGCCAGAAGCTTTGACATAAACAAGCCAGGAACTGATGTTGATTCATTGGTTGGTGGTGTTCTTGGAGGCTCTTTAAAACAAGGAAAGCTTAAAATTGATGATGTTATAGAAATAAAGCCTGGATTGAAGACAGAAAAAGAAGGCAAGATATTATGGATTCCTGTTGTGACAAAGATAATTGGACTAAAGACAGGAGGGGAGTCTATAACTGAAGTGCATCCTGGAGGATCTATTGGTGTTCTTACTGAACTAGATCCGAGCATAGTAAAATCAGATAATTTAGCTGGAGAAGTTACAGGCCTGAAAGACAAATTACCTGCTATATGGCATGAGTTTTTTCTAAGTCCGAATCTGCTTGAAAGAATAGTTGGTGCCAAGGATAACTTAGTTGTAGAACCAATAAAGATTAATGAAAATCTTATGCTGAATGTTAACTCTTCAGCTACTGTTGGGATAGTTACAACAGCAAAAAAAGACCTGATACATGTCAAACTAAAGATTCCTGTCTGCTGTAATCAGGAAGATAGAGTAACAATATCTAGGATTGTTGGAGCGAGATGGAGATTAATTGGATATGGAAGTATTGTAAAGAAATAGTAATCTTGTTTTGATATGGTGGAAAAAACAATAAGAGTTGGAGATTATCAATTTAAAGAAGATAATATTTGTTACATAAACCAATTTATAGATATAAGAGTCTTGTCTCATTTGGAAATGAGCATGAGACAAAAGAATGTAGATGAGCCAAAGCTTGTTGTTATAAACACCATGGTGGTGGAGCAGGTTCTCTTTTTGATGTCGTATTAGAAAGTTTTTATGAAAGGTATTTTATCATTACTTTATGGGATAAATACAATAGAGACATAGGTTTTCCACCAGAGATAGCAAAGAAAGAAGGGTTTATAGATAAGGTTATAGAAGTTCCTTATGAGTTAGAATTGCTAATTAATACTGAGCAATCAAGATGACTAAAAAGAGTTTAATAGTAAAATAAGAGTGTTGTCTTTTTACAAACCTTATTTTTAAACCTATACATAAAACTGTAACTAATCTTATAATAAGGTATTTGTTCTAGATTATATGAAATTTGCTCATCTAGCAGACATACATATTGGAGGATGGCAGGATCAAAAGCTGAGGAAACTGAATCTAAATGCCTTTGACAAGGCGATAAATATATGTATCAATGAAAATACTGCCTTTATCTTAATTGCTGGTGACTTTTTCAATACTGCCCTGCCAAGCATAGATTCCTTAAAAGATGTGGCAAGAATCCTTAGGAAAGTAAAGGAAAAAAACATCAGCTTGTATCTTGTTCCAGGAAGCCATGATTTCTCACCAAGCGGAAAATCAATGATAGATGTGCTTGAAAAGGCAGGTCTATTAAAGAATGTCATGAAAATAAAAGATAATAAATTACTGTTTACAGAAGACAAGACAGGAACCAAAATTACAGGAATACTTGGATTAAGAACAGGTCTGGAAAAAGAATATTTTAAGACCTTAAATTTTAAGGATATTGAAGAAGAGGAAGGATTCAAGATATTTATATTCCATACATCTATAGAGGAATATAAACCAAAAGACCTTGGTGATATTAACAGCCTGTCGCTGGATTTATTTCCCAAAAATTTTGATTATTATGCTGGCGGCCATGTCCATTATCTGCTTGATGTTAAACATGACAGAGGTCATCTGGCTTATCCTGGTCCATTATTTCCAAACAATTTCAAGGAATTAGAGGAACTAAAAAAAGGATGTTTCAACCTTATTGAAACCAAAGATGATATGAATATTATTGTTAAAAAAATACCCATAAAACTTAAAGAGATTGATAGTTATTTTTTTGACGCGAATGGTAGGAGTCCTCTTCAGATTGAAAATGAAATTCTTAATGCTGTAAAGAACTTTAAAGATAAGATAGTAATGATAAGAATTGAAGGGATACTAGAGACTGGAAAGCCCACTGATATAAATTTCAAGAATATTTTTGATAATTTCAAAGAGGCATATGTTGTTTTGAAGAATACCAACAAACTAGTCTCTAAGAGCTTTGATAATATCAGGATTGATGAAAGCATTGAGCTTACAGAAAGCAGGATAATAGAAGAGCATGTAAAGAGCATTGAATTAAAAAATCCTGAAGTTTACAATTCAATTATAAAGAGCCTTTTGCTTTTTCTGGATTCTGAAAAAGAAGAAGGTGAGAAATCTATGGATTTTGAAAGAAGAATTATGGATGAAACTTTAAAATCTCTGGGTATTGAAAATCTGTTTAAGAATGATAATCAATAAGATAAGACTAGAAAATATAAGAAGTTATACTGATGAGCAGATAGATTTCCCCGAAGGTATTGTGTTGCTGTCTGGAGATGTTGGATCCGGTAAGAGCACAATACTGCTGGCCATAGAGTTTGCCTTGTTCGGCTTATTGAAAGGTGATCTGACAGGAGCAACGCTTCTTAGAAACGGCACTAACAAAGGATCAGTAGAATTACACCTAAAATTTGATAATAACAGAGTAATAATCAAAAGAACATTAAAGAGGAGCAGCGGTTCTATCTCTCAGGATTCGGGATCATTTACGATAAATGATGAAACAAGGCAGTTGTCTCCGGTTGAAATAAAACAGAATGTCCTGAACATGATAAACTATCCTAAGGAATTTCTTACACAAACAAAATCCTTAATTTACAGATATACTGTTTACACACCTCAGGAGGAAATGAAGAATATCCTGCTAGGCTTCAGTGATTTAAGGCTTGACATATTAAGAAAAATCTTCGGGATTGACAAATACAAAAGGATAAAAGAAAATTCAAAGATATTCCTGTCCAAGCTGAAAGAGAGGAGGAATGAATTATTGGCAAAAGTTGAAGATCTTGGAAAGGAAAACGATGAAAAAAAAGAAGCAGAAAAAAAACTGATCAAACTTGAAAATGATAAAAATCTAGTTGTTGAAGATGCTAAAGAATTAAAAATAAATATCATTTCTCTGAAAAAAGAGATAGAAGACAAAGAAGAGCTGTCTAACAAGATCAAGGAATTGAAAAATAGCCTTAACATCCTTGATCTGAGGATAGAAAATGAGAATTCAAGACTAAAGAGGATTGGAGAAAGTAGAGAAAGCTTAATCTCTGAAATAGAGAATTTAAGAAAAGATATATCTTTTGATGAATCCGGGTTTAAAGAGCTTGAAACTAAGATAAATGAAAAAGAAACTGAATCAAGGTCGCTGGAAGGAACTATCAGAGACATCCTCAACAGGCTTCAAGACATAAGAACAAGAAAAGTTTCATCCCAGTCAATAATAAAGAAAGTGGCTGAATTAAATGTTTGCCCTTTATGCAAACAAAAAGTAAGCCATGACCATAAATCATTAATAAGCTCTGAAGAAAATGATAAGATAAAAAATCTGGAAAATGAGTTCAATGATTTAAGCTCAAGAAATACCATTCTCAATAAAGAATATGAAAAAAACAAAGAGGCATTAAATTACCTGAGAGAGTTAAAAAATAAGGTTGATATCATCAACTTGAAAAAATTCAACATTGATAATATGAACAAAAAAATTTCTGCTTTTGACAGAGAATCTGAGGGCATAATAAAAAATATTTCTGATCTTGACAATAAAAGGAAAAAAATAACTGATGAGATTAAAGAAATCCCGGTTTACAACATTGACATTATAAAGAAAAATCTTGAAGGTATGACAGCAAAGGAAAGAAACCTTGAGATCGGCATCGCTAGGACAGAAAAAGAGATTGAATCTAGCCTATCAGAGCTAAACAGACTGAATAATTCTATCAGCAGAAAAACAAAAATAAAGAATAATATTGATAAGATAGAAGAGATTCTCCATCTGACAAATGAGTATTTTCTCAGCCTTGTGGATGTTATGGAAAAAAACATAATGGCAAAGATATATGATGATTTCAATTCCTTGTTCCAGAAATGGTTCAATGTTCTGATGAATGAAGAGAACATTAGCGTTGCATTGGAGAATGATTTTACACCTGTTATTGAGCAGAACGGTTACCATATTCAGTATGATGATTTGTCTGGTGGCGAGAAAACAGCAGCTGCACTTGCATACAGATTAGCTTTAAACCAGGTTATCAACAATATTGTTTCTACCATCAAGACAAAAGATATTATTATCCTGGACGAGCCTACAGATGGATTCTCTGAAGAGCAGATAGACAGAATAAGAGATGTCCTAAATGAACTGAATATGAAACAGATAATAATTGTGAGCCATGAACCAAAGATAGAAACTTTTGTAGATACTGTAATAAGACTGCAGAAGAATGAACATGTTACAAAGATTATATCATAAAGATTTATAAATTACAGGTCTATACTAGCCTTATGGGAAAAAGAGGCCAGGCATCTAGTGAATATTTAGGGATAATAATCATTGTCTTAATAATTCTTGTGCCTGTCCTGATTTTATATATGAGATACTCTGGCGAGACCAATGATGCAGTAGCAAGCTCAAAAATTGACAGTGTAACAAATGAAATATCAAAGGCCTCCAACCAGGTTTTCGTTTATGGTGAAGGAACACAGAATACTGTAACTGTTGATTTCCCAAGCGGAATAAACAGCATAATTATGGGTGGAGCTACTTATACAGGAGTTACACCTGCTATATTAAGCGGACCAAATGAGATAGTTTTTGTGCTAAAAAATTCAAAAAATAAAATATACGAGATAGTGAAGGTTGTTGACTCAAAATTTTTGTTGAAAAAGATTGATACTGTCCCCCGAGGCAGGACAAAACTGGTGGTAAGGGCCTGCGCAGGACAAAAAGTTGAGATCTGTATTAATAGCTGCACTGGAACATGCTAAAGAACAAGGTAGCACAATCATCGCTGGAGTTTATGATACTTCTTGGAGTAGCTCTTGTTGTCTTAATTATTTTCACAATAATAAACATAACATACCTGAACATAAGTCTAAGAGAAAGAGAGATTACAAATGCACAAGACCTGGCAAAGCTTATCAAAAATGAGCTTAATCTTGCCTCCAGGGTTGAATCGGGATATATAAGAAAGGTAACCCTACCTGTTAAGCTGGATAAAAAGAATTATGGTATTAATATCGGAAGCAGAGAAGTCTTTGTTTATTTTGAAAGTGGTGATACTCAAGGCTTTTCTGAAAGCCTTGCAACTAACGTTGTAGGATTTAATTCTGGAATTATAACCAGCAGCAACAAGGTCCTCACAATAAGGAAATGCTCTGATTCAAGCGAGAGTGTTAAAGTTAACGCTCTTTGCTGATTTAAATTTTTTATTAACTGACAACAAACAGTTCCAGAAAAAGGCGTTATCACAAAGTCGCAGATAGTTATGTTTATAAATTATTTTTATATTATATATTTAACCGGTGGTAGCTCAATGGCGGAGCAGGCGGCTGTAGATAAATTCACTATCTGATGTGGAATTTTCTAAAGATGAAAGATAGTCAGCTGGTACCGCAAGGCTGGGGGTTCAAATCCCTCTCACCGGATTTAGAATTATAATACAGAAAAATATATTACTAAAACAGAAATTTTTCCGACGTAAAATTCTGAAAGAAATTAACAAAAAATAGAAACATTTTTAAATAGAAAATCATTCTATAATACAAATTAAATATCTAATCAAAACAAATGAATGATCATTTACAATCAAGCGTAAAAGATACATTGTCTGTTATCTCACCTTTTAAGTTTATAAACAGTGAAGAAAAAACAGATAAAAAATTATTAGTGAATATATCTGATAAGTATAATTATTCTACTATAGGGTACTATGTTTCATTATTGGGAGAAGCAAGAGGCTTAAAAGTTATTCCATCGAGTGATGATATCCTTGCTCTTAACAACAAGAACCTTTTCTTCCATAGGATGAAGAAAAATGGATTCAGGGTAGACACAATAGATGACGAAAACAAAATAGAAAAGATAAACATAATATTCGGCAGAACATTATCCAAGGGCTTTAAGACTGTCGCGAGAAAGATATATTATGCTGTCTCGGTACCATTGCTGCAAGTAAAAATAAACAAAGAAAAGAACATTATAGATTCTATAAAGTTTATAGAAGTAAAAGATCTTACAGATGATGAAAAATTGATATTTAATCGAGAGATAGAGAAAGATGAAGATATGCTGCTTGTACGATCCTAAGTTTAGAGACGTTCCTTCTAACAAAAAAGCTCTGAATATATTTGCTGAAAAAGCAAAAAATTTGGGCCATGAATTTGAATTTATCACGAGAAAAAATATAAAAAAGATAAATGACTGTGATGCCCTTTTCATCAGAGTTACCACAAATCCGGGAGATTATACATTCACTGCTTCAAGAATAGCCAAAGAAAGTAGGATAAAAGTCATTGATGATCCTGACTCTATAAGGAAATGCGCCAACAAGGTTTTTTTGTTTGAGTTATTCAGAAAGAATCATATCCCAATACCCAGAACAAAGATATTAAACAAAAGAACGCAAAGAAAAGGTGTTGAGAAATTTGGATATCCTTTTGTCATTAAACTACCTGATTCTTATGCATCAAAAGGCGTAAAAAAAATTGTCAGCTATAAGAGTTATCTAAAATATTCCAGACAGATGTTCAGAAAATCTGCTTTAATTATCTTACAGGAATTTATGCCTACCAAATTTGACTGGAGAATTGGTGTCCTTGACAGGAAGGTTATCTATGTATGCAAGTATTATATGGCCAAAAATCATTGGAAAATTATAAAATATGGAGAGAGTTCAAAACCCAGGACAGGACATGCATTTGTGATCAAAAGAAAAGATATAAATCCGGAACTGAAATCAATTGCTGTGAAAGTCGCCAAGATTATAGGCAGAGGTTTGTATGGAATTGATATTAAAGAGTACAATGGTAAATATTATGTTATAGAAGCCAATGATAATCCTAACATTGATGCTGGAGTTGAAGATCGAAAAGATAATGATATATATGAGAAAATAATAAAATTCTTAACAAGAAATTAATTCTTTAAGACAGGTCAATTACCTTGTCGCAAAACTGTGTCAATTTTGAGATTAGGGCTTTGTCTGTATCCTCATGGATGCCTATTATTACTCCGCTTAAGCTATGCAACCTTATCTTCCCTGTTAAAAAATGGAAGAATTTTATCAATTTGTTTATATCATTGTAAACACTTAATGTATCTAAGGAATCTATATATATGAATTCATGATTCTCTTTCTTGAACAATGAGTCCAAGGCAACGGCAACGCCTGTCAGATCCTGCGGGCTCTCGATGAAAGAGCAATTTTCACCAATACAACTTCCTCTTAATTCTTTTGTTATACAATCTATGAAATAAAGATCGTTTAGGTTCATCCCTTTATCCTTTAGATTCTTGATCAATGTAGAATAAGGCTTGTTTATTGTAATATAGGTTCCTTTGCCTTTCTTTACCAAGAAATTTAATATTGTTGAGTTTATCTCATCATAGCTGTCAGATGGGACTATAGTCAGAACAATAAAATCATTCTGCAATTTCCTTAATTCTTCCTCTATTTTTATCGGCATGTTATAATTAGGAAGTATTACTATATAAATTATGGTGCTCAGAGATTTTACTGATCTTCTCCCCTTAATAAATTTCTAACTTTATCATATGATAAAGTATTTCTATAATCAGGGAATATCTTTACCATTAAGCATCCGGGAATCTGTTCACTAAAGATTACTTCAGAAATAAAGTCGTAGCCAATACTATTCTTTCTAAGAACTTCTAATCGTTGCATTAAAATATCATCAGTTAATGAGTCATAATCTAGTTCTTTTATCATTGGTTGATGTTCATAACCTTTAGGAGAATTGGGTGAGTTAGATTTGAAATATTTTGGATCATAGAAAAATAAATTTTTTGATAAAAACGTGCCGCCTTGACTTTTTAGTTTCCCAGGTATGTCAATGCTCTCAAACAGGATATTAAATACTCGCTCTGCTTCAACTTTTGTTTCAATATCTGTAAATCTATGAGTGTACATATTTATCTTCAAAATGGTAAATTTAATAAATCTTTTTATTCTTCGTCAGTAAAATCATCAATTTTCTCTTTCAGGTTCTTGTTCCTGTTCTTCAGATACTCTTTTGCGAATATATAAAATATCAAACCAAGACTTTTCTTGCCTTTATTGTTGCATGGAACAACTAAATCAATGTTATTTGACTCATTATTTGTATCGCATAATGCTATGACTGGAACTCCAATCCTGATAGCATCTTTTATAGAATTTTTCTCACTCCACGGATCAACAACAAGGATTAATTTTGTTTCAAAGAAGCTCTTAAGATTCTTGTTAGTTAATATACCTGGAGGATAACGTCCTGCAAATGCTCTGATACCTGTTGCTTTTGCAAATGCTTTCACTGATTTCCATCCATTTTCTCTTTTGCAAACGACTATTATTTCATCTGGTGCATATTGATTCATGAGATTTATTGCCTGTCGCAGCCTATTATCTATAGATTGTATATTTAACACACTTAATCCATCACTTCTTACTTTATATATGAACTGCTCCATATATTTTGTCCTGTACTTAGTCCCTATATGAATCCCTACTTTAAGGTATTCATCCAGCGGTACTAAAAATTGCTGTTCTTCTGTTGTTGTATTTACCATCAGTAACTAGAGAAAAAAAGGATTTATAAGAGTTTTGTTCATGTGAATATTTTCAAGGCAGCCATTACAAGTGTTTTATCTGAGATTATTCCATAAATCTAATTTGCTTTTTTTGTTTTTATAATTTTTTCACTATAACCAATATTATGAAAATTTATGTTTTTGAAAATTTTAAGATATGTTATAAAATAAAAAGAAAAAAGAAAAAAAGGCGCTAATGGCTTATTGCGTCTTTTACATGCTGGATTATTTCTTTGCTCTCTGCTTTGATCCCATTGCCAAGGCCTATGCCTAAAGCTATTGCAATTCCAATTGCTATAGCACCCACAATCAACAAGAATGTATTTTCTATTATTGTTGTCTTTATTCCTATCTGCTCTAATGCTATCAATACCACTAAGATTATTATTATAGTCTTCAAGATTCTTGTCAATAGCATTATTCCCTTCATATCTGAATGCTCTTCAATCTTAATTGCCACTATATGGGAAACAGCGATACCGAATATTATTACTAATGCTGCTGCGATCACATTCGGAAGCCATAGAACAAACCTGTTTAATAACACAGAAACAGTACCTAAACTTAATATGTCAACTGCTGCCTGGATAAATATTATGAAGATATACCATTTAGTAACCTCTTCCAGCAGAGTATTAATATTAATTCCTCCAACAGCCCTGGATAATTTTGACTTATCCATGTATTTTTCCAAGCCTGCCTTATCCAACAGGTAATGAACTAATTTACTAATACCTAAAGAAATAAAATAACCTATTATAAGAACTATTATGGCTGCTATAATTCCCGGAAAAACTCTAATAAAAGAATTATATAGACTAATCAATGGGTTTACAATTAATGTCCCTGTAGCTGCAACTGAATCTAATGCCACCTTATACACCTCCTTTTTATAATCATTAAGTTATAAAATTATAAAATTTATTTATTTAAAAGCTTTTCTGTAAAGTTTTACTATTTTAAAGTTGAGATAAAAGTAAGTTTTATAAGTATTAAAAAAAGAGTTATTGTTTTGAGCTCGTGAAATGGAACAAAATTATGATAACAGACTTGAAGAAATCTTAGATAACACAAGATTATGGAATGCTTATGTAATGTTTTTAGGATTGGGATTAAGAATAACATCAAGAAGTGGGCTAAATCAAGGATGGTTAAGAGATAAAATAAAAGAAGTTTCTTCTTATAAAGACATTCATTATGAAGAACTAGAGAGCTTAAACGGACATCCATTTAATGTTCCAATTCTGAGGTTGAAATGCAGAAAACAAAAAAAGAAAATATTATTACAGGCAATACATGGGCATGAATGGGCGGCAACAGAATCTATTCTAAGGTTTGCTGATGACTGGGGCAGGAATAAAATTTCGCAGAAGGTTAAAGAAAGTTATGATATTACAATAATCCCATTACTGTCAATAGATAAATTTCCAGATAAGTATGGAAGCAATAATCTCAGTTCCGATACAAGATTTGAAACAATAAAACATGAAATAGATTCATCTGATCTAATTATTGAGATGCATGAATCTCCATTAAAAAATCAATTTTTAATCTTATTACCGTTCATTTATCCTTCGTATAAGTTAGTAAAATTATTAGGGAAATATTATTATAATTATATAGATACAGAGGGAAAACAAGAAACATTAGAAGCAAATTTGATATATTATCTTAAAAACAGCATTGCTGATGTAGAAATTATGTTTTCTAATAGTGATGGTTTAATAGAGAAAATTACTGAAAATTTGCATGGTTTTGATATATCACTAGAAGAATCATGTGAGAGTTATAGTAGAAGGATAAGTACAAAAGAAGGAAAACCAACCTATGGTATAGAGCTTTATTCTGATTGGGGGATGGGTGGAGAAGGGATTGCATTGTTTTTTACAGGAATGTTAGCTTATCCGTTTACAGAGATTTCAACATATTTAAACAGAACATTTAGAAAAGAAAAAATTAAACATAGTAGGTTACAGGCAGCGGAAAATGGAAGAAAGACAATACATTCGATACTGGAGGCTTATTTATAACAAATAAATGTTGTATTAAGTTTATAGAAATGCCGAAATACCTTAATCAAACATTCCGAATAGGTTTTTTTTGTTTTCATTAGGCTTCACTGCCCTGTAGCCATAATCTTCCCTTGATGAATACTGGTTGCTTTTAACCGGATTATTCTCTGTGGATTTTATGTCTTTCAGAATTCTTCTTCTAAAATCAGATACTTCCTTGTCATCGATATCAAATTTTCTTTTATGTGCCTGCGGGTTTTCTCTCCTCGCCATTACTATCTGCTTATATCTCTCTCCTTCTTTCCTGTCTGTTTCATTTTTAAGAAATGTTGTTTTTTTGTTTTTCTGATATGCAATTAATATGACTGCCATGATTGTTGCTATAAGAACTAGATAAAAAGGAGCATAACCATAACTATCCCTTACAGAAACAACTGAGCCGGTTATCGGTCCTGTTATCTTCTCGCCAAAGGATTTTTCATAGGTTAATGTAGATTCTCCTAAAGACCTTGTGTCCTGCTTTGTTATTAATTTAATGAAATAATCCCCTGATTTTAGTATTTCTCTTGCCAAATTTATTGTTTTGGCTTCATTTGGTTTTATATTAACTGATTTCGAGAAACCTGTGTCTCCATTTAATAATACTCTTATATTATCCTTGTATGGAACGTTTCCTGTATTCTTCAATACTAGAACTTTACCTTGTATCTCAGAATCAATTTTTTCCAGTTCTTTGACTTTAAATGAGCTTTCTATGTTTAATTTTTCATCTTTTGTCTTTACTTTATATGTTCCCGGCATGGCGTCTGGCTCCAAGTTAAATATTATCTTTCTTGCCCCTTCTGTTAGCAGCTTATTCTTTGGATTATAGACTTTTATTATTGCATTGTTGTCTATTTTGTCATCTGCCTGATCATATAAAAGCGTCTCAATCTCTACTTTTTCACCTGGAAGAAATTCTGTTTTTTCATAACTATTTTGCAGTTTAATCGGAATAGGGGTTATGTAGAAGTTTATTGTTTTCTCTCCAATATTGCCATTATCTCTGACTTCAAGTGTTATTTTATGCTCAAATGATTTAATTCCCTTGTCCAAATCAAAGCTCAATGTAAACTTTTTTTCATTTATATTGGCTGTTTTTCCTTCTGAATTGTCTATTGTTACAAGAACCGGAATACTGTCCAACAGGTCCCCTCTTGAATTCTTCACATCTCCGGACAAAATTACTGTCTCCCCTGGCTTGAATGTCTGCCTGTTCAGGAATGCATCTATAGTTAAATCGTTTTTAACACTGAATTCAGGCAAGCTCTTCTGTTCTATCATATCTCTTTCCAAATCCTGGACATTGACGTTTATTCTGCAATTTCCTGACATGGTTTCTGTCAGTGTCAGATCTGGTATAGAAAAATCCTGCCTGCCCTGTTTCAAGGACAATGGAATTGTGTAGTAATCTGTAGAATATCTTTCGCAGATTAATGTTGAGCTTAAAAAACCCTGTAGATTTTCATTTTCGGTTATTGAAACATCATAAGATAGTTTGTCTCCATAATTATATGTAGTATAAATATTTTTAGAAATCTGGATTTCTGCATTTGCTATTGGAATTAACAATAACAATAAAATCACAATCTTTTTTAACATATTCATGCTGCACTTATTTAATTGATTTATTTAAATACTTTCCTATGATCAATTTTACATTCTGCTGATTGAGGATAATTTTATATATTAATATATAAAATAAAGAAATCATGAACAGTATTACTAATAATGGACAGGTTGAGAAGATAAGACATTCCTGTGCTCATGTCCTGGCCCAGGCTGTGAAGGAATTATACCCTAAATCTAAACTAGGCATTGGGCCTGTTATTGAGAATGGATTCTATTATGATTTTGACAATCTAGAAATCAAGGAAGAAAACCTGAAGAGAATCGAGGACAAGATGAGAGAGACAACAAGAAAAGACTATAAATTTGTAGAAAGCAGGAAAACTAGAAATGAATCTCAAATAATATTGAAAGATGAACCTTATAAATTAGAACTACTAAAAGATTTAAAAGATGATGAAATTACATTTTATCAGGATAGTGATTTTATTGATTTGTGTAAAGGACCTCATGTAAATTCTACTAAAGAGATTAAATTCTTCAAACTTACCAAATTAGCCGGAGCATACTGGAAAGGTGATTCTAAGAATAAGATGCTTACAAGAATCTATGGTACGGCTTTTGAAAACGAGAAAGAATTAAATGAATATTTGAAACAACAAGAAGAGGCTGAAAAGAGGAATCATATAAAACTAGGAAGAGAACTTGGCATATTTATGATTTCTGATCTGGTTGGGAAAGGATTGCCCATATGGCTGCCGAAAGGTAATATAATAAAAGAAGAGATTGAAAAACTAGTCAAGGAGAAAGAAGAAAAAGCAGGATATATCAGAGTAACAACACCACATTTAGGCAAAAAAGAATTGTATCTTAAATCAGGTCATTTGCCTTACTATAAAGACAGCATGTATCCTGAAATGGAAATGGATGACGGCAAATATTACCTAAAGGCAATGAACTGTCCTCATCATCATTTAGTGTACAAGCATGAGATTAGAAGTTACAGAGATTTGCCGCTAAGAATAGCTGAGTATGGAGTTTGTTACAGGAATGAACTATCCGGGACTTTAGCAGGTTTGTTAAGGGTCAGAATGCTAGCGATGAATGATGCCCACATATACTGCACAAAAGAACAAATTGAAAATGAATTTAAAAACGTAATAAAGCTGGTTCAAGAATATTATGAAATTTTCGAATTAAGAGATTACTGGTTTAGACTTTCTAAATGGGATCCAAAAAATAAGGAGAAATATATTAATGAACCTGAAAATTGGGAATACACAGAGAATATCCTGAGAAAAGTTTTAAAAGAATTGGATGTTAAATTTTTTGAGGTTGAAGATGAAGCTGCATTTTACGGACCTAAAGTAGATATTCAATTTAAAGCTGTAACTGGAAGAGAGGAGACTATGTCTACTATCCAATTAGATTTTGCAGCCAAGGAAAGATTTGACTTAACTTATCAAGATAAGGATGGGACTGAAAACAAGGATGTTTTTGTCATTCATAGAGCTCCTTTATCTACACATGAAAGATTTATGGCTTTCTTGATAGAGCATTTTGCCGGTAAGTTTCCTGTTTGGTTAAGCCCTGTTCAGATAAGGATACTGAGTATAGCTGACAGGAATGTCAGATATGCCAGAGATGTTTTAAAAAAGCTAAGCATTGAAGGTTTTAGGGTTGAATTAGATGATAGAAACGAAAGCATTTCAAAAAAAGTAAAGGATGCACAATTACAGAATATCCCACTGACAATAACAATCGGCGACAAGGAGATAGAGAACAAAACACTTGCTGTAAGAACTCTTGATGGAAAAATGAAATATGGAATGAAGATCTCTGAATTTTTAAAGATTATCAGAGATAATCTGGAGAATAAAAATGTTAAATTCATTCTCTAAGTTAGAAAGCTCCAAGGTATATAAATCCTGGAAGAAAAAAAACAAGGACAGCTTCCTATGCAGCTGCTTTTTTACTGATGATGAAAACAACTGGCAATTTGATTTTTATCTGCCCAAAAAAGACATGATAAAAACATTTGTCGTTGAAGACCTGAATATAAAAGAGCTTGCGGATTCAAGAATATTCAGGAACGATAAATCCAATATGAAAGTTCTAAATCTTGATGATGTCAAGATAGATTTTGACGAAGCACTAAAGATCATGGACAATATTAAAAATCAAAAATACAAAAGTGAAAACGTCCTTAGAAAAATTGTTGTGCTGCAATATATTAAAAGACAGCTCTGGAACATGACTTTTCTTATGTCATCCCTTAATCTGCTGAATGTCAGGATAGATTCTGAATCAGGTAAGGTGCTATCTGAAAACGTGGAAAATATAATGAAATTCAAGGCGAGTTAACAATACATAGATAGAGTGTATTGTTGCGTTAAGGGAGATAAGTCTTCATAACGCTCAATATTTAATTGTTCTAACTTTGTGATAAGATATGAAGTTAGAGAGATTGAGCAAGAGATAGAAGAAACATTTCCTGAAAACAGAATAGTTGATTTCTTCTTGGTTCAAGAAGATTTCATTTCTACAGGAGTGTCTCCTTGCGTATTTGAATAAGTGGTTAGATCTGATTAAGATGAGTAAGATTTGATTAGTTTTTGGCAATTCCCCATAATAACTCAAAGTGTTTTCTATAGCTATCTGCAACATTTTTATCCTTTATTAGAAATGCATATGGATTTTCTGAAAACACTGCAATAGCGACATAATTTCCTACAATAACTGTTTCCTGGAATTGAGCAAATTCTTTATCAACATATCTTATCTTAGTTAATGGATTTTTTTTAATATCTTTTCCACCCCACCGAACTGATTCATCAAATACTTGTCTAGAAGGAAGTTTATTGGCAACTCTTCTCTTATGTAGATTTAACCACCAAGTAAAACCCATAATCTTAGCAGCTATTGGTCCTCCTCCAAAAGTATTATATTCCTTACCTTTTACATTTATCATGATGCTATAAACTTCTTTGATTCCCCTAATACCTTTATAGATTGATGCTAATTCTTTTTCTCTTACAGCCCTTTGTTTCTCTTTTAATTCAGGCAAAATTTCCTCAAATCTTTTCTTTTTATCATCAATGAAATTAAAAAAATGTTCTGGATTAGTAGCTTGATAGATTTTTCTCTTACCTTCTAAAATATAATTTACTAATCCTTTATCAATTAAAGAATTAAGATCCCTATGTAGTGTTGAATTGGGAAGTTTTGATTTTTCTAGTACGGTTCCAGCAGATGCAGAACCTAGTTCTAACAATGCTAAGTATACCTTTATCTCAGTAGAGGTTAGTCCTAAGTCTTCTAGTATATCTGTGTCCATATTATTGACAATTCTGCTCTCTTTATAATTCTTATTATTATCCTACCATATGGTAGGATAAATACTTATATACCTTTATGATACAATAATTACTATGGAATCAAAACAAAATGCACAGAAAAAAATGAAGCAGATTAGACGAAACCAAAAAGTTTATGGTGTTCCTAAACTGCCTCAGAAAATAGATGCTATGTATGATAATATATGTAGAGGCAACCTTGTGGCTTATTATTTAGATGCCGATCCTGTTAGAGAAGACCCTGTATATCTAAAATTAAAAAAACTTAAGGCTACTTATTCTTGGGATAGCCCCAACGGATCAGAAAGATTCGCGCAACATCTTATGTTCGATATGGTGGCTAGACAAATGAGGGAAAAAACTTATTATCATATTAGAAAAACACCTTTGTGGCTTCTTAAGTTTGAGTTCGGTGTTAGGCACGAAACTAATCGTGAGCTTAGAAGGGAAATAGATAGAAGATTGGAATATATGTTTAGAAATGAAGACAAAGAATGGCTTGATTATAAACTTTATAAATAATTCTAATCCTCCATTTTTTGATAGATCCAGATTCCGCTAACTTAACAATACATAGATAGAGATAGTTTTATATATTCCCTTTGGTTTTATCTTAAAAGAAAAAAGATGGCAGATTTACCTTTTATTCAAATTCAGGATATTACAAAAACTTTTGGCATGAATGTTGTCTTGGATGATATAAACCTTGATATTTCTTATGGTGATATATTTGGCATTATCGGAATAAGCGGTTCTGGAAAAACAACACTACTAAACATATTAATCGGCTTTTTCAAGCCTGACAAGGGGTCTGTAATCTTCCAATCAAGAGATTTGCTAAAGGATTTAAGCAATGTCAAGCAGCAGTTCGGCTTTGCATCACAGTCAGGCTCTTTTTATGACAAATTGACTGTAAAGGAAAACCTGTTTTATTTTGGCAGGATGTATAATGTGTCTGATACAGAACTAAAAGATATGGTACCCGAACTATTAAGGCTTGTTGAACTTGAGGACGCTGAAAATACATTAGGTGGGAAACTGAGCAGCGGGATGCAGAAGAGACTAGACATAGCATGTTCTCTTGTGCACAATCCAAAGGTGTTGATATTAGATGAACCGACAGAAGATCTTGATTTGATTCTGAGACGAGATATCAATAATCTGCTAAAAAAGATCAACAAGGAAAAAAATGTCACGATGATAATAACGTCGCACCTGCTGAGCGAGATGGAAGATGTATGCAGCAAAGTAGCAATCCTGAACAATCATAAGATACTAGCATCAGGAACTGTTGATGAACTGAAAAATTCTTTAAGCAAAAGCATCGAGATTATTTTAAAGACTGAAAACAAAAATTATGAGTATGCGATGAAGCAGATCAATGCATATAATGAGGTCAAAGGTGTTAAAGTCTGGAATGAAAGATTGTATGTTTACAGCCAGAATCCTTTATTTACATTGCAGAACCTAATAAGATTGATAGATGTAAAAAAAGAGAGAATAGTTGAAATAAATGTAAACAGACCAACGCTAAATGAAGTTTTTGAGGAATTGATTAATAGGGAAATGGAAGTAAAGAAAGAATATGGTAAAGGAAAAGCTGTTATCAAAAAACAATAATAAATTTATATCAATATTTAAAGAATAAAGTGTGGATATATAAAAAAAGATTTTATAAAAAAGGAGCAACATAGGATGTTAAAATTAGCAAGGGTGATACTTAAGGATTTTAAATTACTAATAAGAAGCAGGACCTCTGCTGTTATAGTCCTTCTTGGACCTCTGATGCTTATGCTGCTTATAAGCCTGTCTTTCAACACATCCTCTTTATTTGACATAAAAGTTGCAACTTATTCTTCAGGATATAGTGAGCTATCTGAATCAATAATAACCAATCTGCAGGATAACTCCTACAAAATCGTAAGGGTAAATGATGAGCAAAGCTGCATCAATTCTGTAAAAAACCAGATTAACCATGTATGTGCTATAATACCTGGCAACCTAAATGTTAAAGGAGATGAAGGCGCCATTGTCTTCTATGTCGACAAGACAAGAATTAATATTGTCGGAGCCATAATCAATTCTATATCATCAAAAGTTTCATTAAAATCTGCTGAGATAAGCACTGCCTTAACAAATACCTTGCTGACTTCTTTAGCTAATGCTGATAAAAAATTAAACGAAAAAAAACCAATAATTGCCAATCTTGGCCGTGATCTTGCAAGTGCCAACAATAAAGTCATATCTGTTGAATCAAGTATGAATAACCTAAATGACACGTATGATGTTAATATATCTGACATAGGTGATAATTTAGACAAGATAAAAACAGAGAATAACCTGACAGGAGATGCAGCAGAAGCTGTCAGCAAATTCGCTTCAAGAATCAAAGGATTGTTAGAAAACCTTGGAACACAGATAGAAGATGTGAAGAAGTTCAAGGAAACAAATACAGATGAAGTAACAGAAATAAAAACCTCTCTGGAAAGCAACAAAGAAGCTGTCAAGGATGTTTCTAATACAATTGACGCAATAACCCAGGATATTGGAAAGATAGAAATCAAGGACGTAAGGAAGATTGTCAGTCCGATATCTACAGAAATAAAACCATTAGTTTCTGAAAAAACCCATCTTGGAAATACATTTCCTTCATTACTGGTCTTGATTTTATTATTCTCGGGAATATTACTTGCTTCAACAATAATAATAAATGAAAAATCTTCTTCTGCTTATTTCAGAAATTTTATAACACCAACATATGACATTGTCTTTATTCTTGGAAATTTCTTTTCCAATATTATCATAATAATGCTGCAGCTGTTTATAATATTTACAGTAATGATTTTGGTCACGAAGACTGCTATAAGCCAGGCAGTTATGTCAAATGTATATATTGCCTTATTTTTAATAGCATCCACATTTGTCTTGATCGGAACATTAATCGGCTATCTTTTCAAGTCCAGTGAGACAGCAAATCTGGCAGCTGTTTCTGTAAGTGCTATCCTGCTATTCTTTTCGAATACCATATTGCCTATAGAAACCCTGCCTTTTGGGATAAGGAGAATAGCTGAGTTCAATCCATTTGTAATCGGAGAAGGACTCTTGAGGAAGATATTGATATTTGGAGAACCTCTAAAAAATCTTTTAACTCCTGTTCTTATGTTAGTTGCATATATTACTGTCCTTTTAATTATAATCTATGGACTTAGAAAGGCCACGAAAAGAAGGATTTAGCTAAAATTGTCAGGGTTAACTTCTTTTTTTATTTATCCTTAAGAGACCATAGTAATTAATATATCTTAAACGATTCTTAGATAATTATCAATTTCTTTGTACTATCCCGAAATAATGTTCTCTCGATAAATAAGTTAAGCCATAATGTTAAGCAAGTTTTTATGAAAAAGCTTAACAAGAGAAAGATAAAATGGATAATAAGGCAAATGGGTAAGAGAGAACTTGGATTATACACAATAGCTAAGCTACAAGATATAACCCCACAACATGCAAGACGTGTTTACAGAAAATATAAGGGAATAAGAGATCCAGTGCTATTGTCTGCAGGAAGAAAGCAGATTGATATAAAAGAGGATGAAATAAATCTTGTTGAAAAAGCATTCAAGCATTATGGTGTAGGTGCAGTAATGCTTGAAAAGATAACAGGCATGCCCCATAACAAGATACACAAAATACTAAAAGATAAAGGCTTAGCAGGGAATGAGCCTATGAAGCAATATCAACGTAAATGGGTAAGGTATGAGAGAAGGCATAGCCTGAGCCTTGTTCATAGTGACTGGTTTGAGTTTAACAGCTGGAAGATAATTCTGGTAGAGGATGACGCTTCAAGATTCATTACAGGATATGGCAAGTTTAAGCATGCTACAGCAGAAAATACCTTAAAGGTTATTAAGCAGAGTTTGAAGTATGGCAGGCCTAAACAATTCCATTCAGACCATGGAAGTGTTTACACAAGTAATGATGATTCCAATAAGAAAAAGGGGGAAAGCCAAGTAGAAGCGTATCTAAAAAGCATGGGAGTACAGCAGATATTTGCTAGAGTAAAACATCCACAAAGCAATGGAAAGCTGGAAAGATTGGTAGGAACAATAAAGAAGCTATGGAAGCATACAGGAACATTTGAGAAAGCAATAAAGCTTTATAATTATACAAGACCACATATGAGCTTAACAACAAGTGAAGAAAGATTAAGAACACCATACCAGGCATTCAAAGAAAAAAAGAGGAAAAAATAAGAATGTGTAACGCCCAACTAAATCAGCGAAGGAACATTAATTCAGGACAACACAATTATCAATTTCTTGGCAACATTTAAATAATGAAGGATTATGTAAGGAATCAGGCATTTACAGAGGTTTAATATTATGAAGAAAGTAATTGATCCATGGAGTAGCATTAATGTTGAAAATTATGGAAGATTAATGAAAGAATTCGGCATTTCCCCTTTCTCCAATATCATGAGCAAGGTAAAGAGTCCGAGCAGTTATATGAGAAGAGGGATTATCTTCGGACATCTTGGATTTGATGTCGTCTTGGATGCTATAAACAATGGACAGAAATTTGTAATGCTTACCGGATTGATGCCAAGCGGCAAAATGCATCTGGGCCATAAGCTAGTTATAGACCAGATGTTATATTACCAGAACTTAGGTGCTGAATGTTTCATTACTGTTGCAGACATTGAATCTTATCTAACAAGAAACATCTCTCTAAAGGAAGCAAGGAATACAGCTATTGAAGAATATCTAATCAACTATATTGCATTAGGGCTAAAGCCCAAGAATTGCTATGTTTATTTTCAATCTGACTGGAAACAAAGCTATAATAACCTGAGCAAATTTATTGCAAGAGAGATTACATTCAATGAGATAAATGCTATTTATGGGGAGATAAATCCGAGCAAGATAATCTCTGCCCTAACCCAGGTTGCTGACATATTGCATCCTGAACTGAATGAGTTTGGAGGACCAAGGCCTGTTGTGGTTCCTGTTGGCATTGACCAGCATCCGCACCTTTTATTGTCCAGGGATGTTGCTGCAAGAATGAAAAAAGAATTTAATTTCATCTCTCCAGCTGCCACATACCATAGATTTATGCCTGGACTACAAAGTGTTAACACAAAGATGTCCTCCTCTAAACCTGAATCTTACATTGCATTGACGGATGATGAGAAGACAGTTGAGAGCAAGATTAAAAAATATGCCTTTTCTGGCGGTAGGGATACTGTAGAGGAACATAAGAAGAAAGGCGGCAATCCAGAGATAGATGTAAGTTACCAATGGTTAACTTTCTTGGAAGAGGATGATAAAAAATTAGAGAAGATTTATAATGATTATAAAACTGGAAAATTATTATCAGGAGAATTAAAGCAGATCTTAATTGATAAGTTAAATTCTTTTTTAAGAGAGCACCAGAAGAAAAGAGAAAAGGCTAGAAAAGAAGTTGATAAGTTTATATACAAATAATAGTTTATGAATATCAACACAAAATTATTATAGTTATAAAAATTATTGTATTATAGAATTTTGAATTTTCACAAGATAGTCCCATTCTTCTTGTCCAAGTGGTTCTATTCCTGATAAATATTTATATGGTAAACCATTTGGGCAGACTATTTTTAAATCTCCTTCTTTAATATCACCACTTCCCATCTTAAAGGATTGCAATACTTTTGAATTTAAACCTAAAATAAAACCTTTTCTTTTTTCAGCTTCATGAATAATTTTTAGCAAATTACTTCTTCGGAATCCTAACTTTGGATGTTTTTTTAATATTTCATCCATAAAATAATCTCCTTCACTTAACATAAGCGACTCAACATAATCTTTTGCATTTTCTATATCTAAATCAAGTAATCTTATTAAATAATGACTTTCTGCATTTTGCCCGGCATATTGAGAAGTTCTTTCAATAACATCATGTTCATCAGGGAAAGTATCTCTAAGAGGATGATTCTGAAATTTCGATTTGAAAGGAAAAAAATATATCTCTCTCGATGCACCATATAATCTTCCAAGTAAAACACCGTTATTTACAATATATTCCATAGATTCCAAACTTGTTCCATGATAGCCAACACAATCTTCGCTATCTAAACCTGTTTCAAAAAGCTGAACAATATGTTTTATTCTTTCCATTTCCACAAACCTAAACTATGTTCTACTCTATCAAAGATTTGATTAATTTACTGTTTATCAATTTTCTTCACAAGCTCAAAAAAATTTCCTTTATTAAAGATTTAATCAAACAGATATTTATACTCGTTTTATGTTGTTACTCCATAGTTATATAACAACGAAAGATTTATAAACTGTATTATTATCCTTTTATTATCTTATAGTAATGAGATATAACAAGATGATAGTAAAACAAGATTTTTTGAAAAAGCTAAGAAGTATTTTTGATTTAAATATTTATGAGGCTAAAATTTGGGCTGCTTTGTTAAGTAAAGGCATTTCAAGCGCTGGCGAATTATCTGAGATTTCAGGAGTGCCAAGATCAAGGAGCTATGATGTCCTTGAAAGTTTGGAAAAGAGAGGATTTACCATAATGAAATTAGGCAAACCTATAAAATATATAGCTGTAAGGCCGAATGAAGTAGTCAACAGAGTAAAGAACTCTTTTATGGAAAAAGCAAAAGAGAGTATGGATGTTGTAGAAAAGATGAAGGATACTGATGATTTTAAGGAACTGGATTTATTGTACAAAAATGGAATTGAACATATTGATCCAACTAATCTTTCCGGAGCATTGAAAGGAAGAAGAAATGTATATGACCAATTGTCGAGCATGATAAAGAGTTCCAAGAAAAATATCATATTGATGACAACAAGTAAAGGACTTGTAAGAAAGAGTGAGATGCTGAAATCTAACCTGAAAAAACTGAAGAATGTAAATGTTAAGATATTAGTTCCTTTTAATGATGAAGTTAAAATAGCAATTGAAGATTTGAAAGAATATGCTGAATTTAAGCATGTAGACAATATAAAATCGAGATTTTGCATTGTAGATGGGCAGGAAATATTATTTCTTCTAACAAGCGATGAGAATATCCATGAAGCTTATGACTCAGCAGTCTGGGTAAAAACGCCATTGTTTGCAAGCACTTTAGAGCAATTTTTCAATAATGCCTGGGAAAAGTTATAATGGAAACAGACAAATACAAAATACTGGTTATAGATGATGAATATACTATTAGAGATATTTTAAGCCGTGCCCTACCGATTTTTGCAGAAAAAGATAACCTTGAATATGAAGTTTTAACTGCAGAAAATGGAGCAGATGCCCTGCAAAGACTAGAAGAGATTAAACCGGAAACGCCTGATGTGATTGTCTCTGATATTACAATGCCTATCATGAATGGTTTGGAATTTCTGACACAGCTAAATGATAAAGGATATAGAAGCATCCCGGTCATATTATGCAGCGGCAATTCTGATGACATGAAAAATTTATCAGATAATCATAGAGCTATTGTAAAGGAAATCCTGCAGAAACCAATCAGATCTTTATATGTTTATAATGCTGTAAAAAAATACACAATACCAAGATAATCTGAGATTTTAATTAACCGGTAGTTTAATCTGACAAAGAAATGACAAATAAGGAACATAACATACTGGTGGTAGATGATGACTATAACTTTTTGTTTTTACTAATTGGCATTATCACAAATAAACTAGACAAAGATTATGTTCTCTTTACATCTTCTGATGGTACAGATGCTCTGATCAAAGCTGGAAAAATAATATAGATTTAATAGTGTCTGACACATATATGCCTCGAATGAATGGCTATGAACTCTTCCAAAAGATAAGAGAAAAAGAATATTTTGACAATATAAGGTTCATTGCAATGAGTAGTGATGCAGAATTAATCAAGAAAATATGGAATAAAGAATATGGCAAATCATCAGAAAAATATGGTGAAAGAGGAATTGATGCATTCATAGACAAATATGATGACATACCTGACAGATTAATTGAACTGATTAAGAATTTAACCTGTCAATAGATTTAAACCAAATGTAATTTTCATTTCCCCTGTTTTTTTATAAAAGCGATGTAAACAAGCAGCAAAGCGCCTATTACATTATAAGAATCTGCCAAATTAAAGACAGGCCAGAATCTCAAATCAATGAAATCACGGACAAATCCGAACAACAGCCTGTCAATCAGGTTTCCAGCAGTTCCTGCAATAATCAGCAATATACTGATCCTTAAATCATGATAGTTCCTGTAATAATATACTGCTCCAAAAAGAACAATAAAACTTAGAATTATCAGTAATAAATTTTTCTCCTGTAATATGCCAAATGCTGCACCTGTATTTGTAATTCCTGGAATCAAAAATTTTGTCAGCTGATCCAGGAATATCAATAAAACAATCAGCAATACCTTTTTCATAACAAAAGGTTTAAAAGTATGCGCGTTTATAAGTGTTTAGAAATGGCTGAGATGAAAAAAGAGGAAACAAAGAAGGAGGACCCTATTGGCAAACCAGTTCATAGCCTTTTCATTGAAGTAGAAGAAACAGGTGCCGGCATAGAAAAATTTTATTTTTGGATTATAAAATTTCTGGAGTCAACCCAGCCTTCAGGACTTAGCGCTATTAATGGTCCTAAATTTAAGGTTGAAAAGATAAAAGATATATTTTCTGCCAGTGAAACAAGCGCTTTTTTCGGGAGCATTGAACAGAGAAAGGGATTGCAGCAGGAAAAGGTATCGCAGTATATGGCAACATTGGGAAGAATGACCAGGGATTTATTCCAGATTGTCAGAGAGCTAAGGATAATTGATGAAAGGCTGACTTATTATAACAATAGCGAGGACAGAAAAAGACCTGATTGGGAAGATTCTGAGATTGCATTAAAAAGCATATGGATAGACCTTGTTGAAGGTGGCAGCAAGAACCCTGGCTCTGTCCTTGGATTGGGAAGCCAAGTAGGATTTGTTATACTGCCTGATTTATTCTTTACAATACATCCTGAGAAGGTAAGTGATGTTAAGACAGAGATTTCTGGTGGTGAAGGAAAATACAAGAACCTGGAAGGCATAAACAGAAAAGTCAGAGAAGTCCTGAGAAGAAAATTATGGCAATATCTGACGTGGAAAGAGACCACAGGAAAAGAGATAAGGCAGAGAAAGAGTTTTGTCTTGAAATTTTTAAGGCAGCATTATAATGTCATGAGGATGTACATAACATGGCTAAAACCTTATCTGAGAAACATCAAAAGGCTGCAGTCAAGTCAGGAAAATTATCCTGAAATTGTTGCTGCATTTGATACAAGCAAAATAGAATTAGAGATTCTTGCAAAAAAAGTGGAGAGCGAAAAACAAGAAGTATTTCCATGCATAATAGTGAAATTTGATTATGTCTCGATTCCGCAGATGGCATACCAGCAAGAGTTCCAGAGAGGAGCTCTACATGTCGGAGACTCCAAGATTATATTTGAGGCTTATGCCCTGACACAGAAACAGATAGAAGCATATAAGAAAAAGATAGAGGATGAGGATTTGGAATTGATAGCTTCTGTGTATGAGTCAATGGAATCCTTAAAGGATGATTTAAAGAATTATCTAGAACAGGAAGGCGAGAAATGGTTCAAGAAGGATGAGGAAGTTAAAAAAGAGGAAAAGAAGAATATCCTAACTGCATTTTTTTCAGGCATTACAGAAGGATTCAGCAATGTATCAAAAGGGTTCAGTGGCATTTTTTCCATAAAATTAAAAAGCATGACAGAAAAGGAAGAAAGCCATTGGTCTTTTATGGATGCAAAGAAAAAGGCTGAAGATGAGGCAAAACTAAACTTATGGATTCTATATGATGTTTTCAAGAAAGCGCACAGAATGGTTACCTGGTAATGACATCCTCCAACTAATGAATTGATTGGCTTCCAACGAAAGGAACTGCGAAGTTACTTTTCATATAAAACATATATTTAAATAAAACATTTCCTTGATATTATTCTTATGCAAAAAATTAAAAAAAATGAGTTCCTGAATACCAAAAAATCCTCTGATAGTGCAACAAACAAGGATTTCCTGAATAGATTCAGTCATCTGCAAGAATTATTGAAAAACATTAAAGATGAGGGTGTAAAAAATAATGTAAAGAAAGACATTGAGAGTTTTAAAGATGATATAGAGAAAAAAGATCTTTTAAGGATAAATACCGAGCTTGTGCAGCAGGCTGTAGCAAGGATTGAAAATACCTTAAGAGAAGGCCAGGCTAAAAATGATTATAATCATGAGTTTCATGGCCTGAATCCAAGAAACAAAGAGAGTTCTAAATTAGAAAATGCAATAGAAGAGCTTGCGAAAGATCTGCCAAGGGATAAAGGCACAAACAACAATGTCAATTACGGCGTTTCTAATACCAAATATGGAAACAGCTATTCACAAAATTATGAGTCAGTACGGTATAATATCGGGAAAGAGCAGGAAAACAGGAAAAAAACCGAGCATGAATTCGCAATTGTAGAAAAAACCATACAATATGGACAAAGTGATGTTGCGATAGATATATATAACAAGGAAAGGATTAACAAACACAAACATGGCATTTGAAAGCGATTACTGGCATACTTTGGACAATCCTGTGGCAAAGAAGCTTAACCTAGACCCGGGAACATTGGGAATATCAACTCCACCTTTCAAAGATCAGGTAGAATCTTTAAGAACAAGAATATTCCAGGGTGCTTCCAGGATTGAGCTAGGATTTACAGGATCAGGAAAGGGTAATCTAGCACAGGGGTCTACTACACCAGAACAATATGGAAAAGAGGAAAGAGAATCAATAAGGCATTTAGCAAAACTTAATGAGGTTCAATTGTCTACACATGCAACTTTCGGCATTGGTGGATTGTCTGGATTCAGCTCTGAGGAAAAAGGATTCAGCAAAACTGCCGCTGAACACAGCCTGAATGAGGTTAAAAGAGCAATAGACTTTGCTGCTGATACAGCAGGTGGTGGTCCTATTGTATTACATACGCAAGAATTTCCCAGACCAATATCAAACGTAAAGCCAGAGGGTGTAAAGGGAAGATTTGAAGGTTTTCCAGGAGAAGAAACAGAAGGGATGATATATTTTGCTGATAAAAGAACAGGGGAGATTAGCGCAATAAAAAAAGATGTCATAATACCAAAGCCTAAATTGATAAACAAAGACAATCCTGATGAGGGATATGTCAGGGATGCAGAAGGAAAGATAGAATTTGAGAAGAAGAAATTCTGGGAATATATTGAGGAGGAAAAAAATATTCTTCGCAAGAAAAATCCAGGATTTGATGAAAATTATATTCAGAAAGAATCTGAACTAAATGTGTTAAAGGAATTTGAAAAACGACAGATTGAAAGGCTTGAAGGAGAAAGAGAAAGATTTGACACAGGTGTGAGAGATTTTGAGAAAGAATTGAGATCTTTAAACAACCTAAAAGAGAATTATAATAAGGTGTTAAATGAATCACAGGACAAAGAAGCTGTAAGAGCTATGTTAAGGCAAAGAATAAGGTCTGATCCAAACCTGGCAAGAGGCTTAAACCTGCATATACCAGAAGAAGAAGAGAAATTCATCAGGGAACCTGAAAAATTCTTAGACGAAGCAATCAAAGATAAAAAATCAACAGAAAAATATTACAGAGAAGCTGTTATCTCCTATGGCAGAGAACTTGAAACTGCCAAAGAAAGACAGAGCACATTAAGGCCTATTGAAGAAGTTGGCTTAAACAGAAGCGCTGAAACAATAGCCAGGGCTGCCATATTTGCATATGACAAAGAAAAGCTGAAAAAACTAGAAAGGCCATTGTTTGTTGCTCCTGAAAACTTGTTTGATACATCTTATGGATCAGATCCAAGAGAGCTAAGAAAAGTAATTGAAACCTCCAGAGAAAAGATGGCTGAAAAATTAGTTGAAGATACAGCCAGACATTTAAGCAAAGAACAAGCAAAAAAAATTGCTGAGGAACATATAAAAGCTACATTTGATATTGGTCATTTGAATACATGGAGAAAGTATTTTACAGGAAATGATGAAGAGTTCAAGAAATGGGTCTTAAAAGAAGTTGAAGACCTACAAAAAAGAGAAATCATCGGACATGTACATTTAAGTGATAATTTCGGATATTATGACGAGCATGTAAGTCCTGGATTTGGTAATGCCCCTGTTGCAGAATTTGTAAAGAAACTAAAAGAGTTTGGATACAAAGGGACGATGCTGGTTGAGCCAGGACATCAGGATGCTAGAGCCTGGACAGAAGCAATGAGAAATTTACACTCGCCCATTTACAGATCAAAATCATGGACTGATATTGAATCAGGTTATTTTGGCAAGAATTATGTTCCCGGATATGCAGTCGGGAGTTATGCTCCTGACATCAGCTTAGGAGACGAGCACAGAGACTTTAAGTTCTGGAGTGGTGTATCAATTGAATAGACTAAAATGCCTACAAAATATAACATAGAATTAAGTATTAATACAAATAGGGATTATCCTTTTGATTTATATGAACTAACTGCCAAACAATTTAATGCTGCTGGATTAATTGGTGAAAAGCATGTTAACCATTTTGGAAGATTGTATGATGGGTATGATAATTCATGTGAAAAGTTTGTACAGGGCTATTTTGATATATTTTATGTGGGAGATCAACTAAGGACTATGAGAGAAATTTTAGATGAGGCGCGCATTAAAGCAAGCGGTTTTGATGAAATGCAACAAAAAGTTTTGGATATTGGTGATAAACTGGTCAGTTTATTGGAGGAGCACTTTCCTTTAGTTTCTTTACCATTAAATATTTATGATAGTATTCCTTTTATTAGCACAATGGAATTAAATACAGCTTGTGGGATACAAAGTACACATGCCCATGTTAAATATACTGAAGAGTTGAAAGGAGTTACTTATTTCTGGAAACCTAAAAAAGACAGATACTGGTATGACTTTGATACTATTATAAATTACTCAATTGATTTAGAATTAAGCAGTATTAAAACTATTTTAAGCCGTAATGGCTTATTTTCTTTATTTGATCTTGTTTTATTTAAATTATTTACAAAGAGATTATATTGTAAAGCGCTTGAAGATCCTGATTCTATAGAGAGGATTCCATGGTAAATTTCGATCAGGAAAATAAAAAACTATAAAAGGAAAGAATATCACTATAAATATGAAAATGCAAGAAAAGAATATTATTTATTTAACCTGGAATGAAATTGAGTTAATATATGCTGGAAGAACTTATATTAAAAATTATTTATATGACGACTGGAATTATAGCTGTACTTCAATAGAATAAATTATAATTAAATTTTTTATTTATTTTAATATCTTCTATTTCTTGAAAATCTATTATAAGAAGGCCTTTTATTATATTGCGGCTTGCTGAATTCTATGTTTTCGAAATGTGGGGTTTCTATTTTATGGATTAATAAAGATCTATCTTCAAGAATCCTTCTAAAATTATCATGATCATCAGGGGATAATAAGGATATAACTTTCCCTTCGTTCCCTGCTCTTGCAGTCCTTCCTATCCTATGAACATAGTCCTGAGATGTTTTTGGTAGATTGTAATTTATTATTAAGTTGACATTTTTTATATCTAGACCTCTTGCAGCCACATCACTTGCTACTAAAACATCAAGTTTTCCATTACGAAACAATTCCATGACCTGATTTCTTCTGCCTTGAGTCATCCCTCCATGAAGTGCTTGCGTTTTTATGTTTTGTTTGGCAAGACTTTTATCTACAATATCGACAATATGTCTGGTGCTGCAGAAGACAATTACCAAGCCCCTTAATTCTTTCTTTATTATATGGGCTAACAGAGAAAATTTCTTATGTTTATCGACTTGATAATAATGCTGTACAAGCTTGCTTTTATCAACATATTCCTGCATCTTAACTTTCTTTGGATTGTTCATATATTTATTTGCGATGTTCATTATTTCCTGAGGCATTGTTGCGCCAAATAATAATTTCTGGCTGTTTTTTGGAATTCTTGAGATTATTTTTCTTATATCATTAATAAAGCCCATTTCAAACATTTTATCAGCTTCGTCCAGAATAAGTATCTTTATGTTGTTTGTATTTAAAGTCCCCCTTGAAAGATGATCCAATAATCTTCCTGGAGTTCCTATAACAACATCTGCTCTTCTTAAATGTTGTATTTGAGGCCCTATTGAAATTCCACCATATACCTCAACAATGTCAGTTCTTCTGTATTTTGTGAATTTTACGAATTCTTTTGCAACCTGGTTACATAGTTCTCTTGTTGGAACAATCACTAATAATTGTATGCCTCTTTCCGGAATTACTTTTTCGAGAGATGGAAAACCAAATGCAGCTGTTTTTCCTGAACCAGTATGGGATAATCCAATTAAATCTTTTCCTTCACGGATTATAGGAATGCATTTCTCCTGTATTTCTGTGAATTCTGAAAAACCCAAATCAAGGATTGCTTTTTCAAATTCTGGCTTTAATGTTATTCCTTTTGTGTTCATATAAACATTTACTCTAATGTTTGTTTTTAAATATATGTTATTTGTTTCAATAACCTATAAAAGCTAAAATTAGAATGATTTAAATAGATGTTTTAATTTACATAAAAAAGAGGTGAAATAATGGATTTTAAGATTAAAAAAAATGTAAGGTTTAACAACCCTTATGTTGAACAAAAAGATTTTGATGTTGCCCAGCAATTTGCCAAAAAAGTCTATAAAGAATTTGGCACTTTCATTTCTGCAATTATATTGTTCGGTTCTGTTGCTCAAAGAAAAGACAAAAGATATGACGTTGACATGTTGATTGTCATAGATGATATCAGAATAAAACTATATCCAGAGATAATGGAAGCATATAAAGTTATTGTTGAAAAAGCCATATTAGACATAAGCCCGAGGATACATGTCCAAACAATGAAATACAGCAGTTTCTGGGAATATGTCAGAGCTGGAGATCCTGTTGCTATAAACATATTGAGAAGCGGAATTGCACTCATAGACACTGGATTTTTTGATCCTTTGCAGGCTTTGCTAGACAACGGAAGGATAAGGCCTAGTGCAGAAGCTATTGAAACATATTTTACTATGAGTTATGCAAGTCTTTTCAGAAGCAGAGATCATCTGCTTGCAGGTGCTGTTGACCTATACTGGGCTTGTATTGATGCAGCTCATTCTGCTCTGATGTCTATTGGAGAAATACCTCCGAGCCCCGAGCATGCCGGTGATATGCTGAGAGAGAGATTAGTCAATGGAAGAAAGGTTGAAAGCAAATATGCTTCAATAATGCAGGAGCTATATCTGGTCAGCAAAAAGATAACTCATAGAGAAATCAAATATATTAGCGGAAAAGAGTACGATAGGTTAAGAACTCAAACAGAAGATTTTGTCAAAAGAATGAAAAAATTTATTGAAGAAAAAAAATAAAAAATTAAGGTGAAGATACTAATGCTTCTAAGTCTCCGCCCAATTTTTTCAAGACCTTTCCGACCAATATTCTGTCACTTTCTTTAGGTCCTACTGTATATCCGAGCTCTTTTGCTACTATTTTTGCATATTCTGTGTCTTGAACTGGTCTTTGCAGGTTCTGTATTAATTTTGGGAATTGCTCACTTTGAAGAACACCCATAGGGTCTACTGCATAGTTTGCAATCATCTCGGTGATAGGATTTATTGCGTAAGACAATAAACTACCTAGAGCTAAATCATCTATTCCTGTTCCTTCTAGGAATTCTTTTGCTGCTTTTTTATACCCATTACTAAATAATTCTGCATTATCAGCACCGGTTGTTGGTTTAGGTCCTAAACCTAATCTAACAGCCTCACCCATACTTTGATAAAATGCCTTTAATTTATCATATTTTGGAGTTCCTGCTGTTGGAGTTCCTGCTGTTGGAGTTCCTGAAGTTCCTGCTGATGTAAGTGCTGGTATTCCTGTTCCGCTTGTTGTTGTCATTTTTGTTTTGACCTCCTTGTTTTTTATTTGTTAATTTACTAATCATTAACTGTTAATTCTTTAATTATATACAAGATTTGCTTATTTATAAAGCTTTCTATTTTCCTTACTTTAGAGTAGTCATAATTTGTCTTGTTTCCACTTCTCTTTTAAGGTTTTTAACATTGACTCCACGACATTCCAGTCAAGTTCATGCTTTATTGTCCATGAGAATTCATCTGTGCCTGTCGAGATTCTTATAGGGAGGTGTTTTGTATCAATATCATTTCTGTTAATTTTATCCTTATCAATTAAGTGTTGGTCCTCTTCCTTTAATCCTTGAAAACCAGAGTAATAATCATTGACATCTTTTGTGTCAGGAACATATTCTGGAGCAATAACAGGCATTTCATTTTTAACAATATCTGGCTGCATTTCCCTCTCTGTTTCCTTTTCATTTATGTTAAAATCATTAAAATCATTCATTCCTTTGATAGACCTCGAGCTGATTAAATATATTCTTGAGTTTTCTATTGCAAATTCCAGTTCTACCCTGGAATTTAATACCGACTCTATGTTAGTGCTTATTTTTGCCAGATTTATCATGTCATAATCTGATATTTTCTGTGTATATGACATTGAACCTGTTAGTGTTTTCTTTATTGTCTTTCCTGTGTATTCATCTTTTACCAGGATAATTTCTTGTTTGTTTACAGACTTGTCTTTTATCTGGAGCGTATTTTTATCAATTGCATAATAATCCAGCGTTGTCATATTTGAATAAATTGCTTCTGATAAACCAAGAGCTGCCTTTATCATTACTGATGAATCATCTGTTGTTATTATTCCTGATATTTTGGAATCAACCATTTTTTGTATAATCAATGTTGGCTTTATAGTTCTCAGGTTTTCTATGTCTGTTATGAAATTCCTGGTAAAGACAGATGCATAAGACCTTTGTATTGCTGTTATTATGTTGTTACTGCCTTTTACATTCAAGAAGGCTGGAGGATTTTTGAATGTCTTGTTATCTGTTAATGAAACCCTTACTGCAACATAAGACAGGTCCCTGCCTGCTTTTATCATATTTATCGTTGATCTATTGGCTACTTTGTATATGTCTAAATTAACATTCATGTTGTTATAATTCTCGAGAATTGCTTCTCTCAGCATATAAGACATCTCAGCATCAAGGATTGCCTCCTGAATCTCTGAAGCTTTTTCCTGCGCCAGTTCATCATCGTTTATATTCAATGAAATGAAGTCGAGTATTTTCCTCTTGATTCCTGCTGATTCCAGAAACAAGTCATAAAATTTTTCTGACAAAATGAAGCCATGTGGGATCGGCAAGCCTTCTCTCTGTAATCTGACCATGTTAACAGCTTTTTCTCCCAAGAACTTAAAATCCTCTTTTTCAATATCCCTGAACCATTTGATTAACATTGCATCTCGTGTATTTTAAATTAATATAAATGTTTCTAATAAAACAAAAGAGATAAATACTTGCAAATCATTGCATATGTATGAAAGAGAGAAAAGATGCCCTGATTAATTACTGGAAGGAAGAGAATGTTATAAAAGATGAAAAAATCATAAAAGCTTTTAGAGAAATTCCAAGAGAAAATTTCATTCTTAAAGAAGATTTGCACAGGACATATGGAGATTATCCCCTGAATATTGGCTTTGGCGCTACCATCTCGCAGCCTACAACTGTTGTGATAATGTTAGAATCATTAGATATTAAAGAAGGAAACAAGATACTTGAAATTGGAACAGGCAGTGGCTGGAGCACTGCTTTGTTATCTGTGCTTGCTGGAAATAAAGGACATGTTTATAGTGTAGAGGTTGTCAAAGAATTGGTTGACTTTGCCAGAGACAACCTAAAAAAATTAAAGATAAGAAATGCCAAGGTATTCCATACAGATGGTTCTAAAGGCTTTAAAAAATATGCTCCCTATGACAGGATAATCCTGCATGCTGCAAGCGATGATATCCCTGAAGAAATAATAAAGCAGCTTAAGAATAAAGGAATATTCCTTGGACCTATAGGGAACCAGTATAATCAAACAATGGTCAAAATTGTGAAAGAAGGAAAGAACATTAATAAAGAAAACTTAGGTGATTTTATTTTTATCCCTTTAAAAAAGAAATAGTATTAAAAAAAATATCATGGCTTATTTATCTGATTAACTTCTATAATGCATTTTACCGGAATCCTTGAGACAGCAGACCATAATGCATCTCTTGCCTTTTGCATGTTTTCCTTATCGACATATGCTGAAAATATTATTTTTCCTTTCCTTACCTGTCCTGCTAATCCGACAGGTTTGCCAAATGAATGTGCCATTCCTGATTGCAATCTATCTGCATGTGCTCCGCCGATCATCTTATTTTCCCTTATGATGTGATGTGGATAAAGCCTTATTTTCAGAAAATAATTTTTTGAACCTGTATTGAGATGTAATTTTCTGTTTATTACAAGCCTTGCTGATTCTATTGCATTATGCCTTATCTGAGCGTCTTCTTTTGATATCAGATTTATCTCGTAAGAAAATTCCTTCTTTGAATTTCCCATGTAATACCTTACTATCTTATTCGGCGGTACTGTTTTTATATAGCCCTTGCTTCTGACCTTGCTCCTCCTAACATAAGGTCTTTCCAAAAACCTGTAACATATACCTTTTCTTAGTCCTGCCATTTTATTAGAACTAAATAAATTATATTTAAAAAACTATTGGTTGTTTTAATTATCTATTTTGATGATGACTATGCAAATTCCTGTGGCATAAAATTTACTTAAACTGGTTATTTGGTCTTTAAAGAAAATTTAATAACCTTTATGTTTTTATCTTTACTATGGTACACAAATACAGCAACAAGCCTGAAATTTATAACAGAGAATCCATTGATGTTTATCTTAGAGAGATATCCAAAATACCTTTGATAATGCGTGAAGAAGAATCAGAACTTGCAAGAAAGAAAAGAGGAGGAGACCAAGATTCGCTGGACAAACTTGTCAAATCAAACTTAAAGTTTGTTGTGTACATTGCCAAGAACTATCAAAATTATGGCCTTCCACTGGATGATTTGATAAATGAAGGGAACCTTAGACTGATAAAGGCTGCAAAAAGATTTGATGAAACAAGAGGATTTAAATTTATCAGCTATGCTGTCTGGTGGATCAGACAAGGCATATTACAGGCATTAATATCTGCACCATATCAGAAATTACCCAGAGATTTTTTAAAGCAAAAAAGAGCTGTTGATTGTACTATTAGTTTATTGGAGCAAAACCTTGGTAGAGAACCGACATTACTCGAGATAAGTGAAGAATCCAATATTAATCAGAATGAATTGGATTCATTTTTTATCTCAAAATTTAAAATGATGCATCTGGAAGATACTATTGGCAATGATAACAAAAGCAATCAGTATCATAACTTTATTGAAGATACTATTATAGCAAAACCTGACGAAGATTTATATCGAAATAATATGAAGAATGATATTGTAAATGCCCTAAGAACCCTTCCTGAAAGAGAATGTGAAGTTTTGATATTGTATTTCGGGATCAACGAGCATAGACCCTATACATTAGAAGAAATAGGCACTCGTTTTGGGCTGACAAGGGAAAGAATAAGACAGATAAAACTGAGTGGATTAAACCGTTTGCGAAATACTCATAAAGGTTTACCTTTGCGTAAATATAAGGAAGATTAAGCCCGGGGTTCCGGTTTCATGAATGGAAACAAAACACATTCCCTTATTGGCTTGTCAATTAAATAGGAGAACAATCTTTCAGAAAGACCAAAACCTGCTGTCGGTGGCATACCATACATTAATGCTTCTACAAAATCTTTGTCATGCATCTGGGCCTCTTTATCACCTTTTTCCCTCATCTTTGCCTGTTCTTTAAACCTTGATTCCTGGTCTATTGGATCATTTAATTCTGAATATCCATTTCCTAGCTCACTGCCTCCAATAATAATCTGAAATCTTTCTGTCAGCCTCTGGTCTTTTCTGTGCCTCTTTGCCAGAGGGGAAACCTCCACAGGATGATTTATAAGAAAACAAGGTCCGGAGATATTTTTTCTGCAATGCTTCCATAATAAGTCCATTAAGCGCCCTTTTTCTAAATTTTGTTCATATTTTATTTTTAGTTCATCTAATCTTTCCTGAATCTGCTCTTCTGATGACTCTAAGATATCTATACCGACCTGTTTCTTTATCTCTTTTACATATTCTATCATCGGCCATTTTTTATTCATGTCTATATTAAAACCATGTGTCGTGAATTTTAAAGTGCCGAGAACTTTTTTTGTTACTTCTTTGTACATTTTTTCCACTAATGCCATACATTGCTCATAATCTGCATATGCCCAGTAGAATTCCATTTGAGTATAGTCCTGCAAATGCTCCATACTTGCTCCTTCATTTCTGAATTGTCTCCCTATCTCAAATGTTTTTTCAAAACCTGCAACCATCAGCCTTTTCTGCCATAGCTCTCCTGTTGATATTCTTAAGTATACATCTGTATTGTATGTGTTGTAATGTGTTATGAAAGGTTCAGCATCTGCGCCGCCTGCACTGCTTTCCAGAATTGGTGTCTCAACTTCTACAAAACATTGTTTTTGCAAAAATTCCCTTATTGACTGCCAGAATATGTTTTTTTTGATGAACAGCTGTTTTAATTCAGGATTTGTTATTAAATCAAGGTATCTTTTCCTTAACCTTATTTCAGGATCTTGTAAACCATGCCATTTTTCAGGCAATGGCTTTAATGATTTGGCCAGCAATTGAAAATTTTTTATCCAGACTGTTATCTCTCCTGTTTTAGTTGCAAACACTGTTCCTTCTATCCCGATTATATCCCCTAAATCAAATTTTTTCAGCAGACTGTACTTTTCTTTAAGTGTTTCTTCTCTCGCCAAAAACTGTATCTTGCCGGAATAGTCCTGTATATGACCAAAGGCAATCTTACCCATTTCCCTGAAAGCAATAATTCTTCCTGCAATCTTCACCTTTGTGTTTGTCTTCTGCTCTTTCTTTAATTTTTTAAATTTCTGAATAATCTCAGAGGAATTATTCTTAACATCAAACTTATATGGATAAGGGTTTATTCCTTTCTCCTTTAAGGCCTTTAGTTTTTCTGTTCTCTGCTGGATTAATTGGTCTTCTGGTTGCATTTTTGTTTAATTTTATGTTATAATCTTGAAAAGTCCTTTAATTTAAATCTTTTTATATCCTTAATATTATTAAAGTCTTCATCATCTGTTATTATATTCTTTATATTACGGAACAAAGCACATGATAAATGAATAGCATCTCTCGGATTTAAATTGTAATTCTTTAATATTGAATAAGAATTAGCAAGAATATTTAGATTAACATCAATAAAATTAAGATTTTTTAAATTTAAGAATAATTTTGAAGATAATAAAGCATTTTCACGACCTTTTAATCTTTTAACCTGATAAAAAAGTTCATCAAAAGTTAAAATAGAAGTAAATGCATTGATTTTATTATTGATTATTAAATTTAATATTTGTCTGGATAATTCTCCAAGTTTTTCATCATCATTATATGCAAAAATAAACACGTTTGAATCTATGTAGTATGTTTCTTCTTCCATCTGTCTTCTAGCATTTCCTCATAATTTTTATCTGAATCAAATTTCCCTAATCTTTTACCTGATTTTGCTATTTGTTCCATTACTTTTATTGGATCTTCCACTTGTTCTTTTTTTATTAAAATTCCCTCGTCTTTCAATTCAAATATAATTTCACTTCCGGGTGTTATCTTTTCCATATCCCTAAATATTTTAGGAATTACAACCTGGCCTTTTGGACCCACAATCATCTTTTGTTGAATTATTCTTACCATGAGTTATACTTTAGTATAACTTATATTTAAACCTTTTTATTTATTTTAATACTACATTCCAGTAGTTACTAATAGAAACATTTATAAACATCTGATTGTGTAACAAGCACATGAAAATATCAAATAGAGTTAGAAATTTAACCTTAACCATTATGATAGTACTAGGTTTAGGTTTATCTGGATTTTACAAATGGCTTGATTATTCCAAAGAAAGGGAGTTTGAAGCATTGAAAAATGGATTTCCTTCTTATGTTACTAAACTTGAAGATAAATATGGCAAGCTAGACGTAGAACTGAGATTAGCTTATCTGCAATTGCCAGTTTGTATCGGTGGAATGGCAAGATCAGATTCTGTAATCATTAATGATAACTTATTAACCTATATACTTGCACCAGAAAAGGAAAAAGTTGTGATACATGAAATATCTCACTTTTTTGTTGAGAAAGAACTAAAAGGGACTGACCAGAAATTTCTTTTTACAGATGGATATGGGAGATGGAGTGCTGCAAGTTCCGATATAGGGATAGCAACACTATTGATTGAAGGATGCACAGAATATTTAACAGAAGAACAGTGTGGAGAAATTTCCAGTCTTGATTATCTTGCATATTACCATTTTGTAAAGCCAGTTATGGATGAACTAGGCGCTGAAAGCGGCATTGAAAGACTATTTTTAGAACCGGTAAAGCTAGAAGAACTTGATAACCCAAAAGATTACTATAAAAGAATTGGAATAAAACAAACAAATTAAAAGTTCATTTATTTGTGTTATTGGTCAAGACGTCTTAAATTTTTTTAAAGATATATACCTTGTACAACATATCCCCCACATGAATTTCAGTTTCTTTCTTTTCCTTGAATCCGAATTCTTTTGAATATCTTTCCAGCAGCTCTGTTCTAGGGGACAATGTAACAATCAGGCCTTTTTTCTTTAATATGTATTTAGCCTGATAAAAAAATTCTTTTGTCAGTCTGCCGACAACCTCCTCTGTCTTAGTTTTTGAGACAAAGGGTGTTTTTGTAACAATCTTGTCAACAGATTCTTTCTTAAAAAGGGTATCCAACCAGTCAATTTCATTAGTGCTAAATTCAATTTTAACTTTTGCAATCTTGGAATTAATACGGGCGTTTTTAATATCCTCAGAAAAACCATATAATTTCCTTCCTTTCATCAGGCCTGCCTCTATCAGAATAACCCCATCTGAGCAGAAAGGATCGAGTAATATTTCATTTGTTTTAAAGCCTGCTGCTTTCAGCAAAGAATAGCCTATGACAGGATTTATAGAATCCCTTCCTGACCTGACTTTGTAATTTCTCTTATAATAAACAGGGTTTCTGCCAATAAAACATTCATTGTTATTTATATCAAGGAATATAATTGTTTCAGGATTTTTCAGATCAACTTTGAAACCTCTGTTGTAGAATATTTCCCCTATTCTTACTTTTATTTCCTGGGATGTTAATCTTTTGTTATTCTCCTTAATGCAGTCTACCTTAAATTTCCCAATTATCTTTAACTTTATCTTTTTTATTTTATCTGTAAGGTCTTCCAGGCCTGTGAATCTTATACTTTCAACAAATTCATAAGAAAATAGTGCTGATTTCACATATTTTTTCTTTTTTGTGAAAAGAACATGTTTCTCACAACTTTTTTTTCCAGATACCTCCCATGAAGTTGTTCCTTCAAGGCCTTTTAATGTGTATGCAATGTATTTCATCTTATTGAGATTGATAGTATTCTATAAAAACTTTATGAAAAAAGAAAAAAGAAAATAATGCTAGTCTTTTGCTAGTTCGAACACTGATTTCAGAGCTACTATAATTGTGGCTGGAACAAATAACACTAAGATAGCAGTTAATATTCCACCAACATACGGACCAACAGTGTTAATCTTGCTTATGACATCTCCGCCGAAACTGCTTACAAGCACTAGAACAATACCTGCCATCATAAACGGCTGACTTTCCTTTGCTGTTACATTTAGGAGACCAACTACGATTCCCATAATTACCAGCAATGACGCCACTGTTGTGCCTAGTATTCCTTTAGTTGCTATGCCAAAAATTACTGCCAACACTACTCCTACTAAAAAAGCCCACGCTCCCATAGATCTAGTCATTTTTTCACCCCCATTGCTTTTTTATTATGATTTTGCTAGATAAATTCTTACAAAAGCTTATATATAAATTTTGTGTAAAAACACTCTGTCCTAAATTTTTATATTTAAGAGAACCCTTTGCCTCGTGAGAGACAAAGGGGGTTAAACAATGTTGTTCAACCATGAAAAAAGAAGTAAAACCAGTAAATAAAGTTAAGTGTTGCTGAGAGCACTTTAATTTCCCGGGTTATTGTCATTTGCTAGAATGTTAGGTTATTTTATCAAGTTAAAATTATTTTATCATTTTAATTTTTTGACGAATTTTTCCATTCTATCCATTGCTTTTTCGATCTTCTTTATGTCTGTTGCATAGCTGCATCTTATATATCCTTCGCCAAAATTCCCAAATTCTGAACCAGGCATTACAGCAACCTTGGCTTCTTTAAGCAATTTGCTGGAGAAATCAAAGCTTTTCATGTTTAGATGTTTAATATTCGCGAATGCATAAAAAGCACCCCCGGGCATCCTTGTTGTTAATCCAATTTCATTTAATCTTTTTACTATATACAACCTTCTTCTGTTATATTCTTTCCTCATTTTTTCTATATAACTCTTATTGATTGACAGAGCTTTCAATGCCAGATGCTGCGACAATGTGCCTGATGTTAAGGTTACATAATGCAAACTTTTTGTTACTGCCTTGGCCAGATTTTCAGGAGCATGTAGATAGCCTATCCTGAAGCCGCACATTGCATAACTCTTAGAAAAAGACTGGATAGTTACAATATAATCTTCCATTCCATTTAATGATCCTATTGATACATGCTTTTTGTCATAGACTAATTTTTCATATGCCTCATCACTGAAGATGTATATGTCATTCTCGACAGCTATATCAGCTATTTCCTCCAGGACTTTCCTCTGCAATACATTTCCTGTAGGATTTGCAGGTGTATTTATTATTATGGCCTTTGTCTTTTGCTTGTTAACAGCTTCTTTTATTCTTTCCGGATTAATCTCAAAATCATCTTTTTCTTCTAATTTTACATACACAGGGACTGCATTCAATAATTCTATTGCTGGAGTGTATGCAAGGTAAGATGGATTTGGCACAATGACCTCTTCTCCCGGATCTAAAGAGCACATCAAAGAACTGAACATTGCTTCCTGGCTGCCCACTGTGACAATTATATTATCCGGGTCTGCGTTTATGCCATTTTCTCTTCTCAGCTTTTTTGAAATCGCTTCCCTTAATTCCTTAATCCCCTGGATTGGTGCATAATGTGTTGATTTTTTTATCACTCTTGATGCATAGTCCAATATTGGTTTTGGGGTTATAAAATCTGGTTCACCAACACCTAATGAAAGAACATCCTTATCCTCTACAGCTATTTTTAAGAGCTTTCCTATCACAGCATCAGGCAACTGAGCTTCCCTTTCTGAGATATGCACCATTTTTTTCTATAATTTTTATATGCTAACTATCTTTTAGTATTTAAGTTTATTCCTTATTATTTTGTGCGATTATCTGAATTGTTATAAACTGAGATAAAGAATCTTGCGTTTCTTCAACAGACTTAATTAAGAAATTTAGATTAGACATTATTTATTGCTTATCGTAAGGGTTGCACCAGCGCTTGAAATAGAAAGGCTTATATAACTAACATAGTTTTGCAGAAAAATGGACTCTGTATTAATTCATACAAGATTTTCCTCTAATAAAGTTGCACCATTTTTCGGAGAAAGAAAGAATCAATCTTTTGCAAGCCTGATTCAGCAAGGGAAGAAAAATGATTTAGATATTATCTTATCTGATATGAGATTCTATAATAAAAATAAAAAGACTATCTGCACCGGCTGGATTTTTGAAGAAGGTAAATGGAAAAAAATAAAGAATAAAAATTTCAACCTTGTTTATTACAGAGGAAGGAACAAAGATTCTTTAAAATTTGCCAAGCTTGTGCAGAAACTAAAACATCCTCTAAGAAACCACTACATACTTGAGAATATCTGCAATGACAAGATACTGACAAGCAGCATATTCCAAAGACTGATGCCAAAAACTTTCCTTATCAACAACCATTATGAACTGCAAAATTCACTTAAAAACATCAAGACTGAAAAAATTGTCCTTAAACCGAGATATGGTGCTTATGGCAAAGGAGTAATCATCATTGACAAAAAAGACCTGAGGAATGGCATAAAGAAAGATACTGTGTTACAGGAATTTATTGACTCTTCAAAAGGCATTGATGAATTAAAGATAAAAGGCTACCATGACCTGAGATGCATAATCATTGACGGAAAAATAGACCATTGTTATCTGCGGATGCCAAAAAAAGAATGTCTTCTAGGCAACATGAGATATGGGGCAAAAAAAATACGTATAGACAATGATGACCTTCCAAATATAATCAGAGAGAAGATAAGTTTCATTGATAAAAAAATGAAAGTATTTGACAATCGTGTTTATTCCGCTGATTTCCTGGTTGACCAAAACAGAAAACCTTGGCTGATAGAACTAAACTCAAAACCTGGAACATTCTATTATGACAATGCATTAAGAATAAGGGAGAGATATCATTTTAACCTGACAAAGTCCATAAGAAACTACATTGACAATATCAAGATTCAGCAAGTCTTTTAAATAATCTCTGTATTCTTGTACTATGACAAAAACAGTCTCGAAGGATATACCTTTGGCAGAGATTACACTAAGGAAGTATGAAAGGCCATATAACCAGTCTGATAGAGAACTAACAAGAAAACTGTGCCTGAGCATAGGGTTGTTGCAGCCAGGAGATTCCAGGGATGTAATAGTTGATATTCTGCATATACTTATAAAATCTGACAGTCTTTTGAGCTCTGAGGATATAAAGAACTTTGTTATAGATCACAGAAAGAAAGAGAATCTGCCTTTGAAAGGGATTGCATCCTCAAATATAAGAAGGCAGCTAAAGAGATTAAAAGATATGTTCTTGATTGAGAATATAAACAACAATTATAGAATAAGCGAAAATGAAAGGCTTATAAAGATATTTGAAGAGAAGATACAAAATTATTATCTGAACAGCATACTAGAAAGGGTAAAGGAATATTTCAATGCTTTAGACAAAAATGATAAATGACCTGAACTTTAAAGAATATTCTTTGTGTGATGTAGAAGGCTAAGCAGAGTAAAATGATATATGATCCTGCAGAAGATTCATTCTTGTTATTGAAGTACATAAAAAGATATGCCAATGGGAAAGTCTTGGATTTAGGAACAGGATCAGGTGTATTAGCTGAAGAGGCCTTGAAATACACTAATGATGTATTGGCTGCTGATATTGATCAGGATGCTGTAGATTTCTGCAATAGGAAAGGCATCAAGGCCATAAGATCAGATTTATTCTCTGATATAAATGGAAAATTTGACCTGATAATATTTAATCCACCTTATCTGCCTGATGAGGAATGTGAAAATCCTGAAATCAGGAGAGTTGTTTCTGGTGGGAAGAATGGGTATGAAATCATTGAGAAATTCCTAAAAAATTCAAGAGAGTTCTTAAATGAAAAAGGTAAAATATTACTTTTGTTCAGCTCTTTAACAATGAAAAGCAAGATAGATGACCTGATTGTTCAAAACAGTTTTAAATCTAGAATGCTTGAGACAAAAAACCTGTTCTTTGAAAAATTATATGTGTATATTATCTATTAGTTAAATATATATCAGTTAAATATAAAAATCAGTTTAACTGAGATAATTGCATGATCAAGATTCTAAAAGATTTTAATAGCTTGTTGTATCAAGACATCATAAGAAGGAACAAGATGACACCTTTCATTATTTTTGCCTTTTTCCTGCTGTCTTTCAGCACTGCCAGAATTATCAGCGTGAACTTTCCGACACTAAACATTTTTGTAGGGGATTATCATATTCACCATTTTTATTATGGATTTGCACTGCTGATTATAAGCAACTGGATAGCTTTGGTTACTAACAAAAGTTCTATGTTCAAACTGGCAGCAGGCATATTTGGTTTTGGTCTTGGTCTGATTGTGGACGAGATCGGTTTATTGCTGACATGTGGAACATCCGGATTAAACTGCGATTACAGAGCTAGGATTAGCTATGACACATTCATGATAATAATCTTTATATTTTTGGCTGTGTTATATTCTGAACCATTCATCAACATATTAAAAAAGACGAAAAACATGAGTTTTGGTAAAAATGAGAGAGATAAAAACAAATGATGGGAGTATAACCTTCTTGAACGAGGATATTAATGAGTTTTATAACCCTCTGACTGGCGCAATTGACAGAGCCTTCAATGCTTACATAAACAAGATTGACTATTCTAATAAGAATGAACTAAAGGTACTTGACATTGGTTTTGGGCTAGGATATAACAGCTTATGCCTTACATATGAATGCTTAAAGAGGAACATAAATGTTGAGATTGTCGCTGTTGACAAAGACATTGGTGCAATAAACATGATTCCAAGATTAAACATTCCTGATTATCTTGTTTACAGCCATAGCCTTTTGCTTGAGGGCATTAAATCAAAAAGAACAGAGCATAAAAATTTCAGATTCAGGCTGGAAACAGGAAATATCTTAGACATAGCTGACAAGCTGAAAGAAAAATTTGATATTATTATTTTAGACCCTTTTTCATACAGCAAGAACAAAGAGATGTACAGCAGTAATCTATTGATTAAATTGAAAAAACTGTTTAATAAGTATGGTTTTCTTATATGTTATAACAGCAATCCTGTTTTTGTGAGCAATTTATTAGAAAACAGCTTTTTTATCAAGAAATACGAGATAAGCAAGCATGAGCATGGTATTATGGCAAGCCCTTTCTTGAAATTTGAACTGGATGATAGCAGCAAAAAATTAGCCAGAGCTTTTGGCAAAGATATTAATCCTTAAATAAATCCTTGTCTCTTTTCCATTCAACATTTAATGCATTTAACTTGTTAATCAAATGTTCTCTTTGTTCTG
>Ga0209542_10001190_pt1 | contig 61900 bp, 61 predicted proteins | sample RifCSPhighO2_01_FD_184028 | JGI IMG/M metagenome (GOLD analysis project Ga0209542, IMG submission 184028) | Soil microbial communities from Rifle, Colorado - Rifle CSP2_plank highO2_0.1 (SPAdes) (version 2) | ecosystem: Environmental > Terrestrial > Deep subsurface > Rock core/Sediment ...
ACCGAGGTTTAACTTTCAACCGGTGTCTTGTGGAACGTCAGATAGAGGATTGCTCCGCCTAATAATAATATTAGGGCAATGATTACCAACCGCACTGGAGTCAACAGTGAAAGGATCCCTGATCCACTTGCTGCTTCTTGAGTTTCCGGCGGCACTGAAACAAATAATGGAGCAAGGGTCGGACTCGGCTGTGTCCCGGTCTGCAGGAATGGGTTTGGCTGGTTTGGATCAATTGGCACAAATGATGGTTGTGCAGAAGCCCGCAGCCGCGGAGACGGAGAGGCTTTCTTTACGGTGCTTCCACCTCCTAACACAACACTTGACAAAGCATTTGCTTCAGCTGAATATCCGGAAGACGCACAGTCGTTCACCGCAAATACTGCAAAATAATACCGGGTATTTGCCGCTAGACCGCCCACGGTAAACTGGGTCGTATTGCCGACATTTGCCGCGCCATAAATATACACACCCGGCTTAAGTCCGTATACAATTCCATAATGCGAAACATTGTCGATTGACGACCATGATACGTCTATCTTATTTGCTGTTGCGGTGCGGGCCGTAAAATTTGAAGGGATAGAAGGCACCGAAGCCCCACAGGAACTTCCACCCACACCTGTTTGCACATACTCAGTGATGGTAACTGACGAGTTACCATAGTTTTTCAATAGATTCTGATTGCTGCCAATTCCGGCAATTTGAGTTGACGGATCAATATTTACCGTAGTAGTACCATTTTGTAGTGCTTCGAGCTCGAGTACGGCAATGAGTCCTTCGCCTTTCACCGGCTGTGTCACTTCACTGGCGACTACAATTTTGGCAACTCCATCAACTATGGTACCGTCGGTAAATACATTTGGTAAAAAACCACCCTTGGTCATACTAATGCCGCGTAAATAATTTTGATCAAAGACCAGAGCCAGATCGACGCCTGAAATCTGATTTGTATCAGTGTTCATTTTTACCGGCAAATAAAATCGCTGTCCTTTGGCAACCGTCAAACTCGTCGGAATAAAGGAAAGTGAAGTAGCTGCAGTTTGCACCACTGCGGAAGCTGACACGGAAATCGTCGTCGGGATGAGTGAACCAATTACGTTAGTTGCTCCCTGTCCGAGTGCGCTCGCCTGTGTTTCGGATGAAAAGGAAATTTGTGCCGCGGTAGCTTCAGCTTTCCCCCGCAACACCAGTTGCGCAACCACCGCAGTCCCTTGCTTTGGTTCAGTTGGTGTTGAGGCAATCACCATGTGCGCGTGACCATTGGTGATAGTTGGCGGAATAAAAGTATTTGGGAAGTATAGGGTATTGGTAAAACTGACACCGTCAAAACTATTCGGATCAAAATCAATAGTCAAATCAATCGCCGTCACCTGATCTGCGCCGGAATTCATTTCTACATTAACCGTGACTTCTTCGTCGATCGCAACTTGAGTTTTTTCCGGTACCAGAGTCAATACGGTTGCACCCGCTGCTTTCTCGCGTAGTTCCTGGCGTTGTTTAACCAATGAAAGTCCAAAAAATAAAGTCGAAACCAGAAATCCTAATACCAACAATATATAAAGAGATCTCCGTGTATAGAGCGGTTCCATAGTTCTAGTATGCCGTTATTTTTGAGAATATTGCAAGGAGTAATTTATGCAAATTTTGTTTTGGAATAGTTTCTGAACCTTTTTTATTGAGTTTCACCAACGAGGCTGAAGTTCGTGACCAAGAAACTGTAGTCAAAGATATCGACATCGTCATCAAAATCCAAATCCGCTAAACTTCCACCTACTGGGTAGCGGGAACCGAAGTGTTCAACCACCCGATTATAATCAAAGATGTCTATGAGTTCATTTTCAAAAATATCGCCCGGATGCAACGGTTTAGCGGTCAGGTCAATTGTATTAATTCCTTCGTTTAGAACAATACCACTGAAGTAGCGAGTTAAATGTGCCGGACCGCGCAATTTAACGTCATACACATCCGGCAATAGATCGGTCAGCGGATTTGCGCTATTGCTATAAACACCGCTTGCATTTGCCGTTACCGGGACGACGACGCTGGTTATCGTGGTTGTACCCTTGAGAATAGTTACGGTTACTGATTGATCTGGGGTCTGGGTATCGACAAACTCAAACTTCATATCAAAGACCAACGAAACTGGCTCCGGTGTCGGACTTGAAGTTGGTGATGGAGTTGGGGTTGGCGATGCTGTTGGCTCCGGCGTTGGCGTCGGTGTCGGTGTTGGAACTAACGTCGGTGATGGCGTTGGGCTTGGAGTTGGTGACGGAGTCGGAACCGGCGTCGGAGTTGGTGACGGAGTTGGTGACGGAGTTGGTAATGGTGTCGGCGTTGGAGATGCAGTTGGTATCGGAGTAGCTGTCGGAGTCGGAATGGGAGTAGGTGAAGGAGTTGCAGTTGGTATCGGCGTTGGTGTTGGCGAAGGTTCAATCAGTTGTACGGTTGCATTTTGCATCGAGGAAATGGCATTGACACCGCTGATGTCGCTATCAATAGCTGCAGCCTGAGTTTGCGGCGCAAAATTAACTGCTTCAGTCCCTGTAATTCCGACCTTAGCTTGCAGTGTTAAGTTGGCAATCACCACAGTACCGGTAACTGGTTGCGCTGGGTTACTGAGCACATTGAGTATCGCGGTTCCTGCGGCTGCAGTTTCTGGAATCTGTTCATACATAGCCGGACTTTTTTCAAAACTGATCAGATCAAATTTCGTCGCATCATAGGTGACATGCAGTTCAACTCCGGCAATCTGATTGATTCCAGTCGTCATTTCAATCGGCAAAATTACAGTCGCACCGGGAGCGGCGATGATACTACCTGGATTGAAACGTAGGGCAGTGACTGCGGCTGCTTCCTGACGGATTTCCTGCCGCTGCCTGCTGAGCGTAAGGGTAATATAGATACTGAAGAGAACAAAAATGAGAATTACGATTGGCAGGTATTTACGCACATTCATAAATTTCTTAAGCCTGAATTAAGTGTAGAGGGGCAAAATTTAATTGTCAATAGAGAAGCAAAATACTTTATCAGGGGGACAACCAGCGCATTATGAAAACTGCATCAAGCATGTTAATTCTGTTATCTTCAAAGATCGAGAACCGGTCATCGGGTTGTAAATACTGCTTAATTGCATTCATAAAATCTGTTTTAGTAAAAATGGGTGAGGGCGCACTTGAACTAAGTATGGCGGGACGAACATGTACAGGCAGCGATTTGATTGCCTGTTTACCATTGTATTCTGCCCGGACGTAAAAATCGCCCTCACCGGGATTTCGACCAACTAAACCCACGGTATTTGACACATAACCGTTAACCAGTTGGGCAATGCTGTTAACTGAACTTATACCCCAGGAATAGTTGACACCGCTCCAGAGTGGCTGATTAGCCGTATTGTATGCGAGAGCCGAAAAGTTGATTGTATCGCCAACGGCAAAGTCAATGCTGGTTTGCGGCTGGAGTTCAACCCGATCAAGCTCCCCACCACCACTCGTCACCTCAACTGGAATAGAACTGATAACCTGTTGCTCTTGATAGCGAGCAATTACAAATAAATCTCCTTTCCCTGGACTGACTGGAGTAAATTGGGCTAAATTATGATTTGGAATAATCGTGCCCACAGAATTGGTTGAACTCATACCCCATTCGTACGTCACGTCTTTCCACATGCCGCGCCCTTTCTCATCATAGGCAAGGGCGGAAAACTGGACGGGTTCGCTATCTATATCTACGGTAATTGCTTTTGGTTCGACCTCAACCCGACTTAGTTGGCCGGGGACTTCATAGGTTAATTGCAATGAGGCGTAGTTCACCGCGGAACTGAGTGAGAGGTAAACGGAATAACTGCCGATAGCCAGCCAAGTGGCAGGGGTTACCGTTACGCTCACAGTTTTCGCGGCACCTGGCGCAAGCGTGAAATTTGTTTCGGAAAAGATCACGTGCCATCCATCATTGGGTCCGTAACCATAGAGAGCGTAGTTATCTCCGCTACAGGCAACCGGATCATTATTAGTAACCGTTACTTCATACGTACGAGTTAAATTACTATCTCCGGTTTGACTCATTGGACTGGCAACCATCGTTGGTACTGCCGGCCTGCATACGGTATCATCAAAGGCAACCAAAACCGTGGCTTCGGTAGCCGTATGACTAAGTTGTGTAATTGTAATCCCGTTCTGCGCATCAGTAAACGACTGTTGATCTACCAGTGAATTCCAGTAATCAGAAGTGGGATTGCCAGGATTCACGTTTAAAATTTGCGTCTGGATTGGGTAATCACTGTAATGCAGTTGTATCCCATTGGTTACGCCAGGAGCAAGCGTACTATCAAACCCGACTGGCTGGCGATACCCTAAATAATAATTGCCCCGATAGCCGGAAAGAGGAATATGAATCACTTTATTTCCAACACTTTGATTTTCATTGTAAGTAACAGTGTGGGTACCAGTAGCTGAAACTGTGGCTATTTGATCATTCGACAGCCAACCTGCAGCCATTTTATGCGGCGCGTTAAAATGTAATAATTGCCCGCGTCCCATAATATCAGTGTAATCGTCATATTCGCGATTTTGACAATCGCTTAGATAATTGGCGAAGTCACCGATCGATTTATTCCCACAATCCAGAAAATTTGCATGTAGCAATCCTAGATTATGACCAAACTCGTGGGCTACGATGTATGAATTAGTGCTCCCCGCAAACCAAGCCCGAGCCGGTGAACTATACAACGTAGCCCAAGCTGAGCTGTAACAGGCGGTATCTCCGGGAAATACATAAAACCGATAGGGATAATTTGACAGGTCAACTCCGTTTTTTTCAGCTTCTGCTTCAGCTGCCTCAGCCCATTCAAAATTATTACACGCACCCTCTTCCCGGTTATAGGGAACGGTATAGTAACCATATACGTCACCAGTCATATTCAGTTGTTGCAGCGAGTTTTCTTTGTAAAAGTTTGCCGCGGAACTGCGGTCGGTAAAGGTTTTTTGCAGCATTGATTCCTGGCTTTCCGGTTCACTCCGGTCGTTTTGAAAGTTGAATAAAATAATGGCAATCCGCGCTTCTTTGATAGCAGGCGGTGGGGGGACATCGAGGATCATAAGTCCCGCTGTCAGCTCATTTGGTTCGGCAAAAGCCACAAAATTGTTAGCGATTTCAAAACCACTGGCAGCAATGGCAGTACCAGAAAGTATTTGTTGCCGTGGAACTTCGGTCAGGTGTAGACGTTTTTTTTCACTAAACTTTGCTTCCCGATCGCCAATAAAATATTCATAAGCAGTCTGCCGAGCCTCAATGTTCTCTTTTATAATAGTGGTTATTTCGCCGCTTACCGTCTTTTGTTCCTCGATCAGCCCCTTGTCTTTGAGTTCTCCTGGAACTTCATCACGTACTTTTTTAGGCAAAGCCGCACTTAAAAATGCCTTTGGGTCTTCCGAAAGCGTAGCCAGTATTGCATCACGCCGTTTCGTTGCGACGTTGACAAGCTCCGCAAGTACCACAGCTTTTTCCGCTTCAGGAGCACTATTATATTTAGTAAGCGTAGTTGTAAAATCGTGAGTAAGTTGAGCGATTTTCCCTTGAGGTTGAGTGGTTGATTTGAAGCGAGGATAGAGGAGGTATAAACTAATGGCGTCCACCGCCAAAAGTACTACAATTACGCTTACTAGAAGTCGCCTCATAAACATAATTCAATTCTAGAAGTCAGTAACACCGGTTGTCAATTAACACAGTCAGAGATCAATTGCTCTTTTCGAAATTTACTCGTTTTCCAGCTTGAAAAACCAGCTGAATATGCTATACTACCTCTTGCAATGAAGCCACAGGGGGCTTCTTTTTTTGATCACTGGTTTAATAAGGACGATTCGCCCAAGGAGGCGAAATGACGAGTTAACTAATGGAAGACTTTTTTAACGAATAACTGTATACTATCTCATGATTATGGCAGTAAGCCCGATTATATTTCTAAAAGAGGCACGCACCGAGCTTGGCAAGGTCGTCTGGCCGAAGCGCAATGAAACGGTAAAGCTCACGGCTGTCGTGATCGGTATTTCTGTTGGAGTAGGGGTGTTTATTGGACTTTTAGATATAATTTTTACGAAACTTGCCGAACTACTTTTAAAGTAATATGAATGACCAACCGAACCAACCGGAAAATACAACTGAAACTGATAACACTCAGGTGACTACGCCAACACCGGTGTCTCCGCAACCGCACATTCCTGATGCAGCCAAATGGTATGTCGTGCATACGTATTCTGGTCATGAGAATAAAGTGGCAACCGCCCTGAAGCAGCGCGTGGAAACTATGGGCCTAAAGGATAAAATCTTCGACGTAGTCGTACCAACTCGGAACGTCGTGGTCGTCCGTCACGGAAAAAAGGAAGAAATCCTTGAGAAAATTTTCCCCGGTTACATTCTCGTACAAATGATCTTGGATGATGCATCCTGGCTGTGCGTCCGCACGACAACCGGAGTCACCGCATTTGTCGGCGCCGGCAATAAACCTACTTCCATATCGGACAAAGAAGTCAGCGCCATCCTTAAGTTCATGAAAATGGAAGCGCCGAAATACAAGGCGGCCTTTACGGTCGGCGAAGCAGTTAAAATCGTCGATGGACCATTTGCTGACTTTTTGGGAACGGTTAATGAAATCAATCAGGAAAAAGGCAAAGTCAAAGTCTTGGTCTCAATCTTTGGTAGAGAAACTCCGGTTGAACTCGACTTTCTGCAAGTGGCAAAATTATAAGCATCCACAAGGTAAAATCTTGGCATTTGGTAATCAATTTCTCCTATCCCTACTAATTTAGACCGCTACAGCACTCCGGAAATTTTGAAGCCTCTGTAATCGTCTACAACGAACGATTTTTACTAAAGATGGGTAAGTGGTCGACTTTCTTTATCGTCTCTGTATATATAATAAGAAGTTAAATTCGTTCCGAGTCAGAAAAAAATGTTAGGGAAGTCGCACAATATTTTCCGGATGGGAGAAAAAGCGGGCAGGGGAAAAACCCGGAATAAATGAACAACCAACGTTTTTGCAAAGTAAAGTACTGAATAAAAAATGTTCGGTGAAATAATACGAAGATGCTAATCAATTTATGTTTATTTAACAGTCCTCTCACCTATTTTCGAATACAATAATTCCCGCATGACCCATGCGCAATAACATGCGTGCTTACCTACCGACCTACCCTTATTTTTTCCTGTCTAAATAAGTGTTCATTGGTAAATTACTAAGTCAGAACAAACTACACTACCTATTTCTAATTACCGGCGCGGGGATGCTTTAATCAGTTTTGTATTCATTTTTCAGTTCAAAATATAAATTTATACCTATTTTATATGACACTTCCCTATTATTGAGTTTATATTATACTCATAATACTAAAGGGAAATTAAAAATTGAAGTATCTTGTCTGAAATATAAAAGTTAGTATCTTTTTCGTCTTTGGAATTTACCTTTTTTGGGAAAATCTGACTTAATCCAAAACAATACCCGATTCCGGTAATAAATAATCATACTCTGTACCGCGTCTTAACTCTAGAATTTCTTTTTTTATGATTTCTCTGATTTGAGAATCATCTATGTGGTTACCCTGAAGTTCTTCAAAGCGCCTTGCGACTGAATATTCATTAATATCAAGTTGCAATATAGTGAAATAAACCTCACCATCCAGACTGTCTGGTGACAGTTTTGGATATATTTCCTGGATTACCTGTCTAATTAAAACAAGGTAAACCTCCTTAATTTGGCTATTCAGGTAAATTACCCTCGATGCCTCAAGATCACGAGTGATGTTTACATGTGAAGTCTTATTGAGAGGTCGCAGTCCAGTTATCAAACGGTGTAGTTTCCCTGCTGGCTGCTGCGATCGAATCGTATCCCTGACTGAAGTCATTTCCGGAGGTTTTGAAGATAATGACCAAGAATTTTTTCTACGTCGTTGGATTTTCCTTGCATCAAGATATCTGGTAACAAAACTAACCGACAGCTCAGTTTCCTCGGCTAGCCGACTCACATTGACGGGTTTAGTCACCGTCTGCAGAATTTCCTGGAGTTTTATAACCCTGGCATCAGTATCCGGTAACGGTTGCCGTCCACGTTTTGAAACACCAAATCCCCACTCTTTTCTGATTCCTTTAAGGATCGCACTTGTCAACTGGTTTATTCCGTGCTCATTCAATGCTCGTTGCAAAACAATAAAATCTTTTCTTTGTGCAAACCCTTGCCATAAAAGGTTAATTGCTTCGTTTAGTCGTTCGGGAGCTATTTTATCCTGCAATCTTTGTGCAAGCCCAAGAGGAAGTTTTTCTAATAATTGTGCTGCATCCGATGGTTGACGGATTTGAATATCAACTGTTGTACGCGGAACACTTTCTTTTACCATAACAAAAGTAGACAGTTTAGATTGTTTATAGTATACTACATGTACCTCGAATTTCGAGGGAGAGGCCAAGAGCTTCGAAAGAACATCTTCGTATCAGTCAAACTTCTTTCATTCTCTTTAGCCTCTTGTGACTTTCCATTTTGATTTTTAAATTTTAAATTTGTTATGGCCACCAAAAAAGTCAAAACTATCGTTAAACTGAACTTGCCGGCCGGTACAGCGACTCCAGCGCCACCTGTAGGTCCTGCGCTCGGTCAACACGGAATTGCGATCATGGAGTTCATTAAGGCATACAATGACCGCACCCAAAAACTCAAAGGTCAGATTATTCCGGCTGTGATTACCATTTTTGAAGACCGGACATTTACCTTTGTCACTAAATTGCCACCGGTTGCTGCCATGATTAAAAAGGCGCTGGGCATTGACAAAGCCTCCGGCAAAGCCAAACGTGAATCTGCCGGGACGCTGACCCAAACGCAAGTTACGCAAATAGCCAAAGACAAACTCCCCGATTTAAATACCGAAGACCTGGATGCAGCTAAAAAAGTGGTTGCGGGTACTGCCCGCAGTATGGGGATCGAAGTAGAAGGATAGTCATTTGTCATTAGTCGTTAGTCATTAGACAAAAAAGACAAACGACTAAAGACCAAAGACTAACGACAAATTATGGGAAAAATTAGAGTCAAAACTCTCGGCGATGAAGCACAGGAACAGGCTCAAGCTGACAAAGCCAAAAAGCGCCGGGAAGAAAAAAAGGCGAAAAAAGAACACGTCAAAGGTGTCGGACTCAAAGGTGGACAGCAAATCACCGCCATGGAGGGCGTGGAACTGAAAACCGATGAAACCGGAGCCGAAACAGCTGGAGAAACCGCAACTAAAAAAAACCGGAAGGTTAAAATTCGGGTGCGTTCCAAACGCTATCAGGAGTTGGTTGCCCTCGTTGATAAAACTAAACTCTATCCCCTCACTGAGGCGATTGAACTTCTGAAAAAAACTGCCCGGGTTAAATTTGATCCGACCGTTGAAGTCCACGTTAATCTAAATCCAGCCACTTTACCCAAAGACAAGAAAAACCTGTCCGGCACCGTTACACTTCCCCACGGCACTGGGAAAAAACGGGTGATCGCAATTGCCGATGAGGCACTCATTGAACGAGTTCAATCTGGTACGATAGATTTTGATGTGCTCGTTGCCCACCCGTCTCTCATGCCAAAACTTGCTAAAGTCGCCCGGATCCTCGGACCCAAGGGTCTGATGCCCAATCCTAAAAATGGTACCGTTACTCCAAATCCGGAAAAACGCGCCAAAGAATTAAGTGGCGGCGAACTCGCCTGGAAGACCGAACCAGACCAACCAGTGATTCATCAGTCAGTCGGGAAAGCTTCCTTTTCTACAACCCAACTTAGTGAAAATATTACTAGTCTGATAAGCAGTGTAACCGCCTCAAAAATTTTGAAGTTGACTCTGTCATCCTCCATGGGACCAGGTATCAAAGTAGATCTTAAACTACTGTAACTGATTTTTTCTATCTCTTTGCTTCCCCACAAAAAAAGACCCCGGCGCACCGGAGTCTTTTTTAATAGTATTTAATTAATAGCAACTCGTAAGAGTTAAGCGTTAGGGCATGACGCTCAACATTTTTTCACCTTGCCAGTGAACTCTACCGTCATTACCTACTATTGCCACCTGATAATAATAGGTGCTGCAGGTATCAAGGCTTCCAATCCGTACTTCGCGAACGGTTGGCTCAAGATCTCTCAGGGCATGCATATAGTTTTTCGAGCCACCAAAGTAGACATGCACTTTTGCAACGGTAACTCCACCTGGCGCTCTGATTGACACGTTTGCATGACCAGTTGCCGAACAGGTCCGCATACGAGTCATAGCTAATGCGTCACCGCCGGTTCTCACTCCCAGGACTGGTTTTTCGCCGCTTGTGGTTTGGAGCATTTTTTCACTGTACCAGTGAAGTTGTCCCCCAACCTCTGCTGCCACCCGGTAGTAATAAGTTTCGCCTGACTTTAAAGAACCGATGACAGCACTGGTTCCGGTCCCCGGAATTTTGACCGAGTGCTCATATGGACCACCTTTTTTCTGACCATAATAGACAAAGTAACTGGTAGCGTCTTTAAGCGCTGACCAGCTGATGGTTGACGTTCCAAACGTAGCATCACCTGTTTTTTGTTTACTGACGGTATTCACCATTGAGGCACCGGCTGATTGTACAACCGTCGGAGCATCACACGTGCCACCGGTCGTGAACCGGCGATCGCGTATTATCCAGGACCAGTTGTTAGCCCGGCGTGATTTCAAACTCCAGCTATACTGAGTACAGGGTTTCAGGTGATTTAACCGCACACTGTTACTGCGATCATCCAGGCCTTCATAAACTGAATAGGCTTCTTTATTACCATCGGCTTGACCAAAAAATAACTGGTATTTATCTCCATGATCACTCGCTGGCATCCCATGCCACGACACTTCGTGGGACTCGTGACCGATTATTTGTGACGAATCAGCATAGGCTTTGTGACTATGCGTTAAAGCAAAAAGCGCGGCAAAAACAAATACGGCGAACGTTATTTTCTTCACAGGTAGGCTCCTTTTTGTAAACTGAATACTTTTAGTACTTTTCATACGTACATCTAGCGTAGAACATAAAAAAGGTACTTGTCAACAAAGCTAATCTATATAAAACTATGTCAAAAGCCACCAATAATCAAAGGTCGCGACTTTCCCATTTTAGAACACCATCTGCCAACGACAAATTAAGGTCAGAGCTCCATAAATGGCCAGTTTGCCTGGCAAGAATATCCCGTGCTTGCGTTTTTGCCGGTTTAGTGATATAAATAACGGGAAACCCAAAGACAGTAGGTCATGTCATTCATATTACTTTTAATGAATGACCGGATAAATCCTACCGAGGAAACAAGATAGTTTAAGTGGAAAACTGACCACCTATGCTCTTTGTAACCCTCGGAAACGAGGGTTTTTTAGTGCAAAAGAAATATGGCAACACAACGCAAAATTGATATCGTCACCAACCTTCTTGATAAGGTAAACCGCACCAAAGCCATGGTCGTTACCGATTACCAGGGCTTATCACATAAGCAGCTTGAGGAGTTACGTAAACTACTGCGCAAGCTCAACGCCGAATTTGTGGTCACCAAAAATGCCCTGCTTAAGCGGGCGCTTGGAGAATCAAATAAGTTTTCTGACGGCTCACTTTCAGGCAGTACCGGAGTTTTGTTTGCCTTTGCCGATGAGGCAGGTCCGGTCAAGGAACTCGTGAATTTTCTGAAAAGTGCGAATCTAGGCAGCATCAAGTCAGGCCTGTTAGGCACAACTAGTCTGTCAATTGATGAAATTAACCGGCTGGCCGAACTGCCTTCCCGCCTACAACTACTGAGCATGCTGGTCGGTCAGTTACAGGCTCCTCTATCCGGTTTTCATAATGCGCTTTCCTGGAACATGCGTAAACTAGTCTGGACTTTAAATGCAGTCAAAAGTAAAAAAAATTGACGCCGCAGCGTCATCCCGAGTCGGAAGTCCCGGCGAGGGATCCCTACAATTTAAGAAAGAGGTGAATAGATATGGCAAAATTATCAAAAGATGAAATTCTCAAAGCAGTTGAAGAAATGACCGTGTTGGAACTGTCTGATCTCGTCAAAGCTTTGGAAGAAAAATTTGGTGTCACTGCCGCTGCTCCAGTCGCGGTTGCCACAGGGCCAGCAGGTGCTGCTGAAGCGCCAAAAGAAGAACAAACGGTCTTTAATGTAGTGCTCATCGAAGCTGGTGCTCAAAAACTGCAGGTGATTAAAACAGTCCGTGAACTCGTACCTACCCTGGGACTAACTGATGCCAAAGCGAAAGTCGATGCCGGTAAATTTGAAGTCCTGACTGGTGTCAATAAAGCCGCTGCCGAAGAAGCTAAGAAAAAGCTTGAAACAGCGGGAGCTAAAGTTGAGCTTAAGTGATCCGCCGGCTGGCGGATCATCCTTGATCCCGCCTTCATAGAAAATTTAAATTGGCGGGAGAGGGATCTATATCAAAAATAACTATCTATATAAAACAGACTCTTTACGAGTCTGTTTTTGTATCCAAGTCAGGTCATTAATTTAATCGCATTGAAAATCCGTGAGTCAAGGCAATCGCCAGAGCATCAGCTGCGTCGTCAGGCTGGGGAATTTGATCGAGTTTGAGTAGTTTTGTCACCATTTGTTGTATCTGATTTTTATCCGCCCGGCCGTAGCCAGTGATAGCCATTTTGACCTGTAACGGCGTATACGCAAATAATTGGCTGCCAAATTTCCGGGCTGCCAGCATAATGACCCCACGCGCGTGTCCGACCGTGAGGGCGGTTTTAGCATTCGTATTAAAAAACAATTGTTCAAGCACCACGACATCCGGCCGGTAGCGTCCGAGTAACTGATTCATATCAGTAAAAAGTATATCTAACCTCTCTTCAAGTGGATCAGTTTTTTGTGTGGTAATTACTCCGACATCGACACAACTCGGCTGCCGGTTGTGTGCTTGTATCACTCCCCACCCGGTGATTGCTATACCCGGATCAATACCCATGATAATCATGGAATGATAATAATCCAATAAGTACCAATAATCCAATTCTCAAATTATTTCACCTCTTGACACCTTTTGATCAGCGGTGATACATTGAATTCATCTTTGATCTGTTAACGTATAAACTTTCTGCCCGAAAGGAATTAGTCAACGTTACACCTAGTTAACCTACACATTAGTAACTATGAGTAACTGATACTAATAAATAACGTATGAGTTTTGGTGAAGACTGGCCTGATTTGCTCACGGTTCGTGAGGTAGCAAAAATTCTGCGCGTTTCTCCCCTGACCATTAAACGCTGGGGCAAACGTGGCAAGCTGCCGGCAATTCGGATTAACTCCCGCGGCGACCGCCGGTACAAAAAAGAAGCGGTACTCTGGTTATTGGGCCTGCAACAGAAAGGTGAACTGTAATAATGTTGCTTGCCCGCCGTAGTCCGCCTGAGGCGGACGAAGGTGGGTGGCTTCTGGGTTTACAGCAAAAGGGTGAGTTGTAATTTCATTAACTATCACTATTCCAAACAATTGGAGAGAGAACAATTCTCTCCGGAAATATTTTTTTTAGTTTATTGAGTCGTCTATAACGATTTGCTGTGCGTTCAAGAGTGGAAATGAAACTTCCAACACACCACGTTCCTCCTGGTTTTACCCTCTGGATCTGGTAATTCCCTGGGTCTGACCTAGCATCAACTTCATAAGCATAAATTCCTTTATCAAAAAGCGCATCTACTTCCCTGCCCGTCTTCACTCGTTTCCCAAGTTGACCACCTACTATTAAATTCTTAACTCGAGACTGGCAAAAGAATTCGGCGAGTCGTCCGAATTCACCTCTTCCTGCAGGTAGTGATGTTGCTAACTGAGTTTCATAGTAAAGTACTATTCCGCTGTATCCCTGATTTCTAATAGCCGCAAGCGTTGACTTCATGTGATTTTGTTCTTCAGCAATCGCAATAACTGAATACGAAGTATTTCGGAAAAACCGCACTAATTTCATTCCGTACTCGATAAGTGATTTCTTATACTTATCTGTAACGCAATAAGGACCTAAATGTTCACTGAGACTCTTGTGACTTACTTGAAAATCCATTCCAAGTTGTTGTAAAGCTGGTATTATATCCGGATGCCAAGCATAAAATTCAAAAAATGGATGCACAAAAAAAGGTAACTCACACCGCTGTGACGGTATAAACTCATGTAACTGTTTGATCCGTGCGTCTCCTAAATAAGAATGATAAATATCCAGATTACCACCATTTTGAACAGACTCTTTACCTATCATGAGGAATGAATGCTATCAAATGAGGGTGAGTTTAGCAAACTACCCTACTCGACTAAACTCTCGTGCCGCCAGATTTTCAGCTGCAATTTTGGGATCTATGATGTTGACGTTGAGTCCAGTCCCCAGTTCAAATCCAGCCCGGTGGATCAAACGAGGTATAATGCGCACAAACCAGCTCTCTCCGTGATAAATATAGTAGTTATAGTTAAACGGAATATCGGCGCGCAATTCTTTAATGTCAGGATGATCGTAACAACTGCGCAGACGGGACAAGGTTGAACTCATAATATTTGCAAGGTCTTTCAGCTGTTCGTCAGTAATATCTCCGAAATAACTCTTCTCTTCACGGGGTGCAATCCAGGTTTCATACGGCCACTGGGAAAATTCCGGGCAGTAGACGGTAAAGAAAGTATTTTCTTCAACAATATTATTAAATGGTTCTCGCGACAGTGCGTCGAGATTGATTTGCCGCGGCACCACGACCAGTTGTGAATGCGGATGCGTCAGTGAAGCTCCGGCATGGGCGCCGTGATTGCAAAAAATCAGCACTTGACCGTTTTTGCGGTGGGTTTGATACCGTTGCCGATACGCATACAAAATCTGGGTAATTTGTTCGATGTCAAGTTCGTCAATATCTTTAACCGGATCCGGACTGTGAATAATCACTTCGTGGATATCGGTAATTGGAAATTTATTCGGCACCACCCGCACCTTCCAGCCTGATTTGTCTGCTTCACCGTCGCCGATACGAAAAACTTCCGGTGGCGTCATCCCTTCATTTCCTGGAGCAAACGGATCAACTTTGGTAACTGGTTGCGGTGCCGGAGTCTGGGTTGTGTCGCTCGGCCGGTTGCTGCGATGGGGCGTAATGACTATCCAGCGCTGAGTTTTAATATCAGGAACATACTTGGCCATGCGTTTACTCTAGCAGCCTGGCTACATTTTTTCAAGAACAATGGAGATTAAAGTTGTTGCAACTCGTGAGGAATAACATGAAGAGAAACTACATATGGTGTGGAAACTAATTCTATTCCTTGATCCAACCAAATATTTCCATTACGACTTTGTAATATCCATGGTCTACGCTTATACTCAAGCTTCAAATCTTCAAAAGAATCACTGGATTCAATTGCATAACCCGCCAACGCGATCCCGTTATTCAAAACGTTTGGATACAGTTTGGCAAAAGCTATTGCTGTCCGTAGCGTGGCTAAACGTATATTCGGGAGAGCTAAAGGCAATTGAATTGGTTCAACAAAAATCAGTTCAGGGTCGTCATGATAATTCACTTTAGCTGGAATCCTCCCAGGACCCATACATGCAATATGCGGACTATTGGAACGGCCTATATACCTTAGATAGTCGTCAAGTTGAATTGCGCTTTTAGGGACTTCGTATACACTTAGTGTGTTCCAATAATTTCCCCGGAGTTGAAACTCCGTAGGTTGATTTGCAAAAATAGCTGGAAATTGTTGTGGTTCAAAATAAGGAAAATCAAGTTGAGTCCGGGTTATTAAGGCATGCTGTAATTGGTCTGCAAAAGTTTTAGTCCACACCCGTTTTTTTTCGGTAGTTTCATCTGGTGAAATATCGGCAGCAATTAATTTCTCTATTGCAGATTTTGAAGCCCGTACAAAGGCTGCTCTGGATAACTGAAATGATAAAGATTGTTCACGGTTTGCCATAGGGAAACCGATAGTATACCACAAGACTGTTGTATTTCCGACTGAGCGGTCTTTCGCAAATTACAACTTTGTTGTATAATTGGAGCCTATGAGTAAAACTAAGCTGATTGTCAAAAATAACCAGGTATTGGTTGATGCGGATGTCTTATTTGAGCAAATTGAAGAAGCCAATGGTGACTGGAAACAGATCCGCGCCTCCTACCAAGAATTAAAACAGTCACTTCAGACTGACGAAGAGGACGACGAGTAATTCAACTTCCCCATGAGTGCAGCTCCCACCGCCGCATCAACCAGCGGTTTGATAATCCGCACGTGCTTTACGAGTGCGGTAACATGACCTTCAAACATGGTTCGAAAGTATTTACTTTGAAATAAGCCACCGCAGATAACGACCCGGATTGGCTCATCTTCCATTTTTAACCGTTTAGTCACAGCGACCAAAGCTTTACCCAACTCGGCAATTGTAGACTCGACCAGTTGTTTTGCCAATTCATCCCCTTCTTCGCTCGCTGCAATCACTAGTGGCGCAAAGTCGGAAATTTCGTGTACTGACGGATGCACTTCATTATACCAGTCATTAATATCCGCGGCTGACTTGACTCCCAGGCGTTTTTCCAAAAGCTGTGTAAGCACTGTGGTCTCGGTAATGATCCCGTCATAAACTTCAATTACGGTTTCAAATAAATGTTTACCAAGTGTGAATCCACTGCCTTTGTCGCCTAAAAAATTACCCCAGTTTCCGGCCGTGGCTTTTTCCCCATGATCATTTTCACCGTAAATATTGCTGCCGGTCCCGCAAATAACCACAATGCCAGGCGGTACAGTTCCGGAATATAGTCCGATGACCGTATCGTTAACGAGGGTAAACCGGTTAGAAATTTCAGCTAAACCACCCTTGCTAAAAGAGCTCTGTAATCTATTGAAATCTTTTTGACTGTCACAGCCGGCAATTCCTACTGTACACCAGGATAATGAGCTGAGCGGTTGATTGGCATTTTTCAGTACCTGAGTTATCGTACTCGTGACGCTAGCCACTGCAATATCCAATCCACTATTGTGGTAGTTTGCCTGTCCGCCGAGCGCTTCGGTAATCAGGTTTGAATTTTCATCAATAATCACGGCTTTGGTTTTGGTGCCTCCGCCGTCAACGCCTAAGAAATATTTCATATTTTGTCGTTTGTCGCTCGTCTTTAGTCTTTGGTCTTTTAATTTTATTTACTGGTCTAACGTCTAACGACCAACGACTAATGACTAACGCAAAAGTCCTTTCCAGTCCTGCATAAATTTAGTTAAGCCTGCGTCAGTCAGTGGATGTGATAAATTAAACGAGCGCCAGTCTTTAGTCATGTCCAAATTTTGAAACGGTATCGCCGCCAGTCCGGTACTGTCATACATGAATGAAGCGTCTGGCAACGGAAATCCCTGGGTTGCCCAGACCTCAATAATTTTATAAGGAATTGTAATTGCCGGTGAACCAAGCGCAAGGGCATACAACAAGTGTTCAATTTTCCGGACACTCGCAGTTAGAACTTCGACATGGTTTTTTATAGACTGATACATTTTGAGCTCGTTTTCTACAACCTGCATGCCATTTTCACCCTGACTATCGAGCCTTCCTACAAACGGAGAAATAAACACCCGATGCGTGTGATTTTTCGTGGCTCCATAAACCGCCGCCGCCTGCGGTTGAGAAAAGTTTAAAGTGATGTTCACCGGAAATTCCTGACAGAAAATTTCCGCGGCAGCTAGTCCATTTCCGGTACAGGGAAATTTCACGACGCCGTTGGAAATCCATTCTTTATACACCCGCGCTTGGGCAAGCATGTCATCTTTTGAAGTACTTTGATCGCCTATAACTTGGATTGATATTGGTCCGCTGGTGACTTCGGCAACGGCCAGCACAATCTTTTTATACTGAGCCGCGGCTTCAGCCTGGGTTAAACGTTTGCCGGAAGCAATATACTTTTGCACGTCCGGATTTTTCGAAACCAAGGTCGGATTGGTCGTTTGGCCCTGGATTCCGATACCCCACTCCGGCTTTTTGGTTTGTAATAATTCATTAGCCTGCCTGGTTTCTTCCGGATCCCCGCCGTCGAGAAAGAGTTGAGAATTTAGATTCATAAGCTGTCTTTTGTCATTAGTCATTAGTCATTAGTCGTTGGACTTTTTTTATTCTCTTTGTCCAACGACTAAAGACCAACGACTAAGGACTGATTATACTTTTTACCTTCTCCACAATCCTTGTACTAGAAATTCCTTCGAAATCCAATAGTTCTACGGGTTTACCTGACTTTGGCAATTTAGTTACTGCTAACTTATATATAGGTGGATGTTTCACCTCAGCCAATGCTTCCAAAACCGCATCACCTAAACCACCTTGGACGTAATGATCTTCAACGGTAATGATCACCTGACTCTCCGCAGCGGCTTTTTGCAAAGTTTTCCGGTCAATTGGCTTAATTGAATAACAGTCAATTACCTGGATTGGAATATTTTCCTCGGCTAATGTTTTCTGGGCATAAAGTGCTTCATGCACCGTAATTCCGGCCGCGACCACAGTAACCAATCCATTACTGCCTGAGCTTGTCGAAGGCTCTTTAATCGTACCCTTCGACTCCACTCCCGTTTCGCTCAGGGGATAAAATACATGCGACCCACCTGTTTGAAATGTTTCATTTTCATCATAAATCACGGGCGTTTCCGGACGGGTGGTTCGTAGATACACAATTCCTTTGGCAAAATAAGCCAACTCCAGCAGGCGTTCAGTACTTACTGCATCAGATGGATACAAAACCGTGCTGCCGAAAACTGTTCGAAACAGGGAAATATCTTCCAGCCCCATTTGCGACGGTCCATCCTCGCCAATTGAAACTCCGGCGTGTGAGCCGCTCAAAATCAAATGCTGGCGGGATAAAGCCGCCATGCGGATTTGATCTGCAGCTCGAGACATAAATGCACTAAAGGTCGAGACGAACGGAATAAAGCCACGGCGGGCAAAACCGAGAGCCACGCCAACCATATTCTGTTCCGCAATATACATTTCAAAAAACCGGTCGGGAAATTCTTTCTTAAATAACTCACTGTAAGTAGAGTTTTTCACATCTCCGTCAAGTGCAACCAGATCAGAATGTACTTTTCCCAATCGAACTAATCCAGTTCCATACGCTTTGCGGGTGGCGACTTTGGCTTCTTTTTGAAACGTGGTAAATTCTATTACATTGTCATTGCGCGGAGTCCCGCCATGACGGGACGACAAAGCAATCTCATCAATAATAGGATTGCTTCTCCGCCAGCTGGCGGATCGCAATGACGAAATTTGTGGTTTTGCAACTTCTCCCCGTAAGGATTTATCAACCGACCCCAACTCAACCAGCGCTTTTTCCAACTCTTCTTTGCGTAGTGGTTTCCCATGCCAGCCATTTTTATCTTCCAGAAATGACACACCTTTACCTTTAATAGTTTTAGTAATAATCATCGTCGGCTTAAGTTCTCTCTCCTTAGTAAGAGCCTGTCCTGAATTTAGTTCAGGAAGAGAGTTAGAGTGAGGTCTTAAGGCTTTTACAAAGGCATTATTAATCATTTCCAAATTATGCCCATCAGCCACGGTTATCACTTCCCACCCAAAACCTTCCACCCTTTTCTTGTACGTTTCTATATCAAAGCCAACCATTGTCTCGTCACTTTGGCCCAGTCGGTTGACGTCAAGAATTGCTACTAAATTATCCAGTTTTTGAAATCCGGCATACTGAATGGCTTCCCACACCGACCCTTCGGCCATTTCGCCATCACCCAGAAGGACATATACTCTTGGGAAATCCCAAGCACCAAATTTCAAATTCCAAAAACGCTTATCATTTTCTATGTTGATATTTTGTTCTTGTTTGGAATTTGGTTTTTGTAATTTGTAATTTTTCGCCCGAAGGGCGAGCGCTTCCCCGACTCCCACTGACAAACCCTGCCCCAGACTTCCGGTTGCAACCTCAGTATAGGGAAAATCCGGCATCGGATGACCTTCCAGGTTGCTGGCAAATTTTCGGTACTGCATCAGTTCCGGTTCAGTCAGTTTACCCGCTGCTGCATATAATGAATAAAAAAGCGGCGTAGCATGACCTTTGGAGAAAATCAGCCGGTCATTGTTTGGATTTTCCGGATGGTCCAGATCAAATCGGAAGTAATTAAAAAATAATGAGGCAACCAGTTCAACTGCGGAAAGCGATGAGGTGGCGTGTCCGCTCCCCGCTGCCGTAGTCATAGTTACAATGTAGTAGCGGATAAGTCGGCAGAGATTTTCCAGTTTTTCTTGTCCCATGAAAATTATTGTACCACAGGTTTCTTGACAATCAGCTGACAACTACTGCAACTCGCTCATCTTTGCAACTCGGCAATTGCTTGCTCAATCTGGTCAGGATTTTCCTTAAATAAATAGCTCGTCACCGTGAGCCGGGTCGCGCCACTGGCAATTACCTCGGGAGCTGTAGTTTTGTTAATACCGCCATCAACGCTGATAATAAGATTTGGATAGAGTTCGTGAATCTTTTTAATTTTAGTGAGTTGTGCTGGCTGAAATATTTGCCCGGAAAAACCCGCATTGACGGTCATAATGAGGACGGTATCAATTTCCTCTAGATACGGCTCAACCAGTTCCAGCTCGGATCCGGCATCAAGCGCAATACCAACCTCACTCTCATGATGGCGAGCTTGGGTAATAAACTCGCGAACCGTGGCAGCTTCCGCATGGGCAATCAGCCGGCGAAAACCATTCTGAACTAATCGTTCCACATACGCACTGGGATCAGCTACCATAAGATGCGCTTCAAAGAAATTGGCAGGTGTTAGGGTTTTAAATGCCGGCCAAAAATTGTAAGTAACATTGTGGAATAAAGTATCATCAAGTACATCAATCTGTATTGATTTAACGTGACTTTTCACCAGATTCACCTTTTGCAACACTGCTTCGAAGTTTTTTTCTAAAATCCCCGGGATAATTTCGATAGGTCGTCGTTCGTCGTTAGTCATTTGTCTTTTGACTTTTTTAAGTAGTTTATTAAGCTTTGGATTTTAGCCCCAATTTCATTTGCCTGCTCCATAATTGCGTTGTTTTCTGATTCGTTTCCATATTTGAGTTTCTTAGCAACCTCAACAGCAGTTACCACCTCAAACAGTGATCGCAAAGCAAAATAGAGAAATCTTACAAACTCCTTATCACTACCCGATCCTGATCCTTCTGCAATATTTAATGCTATTGATACTGCAGCTCTCCGAATTTGATCAGTCAGTCCGAATCGTTCGAACTTGGGATAGGAATTCGAAACCTTATAGATAAAACTGATAAATTCAATCGCATCGTTCCAAACCCGAAGTTTCTTGAATTTATACATATTCTAGTCTAACGACTAAAGACTAACGACTAATGACATTTACATTCGTTTCCACAACATCCACTCATCGGTGTTTCATACATCGCAATTTGGCCAACCCGACGCCGGTGGCGCGCTTCTTTTGAAAATTCCGTATCCAGCCAGACTTTGACAATGCGCTTTGCTGTTTCTTCGTCAGTCCAGTCACCGGAAATTCCCAATACGTTTGCATTATTATGTTCACGCGCGTGTTCGGCTGATTTTTCATCAAATGCGGCAACTGCGCGGACGCCGCAAACCTTGTTGGCGGCAATTACCATCCCCGCTGCTGACCGGCACAGAAGTATTCCTTTGGCTGCCTGTTTCCAGGGAATAACGTTGTCGTCCTGGGCGCCGACTTTTTCCGCCACCCGAAACGCAAACTCTGGATAGTCATCTTCGGGGTCAAGTGATTTTGCACCTACATCCTCAAACTCCATTCCCCACTCTTTGAGCCAAACTTTAACTTTTTCTTTTAACTGAAACCCACCGTGATCAGCGCCGAGGTAAATCATAAGAAGGATTATAGCAGAAAAATTATTGTAAATTTACGTTGGTTAACGTCGATAAAAATGCTGAACAAATCTATTGATATTTGACATTCAAAATTCACTGTAGTAATATCCTCGTCCCTATGCCAACGATTGAAAATCCGGAAGCGGCGAAACATTTAGAACTGATTAAAACAGATTTGCGCCAACAGGCGGCTGCTTTTATCGCTCAGTTTCCTGTTCTGAATAGCTGGACTTCGCAAGATGGAGCCACCACTTTAAATCGCGAGAAAACGCTCGATTTAGTGCAAAAAATTTATACGCTCGATCCTCAGGTAGGAGTACCCCCGCAAGGGCGTATTTCTCAACTACAGGAAATAGCTTTGATATATGGACTTAATCAGAGCAACCCACCATATGACCACCTTCCAACAGCATTAGAAGCATATAGGCAAAACGAGGAAGCGTCATTACACGAAAATGAGCGACTCCTCACTCTCCCTACTCAAATTGACATTTTTTCATTAGCTATTGGTACTCGAATAAACGGCGTAAGCAATGATCTTGCGTATTGGATAAATCCGAATTTCCATTTTAAATTGAGGTATCCGCATTCAGGTAATGAAAACAGCATAAAATTGAATGTCACTGCAGACGAAACTGGAGCACCAATAGTAGTGACAAGAGAAACACGAGTAAATGCTGCACGTACAGGCCATGAAGCCGTTCCTGATTCAGAAACAATCTATACGGTTGCTGATTTAGCCCAAATAGGGTATTCACCTGAAGATAAATATGTAAGAAGTCAATTCATGGACGTGCAGCGTGATGTGGTAGAGCTCGTTTTACTTTCTGATTTAAGAGCACAAGCTGATTGGATAAAGGTAGGTTTATTGGAGCATAATATACGATTTTAATACTACTTTACTCCATGCTCTCCAAACACACGCCGAGGTAAATCATACTGGCATTGTAATGGGTTTTCTGGAATTTGTCTAACTGATTGGAGTAAGGTAAAATGCCGACATGAAAGAACAGTTCAAACTCATTGTTAATACAACTGAACATTTTATAGATGGATTTGTCCAAATACTTCCTTCACTACAACCCGATAATCCCTCAGAACCAAGTCGTATCCTTATCGCAGAAACAGATGCGGGCGAACCGTTGATGGAAATAGCAATACTTCAGAATAGCGCACAGGAAATCGATTGTGCACAGGCAATGGTTAACCTACCCGCCGGTCAATTTCTTTGGCATAACATAACTGCTGTTCCACCATCGGCAGTAACTCGAGAACAGCTTGTTTCTGCTGCATATACTAAATATTTCGGTGAAATCCGTGCGCGAATTTTTGGAGAGCATTCCCCTTTTTCCAAAGATAATTTTTATCATAATGCGAAGATGGAGGCACGAATCTTTAAACATCCACTGGAGTGGCTGTTACCATCTGATAAAGGAACAGGCAGAAAAATAACCGCGTTAACTGTACAAATGAGTCGTTTATCACCTGACTTAGATTCGGAATTGGAAAAGCAGATAATTTCACGGATACAAATTGAAAAAGACCCACAGGATCCACAGGATATGGAAATTGAGAAAATTTATATAGCCCAGGCAGTGGCCCTTTGTCAGGAACGGGATCGACCGGAAACTAGGCTGGTTTCAAAACAGGCATTCTTTGCTTTATTGCACTTAGATTCAGAAGAAACTGGTTGGTTTTTTCTAACCCTGGATGCAAAAACGAAAGCAAAAGAGACGTCTGGATATGAAAGTACTATAAGTAAAAGTATTGCAACAGTTTTAAACGCGCAACGAATTGGTATCTATCAGGGTAATCCTACACCTTCTGTTTAATACGGTGATTCATTTCACCTTGTGTCCCCCGAACTCACGCCGGAGGGCGGCAATTACCCGACCAATGAATGACGGATTATTTCGTGAAGCAACCCGTTCCTGACGGGCGGCAGAAATTACCGGCATGGACAAACCTAAAGTCTCAAGCCATTCCATTTCGCTTTCAGTTTCTCCCCTCGGTACTGCGCCGGATAACTCCGCCAGTTGCGGATCTTTTTCAAATGCCCGCACTGCCATATTCATCAAATGTCCAGACACAATGCTCCCATGCGCCCAGATCCTGGCAATTTTTTGCAAATTCGGTCTATAGTCATTTCCACTTTCATTTTGATTTTTGATCTTTGATTTTTGAATTATATTTAATCCTTCGGCGATTGCCCCCATCATCCCATACTCAACCGCGTTATGCACCATTTTCACAAAGTGGCCACTTCCTGCAGGTCCCACATAGCCATATCCATCTTTTCGGGCAATTTTTGCAAGTAATGACGCAACCGCGTCGTAAATTTTCTTATCTCCCCCAACCATCAGACACGCGCCGTTTCTGGCCCCATCAATCCCCCCACTGGTTCCCATATCGAGAAAATGAATTCCTTTTGTTTTTAACTGTTGATAACGTCTTTGCGAGTCTTTGAAAAATGAGTTACCACCGTCGATGATGATGGAGCCTCGCGGTAACATATCAGTTAATCCTTTAACTCCAACTCCCCCATTTCCCCCTCTTTGTAAGAGGGGGTTAGGGGGCGTTACTCCAAATAGCACTTCATCCACCACTTTCGCCGGCACATACAGGAGCACTATAATTCTCTTGTCATCTCGAGGCGTAGCCGAGAGATCCAGCGCAGCGTGATTATTTTTTTGTGGAATATCTTCAAGTGAGTACGCACCAATTGCACCTTTTGCCACGACTTCATCTACATCATCGCGGCTTCGGTTGTAGGCAATCACCTCAACCCCCTGCTCCAGTAGATGAAGGCAGACATTTTTTCCAATTCTTCCAAGACCGATAATCACCACTTGCATAGAATTATGTAGTACCTCTGATATCAGAAGAAAATAATCGTCCGGTCCGGTTTACCACTTCCCAGGCTTTCAGCATACTAGTTTTCAAATCAGGTAATGGTTTAATTACTGACACAAACTGCTTTGTTCCTTTTAAAGGAGTATGTTCTGCGTAGACAAAAATAAGCGCTTGATTGCGATCCAAACTATGTTCATTTGAAATAACCACGGACCGAGGACGAAAGGTATCCCCTTGCTTCACAACTGACTTTTCCTGCTTTACTGTATCATTAGTTGCAATCCGGTACTGTCTAAGTCTGGTTGTTCCAGATTGACCAGCATAGAATTTATTAATATCTGTAAGCAAATAATCACCGGAGTATTCCAGTTCAATTTTGTTTTCCTGACTGGAAATTTTTAACGTACACTGGCCGAATGCATCGGTCTGCCATTGACCATGACCAGCTGGTTTATAGATACCTATTTGTATTTCTTTTGCCGGTGGTTTACTTCCCTCACGTTTAACAGTTACTTTATATAAATATCCGGTTTCGGGATCTACTGTAGTTCTTATATATTCGGCTGTATTCGATGTTTCGCTTTCCGCGTATTTCCAGTCATCTGAATCAACCAGGGTTTGGGTAACCTGCGCGATCTGTATTAACGCCGTCGGTAGCGACCTTTTCTCCTTACCTTTTGGCTTGATCGGTAAACCACTGAGGTCTTTACTTCCTTCTGTCATAGCTTTTTATTGTAAATTTACCCTGAAACTTCTCGACTTCGCTCGAAGAATAATATTTTCTATTTCACGAGCCACTCTCTTCCATCTTTTGTAATCAACTCTTCCGCCGCCTTCGGTCCCCAACTGCCAGCTGCGTAATTGGGAAAACCCGGATCTTTACTTTCCTGCCAACGCTCGCCAATCCGGGCAATCAGTTTCCATGAAGCCTGAACTTCATCGGTCCGCGTAAAGAGCGTCTGATCGCCGCGCATTACGTCAACGAGCAACTTTTCATACGACTCAGGCAACACACCATCGGTTTTATCGTAATTGAAACTCAAGGGTATTTGATTAAATATCCGCTCAAAGCCGACGCGCTTCGCGTTTAACGACAGCTCAATCTTTTCATTGGGCTCAATGCAAAACGTCAAGGTATTAGCGACAATTTCGCGCTCTCCCCGGCCCAACATTTTCAGCTTCGGTTCTTTGAAAACCACGGAAATTTGCGTTGCCTTTTCCGTGAGGCGTTTGCCGGTGCGTAAATAAAACGGTACATCTTGCCAGCGCGGGCTGTCAACGAACAGCTTTAGCGCCGCAAACGTCTCGGTATTCGAATCCGGTGCAACTTTAGGTTCAACCCGATATCTCGCCACTGGTTTTCCATTGACACTTCCTTGACCATACTGTCCCCGGATGGCACGACGGGCGACTTGATTGGGTTCAATGCAGATTATTTCTTTAATGCTTTCAGTCCGGGCGTTTCTAATGCCAGTCGCGTCAAGCGTGCGCGGCTCAGACATAGTTATGGCAGTCATCAGTTCAAGCAGATGCGACTGGGCCATGTCGCGCAAAGTTCCAATACCTTCGAAAAAATTCCCTCGCGTCTCAACTCCTAAAGTTTCGGCAATAGTCACCTGTACGTGATCAATATACTTATTGTTCCAGACCGGATCAAAGATTGTGTTGCCAAACCGAAATGCCAGAATATTCTGCACCGCTTCTTTACCCAGATAATGGTCAATCCGGTAAATCTGTTCTTCATTAAAAAACTGAGCGAGTTTCCGATCAAGCTTGAGCGCATCGTCAAGACTTTTACCAAACGGTTTTTCGATCATGATTTTCGTCCATTTTCCAGAACCCTGCTTGCCCTTCGTAGCCCCGCCGTGCGGGGCGAAGTAGGGACCGCACCCCTCTGACAGTTTTGTCGAATGCAGGTATTTGAGAATTTCCGGGTAGTTATCCGGCGGCGTTGCCAGATAAAAGAAGCGGGGCACACATGAGGACAAAAGTTCGTCAAATTCTTTTAATTTATCGATCATATCAATATAACCTTGCTTCTCTCCAAAATTCCCTTGCTGGTAATAACACTTACCGATAAACTCTTGCCACTGCGAATCAGAAAATTTATGCTGGTGGTATTTGTTAATCGCCTGCTCCAGAAATTCTTTAAAATCTTCGTTCGTATACGGCCGGCGCGAGAAACCCACGATGTAAAAATGTGGAGGTAAGATTTTTTTCTGGAACAAGTGGAAAAGGGCGGGAATGAGTTTGCGCTGGGTCAGGTCACCGGTGGCGCCAAAGATCACCATCACAAACGGCGAGGTAATATTGCCTGGAGTATGCGTTTCCACAAAAGGTACTATAACGGATTTAGAGTTCTTTGAAAAGGAATTAATTAATGCCCCTTGAAGTGTTTTGCGTAATTTTTCTTACGAGTGCAAAAGTGTGGAGGCGGCCGGATGGCCGAGGCTCCACCTGAGTGTGCGAAGTTAGAAAAATCGCAAAACCTTCACGAGGGCTGTCTTCTCTTTTGTTTCTTTCTCTGGACAAGCAGAGAAAGAAACAATTAAACAAGCTGATCTGTAAAAACGTGCACATTTTTATGCTTCCTAAAAATGCCTGCAGGAAATTCGTGTTCATTACATTTAGTTGGGCCGACTAATTTTTCCAGAACTGCCTGCTTTTTCTCACCAATTGCAAAAATGACTGCCATGGTGATTTGGTTAATTCCGAGGGGCGTCAAGGTAATTCGCTCATAATCTTTTGCCCTATATCCGGTAACCAGAGCCGGTGAATCAGTAAATATCGAGTTAAACGTTTCTTTTGGTAATGGTTTTATGCCCGCTGTATGGCCATCTTCTCCAATTCCGAATACACCAAGTGTTCGCCCATTGCAGCTACCAAAACGTCGGGTAATTTGTGAATTATAAGCCTTAACAACAGTGTCTTTAGTCATAGAATCTGACTGCAATGGCCACATCACTGTTCCACGATTTCGCTCGACAATTTCTGCCAAACCGCTTTCTTTTATAACTAACATATTGCTGTCTGCATGCCCGGGTGGACCAAAGCGTTCATCAACTAGTCCAATTGTTAAATTATTTAAGTGCTTTATAGTTGAAAAACGTTGCGTGAGGAGTGGTGCAACTTCCTTTCCTGCAGATCCACCTGACAGAAGTAAGAGTGATTTACCCCGGGCTAAATACGCTTGTAACTCGTGAATAATAAATTGCTCCGTATGTTGGGCTATGGTTTCTGAGGGATGGTGGTGGATAATCACGTCGCTGTCGTTTGTCTTTGGTCGTTTGTCTTTTGACTTTTTATCTTCCTAAATTTCGTCCAATGACTAAAGACTAACGACCAACGACCTTTATAACAACCCATCAATCGTGGCCTTAAACGTCTCAAATGGAACTGCGCCTGACACCTGAGTACCGTTTACGGTATTGCCGTTAATTTTCCCGATAAATGAAGCCGGAGTACCGCGCACGCCTAATCCTTCACCGTCAGTCTGGTCTTTTTTGATTTTGTCAGTGTATTTACCAGAATCAAGACAACTGTTAAACGTGCCGGTATTCAGTCCCAACTCCTGAGCATACTTTTTCAGGTCATCAATCTGTATCGCGCTCTGATTACTAAACAATTTATCGTGCATTTCCCAGAATTTATTCTGGTCTTTGGCACAGCTAGCAGCCTCAGCAGCTTTCTGAGCCTGCGGATGGATTTGAAATAGCGGAAAATCACGCACCATGTACTGGATTTTACCGGTGTCTATATATTCTTTTTTAATCTTTGGGAAAGCATCAGTAAACAGCCGCTCACAAAATGGGCACTGGTAGTCGGTAAATTCGACGATGGCCACTTTGGCATTTTTATTGCCCAGGCGTGGATAATCAGTCACATCGATATTCACCGGAGCTGCGGGTGCTTCAGGTTCAGCCGCAGGTTGGGTTCCGGTACCAGCTACATTTCCAGTTCCCGCTGCGGCAACTGCAGTACCACCTTTTTCATAGTATTGGACTTTGGTATACAGAGATCCGAGTAAAAACGAAGCAACGATAAGTAAAATTACTAAAACCGGTACCAGCCGGTTGGTGGGTACATTTTGCATTGAATTTCTCCTTTTTTGGTTTACTAATTAAACCAGAGCGGGCGAGATTTTGCAAGGACGGAATGCATTATTTTCCCTTTTGTGAAGGGTGTACAAGACGATTAAGCTGTTCAAATTGATCTTTTGTTACGCGAAAAACATCAACTCTTCCGATTCCCTTTTCAATAAAATGCTTAGGGAGAGTATCTATATCTAGGGTATTTAGATCTCTTGGATGGGCCCAATTTGGGCAGACTAGAGTATACATATCTTGCGATTTTTGACGAGAAGACCATCCTTCTGTGATATAGGGAAGCTGAAGCGCAACGGTTAAAATAAATCTAGGAATGCTCGGAATCATCATTTGTCTACCTCTCCATTTTACAAAATACACACTGTTCCCACTCTCACTTAAGCCCGGACTGAATTCCCTCCCTAAATTAATAAAACTTGCATCGTGAATATTCGGATGTTGCCACATATCCGCGTAAAACTTTTTCGGATCAACTCCTTCTTGCGTTATTGTTTCTATATAGAGTTCCAAAGCCGTATTTGGTAACAACTCACCATCCGGCCTTAAAACTATTTTCCGATTCGGCAAATCATTTAAAGAATTTTCATTCATGGTAGAAAATATTATACAACAAACTCGTCCACACACTTCTTAATCTCCTGTTTCTTTACTTCGGTGACTGAAACTGCCACCATCCCCTCGCCAGGCCCGCCTTGACTCGTATCAGGCGAGGCAGGCTGGCCGTAAACGACTAATGATTCGAGCGGTGCCGCAAGAATCGCAAATAGTGTAAATAGATCCTCTTCGCCCGCAACCTGTAACACTGCCGGATAATTTGCGCTGCGGATGAGTTGTTGTAACGTAATAAATCCTTCACCGGACAAAGTCGCAGCTGGATTGGTAATTGTTTCCGTCACGTTTATTTTTGGAAACTTAAATTCAGAAATATCCTTAAAAACGCGCTGACGCTTAATGTGAAAATCAATAACTGCCACGTGGGGCACTAATCCTGCATTTAACAGACCCTGGGTGACGGCATCACCAACAGCGATAATCATGTTTATTTTCTTATGAGTGGTGGTGTGTGTGCTTATTTCTGCTAACGCGGGTGACACCCGCGAGGGCTCCCAAATTGAGTCGCATTCACTAGTCCCGCCAGCATTGGCGGGTAGTACGTACGAAATTTGGGAAACGCGAGCGGCGGTATCCGCGCGTAGAAAAGAAAGGTCTTTCTTTAATTCTCCCAGCGGCACCTTTAATTTTTCTCGCAACTCATCAGGTAACTTCCGTAGACCCCAACTTGCAGCCACAGAAAACAACTCTCCCTTTCTACTGATTTCGCCGGCGCGAATCCGGATTGAGTTGATGGGTTTTTTGTCCTCTGCCAAAACCCAGGGAACCAGAATCACTTCCAGAAGTTTCCAACCTTTCTGTTTTCGTAACTCGTTAATTTCCCGGGCAACTGGTTCAGTTTCCGGTGACACCACAATTGCTTCCAGACTTTGATCCGTGAGTGTGGTACCAAACCGGTCGGTAATCGGTACTACTCTGGCTTGCGCAGAAAATTTATGCTGCGCAAGATATGTTTCGACTGCAGTTTTTCGTGTTGCAAATGGTTCCAGGTGATTAGGAAACGGTAGTTTTTTACTTTCTATCTGTTTAACAAACTCATCAGTCGTTACCCCCAGCCAAACTGTTTCCCCGACTGCGAAGGCTTTTGCCAGCATCGCTACGTGTCCCTGATGCAGATGGTCAAATGTGCCGCCAATGGTCAGATTTTTATAGTTCATATGCTTTTTATCCGCCGGTACAACTGCACATACTCGCTGGCCCGCCGGTCCCAGGAAAAATCCTGCTTCATCACCCGTTTGACCATCCCACGATACTCAAGTGTATTTTCCCATAAAGCCAGACTGCGGCGGATGGCATGATGCAGACTTTCTGAGCTGACTGACTTTAATAATAATCCGGTTCTGCCGTCTTTGATCGTATCGAGTAATCCGCCGACAGCTGAGGCCACCGGAATGGTACCGTACGCCATGGAAATCATTTGGGTGAGTCCACATGGTTCATAATGCGAAGGGATCAGGAAGAAATCACTGGCTGCATAAATCCGGTGCGCCAGTTGTTCGTCAAAACGTAAGTTAACAGAAATCCACGGCGCAAAGTTTTTCTGGTTAAATTCTTTTAAGATTTTTTCAATTTTATGGTCGCCGGTTCCGAGAATCACCAGTTGCAGCCGTTCCCGCGGTAACTCGGAAATGAGCGGAGTCAATAAATCCACCCCTTTCTGACTTGATAAACGCGCGACAAAACCAAAGAGCGGAATATCTTTATTTACGGTCAATCCCAATTGTTGCTGCAGTTTAATTTTATTGGCGAGTTTACCGGAAAATACAGACTGCCGGGTATATTTCTGGTGTAAATAACCATCGAGCGCCGGATTCCAAACATTGTAATCAATCCCGTTTAATATGCCGGCAAAGCGGCCGTGCTTGTGCCGGAGTAAACGGGATAACCCAAAGCCTGCTTCTCCTGCCCGAATCTCTCTGGCATGCGCCGGTGAAACAGTTGAAATAAAATCAGCAGACTGCATGCCGAGCTTGAGAAAATTTACACTTTTCTTGTTATCAATGAGTTTCACGAATGGTAGTGTTTCAGGGAAATTAAAATATTTAACCGGAAATTTTCCCTGATAGGCAATGTTATGAATGGTTAACAAAGTTCTGGTCGTCGCAAAAAACGGATCGGGTAGTTTTTTAAGGAGAAACGGAACGAGCGCCGTGTGCCAGTCATGACAATGCAATATGTCCGGTACGATCCCGCGGCGTTTGAGATCGGAAATGACGTTCAAACAAAACTCCGCATACTTCGGCCCCTGGATTTTTGGATCGTGTTTTTTATTGGGCCGGTCGAGGTGCGTCCCGTCAATATATAAAACCTCTACTTTTGATCCGGGTAACGTAGTCAAACGCGGCACCCAGACATAAGCCGGAATCATAACCAGTGTTTTGATCGCAAGTTTTGCTTCGTATACCGGTAATGACCCCACCACATCTCCCAAACCGCCGGTTTTATAAATTGGCGCGCACTCAAAGGCTACGTGAACAACTAGCATGGATATCATTATAATCGATTAGTGAAACAGGCAGAAGTCTGAAGAAATTGACTACGATTTGCTTTGCAGTATTTTTTGGTATACTACTTCATACCCCTGAACCATTTTTTCTATGGTAAAATTTTCCTCCACGTGCCGGCGACAGGCATGCGGATCAATTTCTGAGATGCGTTTAACTGCTTCAACGAGCCCAGCCACACCGCGTTTTTCAATCACCCACTTACCCTGCCTCGCCCCTTCACTATCATCATTTACGATAAAACCGGTGATCCCATCTTTAATAATTTCCGGCACGCTACCGTAATTATAGGCAACGACCGGTGTGCCACAGGCCAAAGCTTCGAGCATCACCATCCCAAACGGTTCTTCCCAGTGAATCGGAAATAGGAACGCGCGGGCATGCTTTAAAAAATTAGTTTTTTCATCGTCGCGCAGGAATCCCAAAAGTGAAACTATTTTACCATCGACATGTGGTTTGACACGGTTAACAAAGTATGGATTTCCATAATAAAACTTGCTGGTCGAGATTTTTAGCGGTAGGGATAATCGTCGTGCTACTTCAACCGCATCAAGCGCTCCTTTTTCCGGTACTAAACGGCCCAAAAATGCCAGATAATTATCTTTTTGCGCTGAAAAAGAAAACGTTTCCGCGTCTAAACCGTGGTAAACAACTCCGGTCACATGCACCCGCTTCCGGTATTCATCTGCCTGGTTTCGGCTTATGGCAACGTAGTTTTCGTGCGAAAAATGGTCAAGCCGCCAACCTTCCAGTGTGTCGGCAGAAGGCAGAGCATCATGAAGTGTATACACAAGTGGCAACTGTGGAACAAGCTGGGCAAAATACCGGATTAAAAAATCATGATAGGTATGCATAATATCAAGTTTTGCCGCTTGTGCGTGTTTTAGGGCGTTCGCAGTCAAGTCCACTTCGTATTCAATCGTCAGTGGTTTATACCGCATAAGCATGACCGAATGGTCGAGTCCCAGTTTTTTTGAAGGCAATCTTTCTCGTTCCAACTCTTTGTTCCCCTCGATTAAAATTCCTTTTGTTTTGACATTTGAAGCAGAATAGACGTATACGGTATGACCGCGGTCAACCAGTCCATTTACTAATGAGATAAAAAGTGACTTTGGGGCAAAAATCCGGTCGTCGTACCGGGGTGTCATCAACAGTGATGGGAGTAATAAACCAATTTTCATATTTGCGTTTTCTTCGGTCTATTTCTTTGTAACCATTTACGAGTTAATTCATCTGTATAGGCGATTTCCTGACGCCAAAATTGTTGATCTACCGTATTCTTCCATTCTTCAGGCGCAAGCATTCTCCCAAATAACCAATTTTCTACCTCATACAATTTCGTCTGCGCCTGTTCAATATCAGCAATTCCCATTACTGCAAGTTCTTCGCGGGTGTACAAACGCTGCATAATCTGGCGTACTGTTTCTAGCCGAGATTGTGTTTCAGTCATCATCTTCCGATTGTCTTTAAAAGCATCGGTGAAAATTGAACTAATTCCGAAAGTTTGTCGCTCGACATCTGTTGCCCTCGTTACAATAGTAGTAACCCGTTCTCGACTGGGTTTTTCAATCGCGGCGCGAATGTCTTCCTCAGACATGGATACAAAGTTTGCCAATCCAAACCGAGCTACTACTTCATCCCCATACCACTCTTTTACCCCTTCAAGTATTTTGTAAAGCCGAGCTGGATACTGAACATGTTCCAGTTCTGGAATCACATATTCAGCCACCTCTCTTACCCCTCGGCGCCAGCGCTCTTGATTTTGTAAATCAGTTAAGGGGGCATTACGCTCATCTATCCAGTTTAGGTATCTTTTTTTGTAGCGAGCCCGGTGTAGAATACGTTCTGCTGAAAGTGGCACCACTAGATTTCCAAAACCAAAGGCTACAAATAAATCATAAATACGAGCATTATGACCAAAATTAGAGCTGACAATACCTACAGAATCATCGTATAGTTCTCCGGTAGTTTTCATTGCCCATTCATCAAGTTTATTTATTATAAAAATTACATTTTCGATGGTATTTTTAGCGGACTCTTCAGCGATAACTTCTTGCGTCAAAGGATACCGCTCGGATTCATCCAGTCGGTTTGTTTCGCGATCACGTTTCCGGTATACCGTTTTACCTCGTGCAATTTTAATTATGCGCGCCATTTGTTCTGCCTGCGTTGTCCGTTTAAGTATTCCCGCTTCATCTTCTGTTTTTGGAAACGCTTGCTGCTTTTTTAAAGCCCAAAAAAAAGTGTCGCCATACTCGGCATTGCCATTAGGCATATACCAGCCTTTTTCAATAAAAAAATCTTTCAGCTCGGCAACAGTCATCTGAGCTATTGTTTCTGTTGGAAGCTCACGATATCGTGACAATGCCTGCTCAAAAACCGGCGAATGCGGTGAAGCCTGACCTGAAACAATGAGAACACCCTTAGGTTTAACGAGTCCACTAACTGCCAGTTCTTTGATGGCTAAAGGAATATGCCGTTGCCGGTCTACTGAAGCCGCTTGGTCACCAATAATGTAAGGTTGGACGTACATACCACAACCTGCTACAGCACCAAGTGGGCTACCGGGTAATTCTGTCGGTTTCGGCAATTCCCAAGGCTGTTTCGCTTGTGGTGATTCTTTATGTTCTAACATGTATTAGGTGACAAGGGTTTTCAGCAGGACTTCGTAGGCGACAATCATTTTCTCAAGAGCAAAATTTTCTTCAACATACTTCCGGCAATCTTCACGTTTAATCGTGTCAATCTCCTTTATCTTTGCTGCCATTTCCGCAACTGAGTTAACGAGAAATCCGACCTTTCCATTTGTTACAATTTCCGGTATTGCGCCATGAGGATACGCAATCACCGGGGTCCCGCAACTCATGGCCTCAATTAATACCAATCCAAATGGTTCTTCCCATAAGGTTGGAAACAGAAAAACTTTGGCTCCCTGGTAGAGTTTAACAATTTCGTCGCCGTGTTTTTCGCCCACCCACTGAATCTGTGTCCCATCAATCAACGGTTTGATTTCGGATTCGTAATACTTGGTATCTTTAATCCTGCCACCTATCAGCATTTTTTCTCCAGCTTGTTGTGCTGCTAAAATCGCGTCGCGGGGATTTTTGTTTTTACCAATTGAACCGAGATATAAAACGTAATTCTGGTGGGTTGGCGAATACGTAAATTCGTTGGTGTCAACCGCGTTGTAGACGGTACCGGCGTAATTTAAATCCGGATTGGCTTTTTGTTGCGCATTTGAAATGGAAATCAGCTGGGTTTTATATGCTTTAAAAAGTTCCGCCAGTTCCGGAAATACCGGCAGATGCAAAACATGGAAAAAAGTTTTATTAAGCTCGCGTGCTATTGGTAAAAGTATTGCCTCGCCACGCAGATTATTTAAAATTACGTCGTATTGGTCTTTGAGTGTAATCAGATTTGCAAGGACCTGGGCAAGATTGACAATTTCCAATCGCAGTTTATAGGAAGTCCCATAAAGAGCCTCATAATTCGTCTCATTTCCTTGCCCTGAACGCGCTTCGCCGCTTCCAACTGTAATCATGCGCACATTTGGATGCACAACCTGCGAACCTTGTAAACAAAACAACAAAATTTCATTTCCCCGCTCTGCTAAACCTACCGCTTGCTGGTATGCTAAGCGCTCTATCGCCGCCTGACCTTGTGGCGGAATTATGGTCGAAACTGAACCAAGAATCGCAATGCGCATATTAATGTGTATAAATCTTCTATGTACCGATTACCTGATAATAAAGTTTTTCGTAGTTATCAACCATGATTTCTTTGGAAAATGATTTTTCGACCTGTTCACGGATACTGCGACGGTCAAGCTTACTAGCCCGCGGAATTGCAGCCACCATTTCTTCAGTCGAATTTACAACAAATCCATTAACCCCATGTTTAATTAGCTCTGGCGCAGCACCACGGTTAAAAGTGATGACCGGAGTTCCACAGGCATTTGCTTCGATGGCTACCAGTCCAAACGGCTCGTCCCAGTGTATCGGAAATAACAGCGCAACTGCCCGCTGGTAGAGCGCGGCGACTTCTTCCTGGGAAAGAGGCGCTTCTTTGGAAACACCACCCACCAGTTTTATCTGGTCGTTAAGGTGCGACTTAAGGTACGTTTCGTACATTTCACGCGACTCGATGCTTCCACTAATAAGTAATTTCATTTTGGCTTTTTTGGCAACCTCAATTGCAGTCAGTATTCCCTTTGGATCATACAATTCACCACTTTCTTTTTTGATAATTTTTATCCGGCCGACAAATAATAGATAATCGCCCGGCCGGTCATGAAAGCGAAATACCTCCATATTGATCCCGTTATATATAACGTGCTTGATATGCAGACTCGGTGCATCGTCCCGATGTCTACGAGATAGGGCAACTAAATTGTCAGTGGGAAATTGTTTAAGGGCAGCAACTAAATAGTCGGTCATCTCTGTATGAATTGTCGTTACCAAAGGAATTTTCAGTTGGGGACCAAGCAGTAATGGTAAAAATTCCGGATACATATGACTGTGTACGATATCGAATTCGAGCTGTTTTTCCTCAAGTTTTTTAAGCGCGCACACCAAATAGGAAACGTGCCGGTAAAATTCGTTTTCAGTTACACCCAAGGTAAATATTCCTTGTGGCGCAACGGCTAAATTTTTGGCTGCGGTGCGTGAATCTTCAGTGCCTATCAGAGTCACCTGGTGACCTTTTTTAACGAGTTCACCAATGAGTTCATAGATAATGCGGGACCGGGCCGCGCGCGTATAACGGGTGATTGATCGGCCTAAATGCGGAAGCATGGCAATGCGTAAGCGCTTTTTCATAGCAGGCTGATTGCGTATAGGTTTCTAACCATGGCTATTTCTTCTGGTGATTATTTGGTGTGAATCCTTTCACGAGCCGTAAATACTCACGAGTGGTGTAGGAATATTTATCGTAAACCCGTTCAAAGTCCGTGGCGATTTTTTCCCAGGTAAACCGCTCGGCGACAATTTGATGTGCCCGTTCGCCCATCTTTTCACGCAGCGCGTCGTTGGCAAGCAGGGCATTTACTTTTTCAGCAATTTCAGTCGCGTTGCGCGGCCGCACCAGATACCCGTTATACCCGTCTTTAACCAGAGAAGTGACTCCACCGCTTCTGGTGACAATCACCGGAGTCCGCGCGGCCATGGCCTCAAGAATGACTAAACCCAACGGCTCATTCCACGTCGAAGGCGCTACATATACGTCAGCCCGGGAATAAAATTCTTTAAAATTCACCTGCTCTTTCGGACTCATGTAACCTAAGATATGAGTGTTAGTGAGTTTATATTCGGTAATTTTTTTCTCAAGATACGCCCGCTCCGGACCGTCGCCCAGAATGATGACTTCGCCTTTGATCTGGCGTGCGGCTTTAATTAAGTACTCAACGCCTTTGTGTACCGTCAACCGGCCGGTAAACAGGACGACTTTTTTATCTTTCAATCCGTACTTGCGGTTTATCTGCTCATGGGCTTTTTCAGTTCCTTCATATTCTTCTATAAACACGCCGCCGGGAATCGTCCGTAATTTATGCGACCATTCTTTACCAAACATGGTGAGAAACCAGCGGCGGGTGAAATTACTGTTGGCAGTGACGAGTGCTGATACGCGGAGCGCATCTTTCATGAGTCCGACAAACCGGCGGTCGCGTGACAAATAGTGTAAATCGCTGCCATGCGTCGTAATAATAAATTTGATGCCGTATAAGACTTTGGCTAACCGGGCCACCGGCGGCAAAAATACCGTGTGGAACGCGTGGATAATTTCAGGTTGGAATTCCTTGACTGCGGGAAGGGTTGCATCAATGTATGAAGTGTAAATTTTTCCCAGTTCGACTCCGTTCATGTCTTCGTATTTTTTCACACCGGTAAGCTCAGGATTTCCGACAAACACACCCATTTGCGGCGGAGTCACGATGTAGTGTTTAACGCCAGCGACACGCCTGCGCTCTGGCGCCACAATTGCCACTTCATGTCCCCGCTTAACCAGCATTTGTGACAACGCCCGCAGCCAGGCACCGCTGCCATTTCCCCATAAGGGAAACATATACAGAAACATGATCTTCATAAAATTAGTCGTTGGACATTAGTCGTTCGTCTTTAGACAAAAAACAATAATTAATTGTCAAAAGACTAAAGACCAATGACTAATGACCGCTACCGAAACGCCGGTGCCGGATTATCGCGATTCGCTTCTTTCCGATACTCAATTGCCCTATTATACAAGTCTTCATATTTTTTTGCCGCACTGTCCCATGAAAAATCTGCCTGCATGCCCCGGCGCACGATTCCGTTCCAGAGTTTTTTTGACCGGTAAATTTGAAATGCGCGGGCAATTGCGCCAAAAAAAGCCATTTCAGAAAAATCCCGAAATACAAAACCGTTGCCGGTATTTTTTTCAATATCAAAATCGACGACCGTATCGGCGAGTCCCCCGACCTGGCGCACTACCGGCACGGCCCCATACCGCATGGCTTCAACTACGACAATCCCTCCAGGTTCAAATTTAGAGGGCAGTAAGAAAAGATCGCAGCCGGCGTAAATTTTACGCGGCAATTGCCAATTGGCCATGAGATGGGTGCCGACCTGTTTGGGATATTCGGTCTCCAGTTTTGTAAAAAATTCCCGGTACCGGTTGTCGCCACTCCCGAGGATGATAAATTGCATATCATATTCCTCAAGTAAGTACGGCAGTATTTTCATAACTAAACCCAAACCTTTTTGCTCGTCCAGCCGGCCGCTCATCGCCAGAATCGGGATTTCCGGGTCAATTGGCAAATTAAATTCCTTTTGCAGCTCGATTTTATTTTCCTGGCGGTCGGCAACCGTTTTCAGCGAAAAGTTTTTCTTAATCAGCTTATCGGTATTTGGATTGAAGTCGTCGTAATCCAGGCCATTTAACACTCCGTAGACTTTACCGCGCACTTCTTTCAGCAACTGATCTAACCCTTCGCCATATTGTGTCGTCATAATTTCTCGCGAATAACGCTCAGACACCGCATTCACCAAATCCGCATAAATTATGCCGCGCTTGAGCGCATTTTGCCTTTTTAGTCGCGGTGAAAAAAATGAAGCGAGCGGTCCCTGACCATCATCAAAATCCAAGGGACTTGCATAACGAAAATCCGTTACCCCCTGATGTTGTAAGTTATGAATGGTAAAAACGGCTGCCAAGTTCTTAAACGACTGCCGCATTTGTAAAGTATTCCGTAAATAGTTAACGAGATACCCTGTGTGCCAATCGTTCGCATGAATCAGATCCGGCTTCAGGCTGATCCGGTCGAGAAATTCCAGGGCGCCTCTTGAAAGCAGTGCAAACCGCGTCGGGTCATCTGCATAACCGTAAACGTTGGCGCGTTTTTCATAGTATTCCATGTTTTCGAGAAAGTATACCGTCGGCGCATGTCGACGTGACCAGACTTTGACGTTACAGATAAGCTCAGTTATGCCATTTGTTTCACCGGTCGGGACTTTGAGTTCTGATAGAAATGGTTTGATGCCGTATTTTTTTTCGTTAATCGTCCCGTATTTGGGCATAAACATGATGACTTCGTGGCCGAGTTTCGCTAGCGCGCGCGGCAAAAAGTACATCACCTGGGATAAACCGCCGACAGTGGCAAACGGTGCAACTTCAGCTGCTACAAAAAGAATCGTCAGTGGCGTGTGTTTCGCTGTCATAAATAAGGACAGGAACGGTAGGTTTACTCGCAGGCCAACTTATTGTAACAGCCTGGGTATCCAAAGTAAATAAATTCAAACACGCCGCAAAAGCGCAAAAATCGTGCATATCCTGTATAATGTGGAAATTATCACCTATGATTGCATATTTTACTGCTTCAGTCATCGGCAAGCGGTACAATCTCAAAAACTACGAGCGCATTGTCAGCTATCTCAAACAAAAAGGGCTGACGGTGATTAGCGACCATATCCTCAAAACCACGGAAGTTGAAATCAAGACTGAAGACAAAGCTGCCCGCCTCGTGTTTCAGAAAAAACTGGAACGCTGGATCACGAGCGCCCACTTCGTTATCTCAGAAACCTCATACCCCAGTACCAGCGTCGGGTTTGAAATTTCCTATGCGGTGGCACACCATAAGCCGGTGTTACTCCTTTATAACCACGACAGTACGCCGCCGTCACTCCTCGCTCAGTATTTTGACGAAAAGCTGATATGTGAAAAATACACCCCTACGACACTCCAAAGTACGATTGACGACTTTCTTCACTACGCCTCACATACGGCCGATACTCGCTTTACCTTCTTTATCCAGCCGCATATTGCCCAGTATCTGGAAAAAGTAGCCAGGAAACGCAAGATCCCCAAATCTGTCTATCTTCGCCAGCTCATCGAGTCTGATATGGAAACTGAGTAGAGTTTTTGCCGAAATAAAGCCCCAAATCTCCACCTTCCTATATACAGCACGGTTACACATTCATCTTCGGGTTATTCTGAAGCTATAATACAGCTATTCAAGGAGAGTCTATGGCGAAAAGACAATTAGAACAAAGGGGTGGCATACAATCAGAGTATAATTTTCCGCTGGAATATCGTGCTCCACTTATTAAGCCAAACATAATGGAGTTTGATATGGATAGAACCGCAATTCTATCCAAAGAAACACACCCGGGAATTCCATTTGATATGGAGTTGACTTTCGCAAATAGACAGTTACAAATATCTCCTATAGAATCTCCAAACAACAATGAAGATAGAATCCGGATGTTTGTTATCCCCACGAAAGAACTCAACGCATTTTACAATTCTCACAATGGTCTGCCTCCAAACAAGTTCTATAAAAACTTTTTAAAATCTTACGATAGATCAAACGGGAGAAAAAGTGAACGATTGGTAACAAAAGGAGAACCGCAAATCTATGAAGATTCTGATGTCACTATCATTTTTAAAGTGGTAGAACCCAATGAAGGCGATCCCCGACTCAATAATCCAGATTTATCCCGCTGGGTCGTAAATCCACAGGAAGGCACAGTAACCGAAGAAGTGATTGAACAGGTAGTGATTTGGAGTAAAAAAGAAAAGTTAAATGCTAGTGCATTAATGGAAAATGCACCTCAAGGAATTCGGTTTACCGAACCTCCGTTTGTTGATCCTCACGATTTACGCGATGTAGACTCGCATGAAAAAGATGAAAAAGCCAGGGAATTGTTAGCAATTGCTAAAGCGCAACGACAAAGTGTACTGCATGCTAATACAGTGGTTATTCAGGACATCCGCACCGACTCGTGGGAATCAGGAGCACTTGCTGCATATCAGTTTGAAGCATATATTCGCTGGAATGAAACACATACCGGTTATCAACTTTGTATTAATCGCAACCCTAATGAATATGACCCCTACGGAGACATGTCAACTGGTCCTAACGCGATACAAGTTGGCAATGGAATTCCAATCCGATTTCATAAGCATAATGCTATTTCAGTTCCTTTAACTGCAAACACTGAATTTACAATTTGGCAAGATGTGCAACTTCCACCTTACAAACCTGAATCGGCTCATGAGGAACTGAATTTTAGCCAACGGCAGATGCTTAAAGTCAGAACCGTTATTCAGGAAGTAAACGGTCAACCATTACTGTTTCTTGAATACTTAGAAGGTATAGAGCCGGGGAAAATAGTTTCATTAAGTGAATACAACTATGGAAAAGGAACTATTAGAGCCTTTAGACATGGTGAAGCTCAACTTAAGCGTTCACTTGCACAAAAAATGCGGGAACAAGCTGCTGCAGACCTTGCGCTACAACATAAGAAAAAGCGGCTTCAAGAAGAACGAGAGGAAGCCATGTGGGAGAAAAAAGGGCCCACGCGAAGATTTCTTTTCCGAAAATAAAGCAGCACACGATTATCCGTTCTATCTTTTCGCAAGCACCAACCAGACAAATTTAAGCAGTGCTGTCTGCCTTCCTATCCGCCACGGTTCGAGGGTAAGCCGCCACAACCACTTACAACCCAGATTACTTACCCACTGCGGCGCGCGTGGTATCCGGCCGGAAAGTTCATCGAATGACCCACCCACACTCATCAAAACCAAAGGTTTTGAAAATTTGGGATTTGGCCCGCCTGCCGGCGAGGCAGGAATTTGGGATTTGAGATTTTCAACCAAGTATTCCTGCTTCGGCGCACCGAGTCCGGTAAATAATAGTTGCACTTTCGTTTCACTGATCCGCTTGATTAACTCTTGCGTGTAATTTTTTGGCAATCCAGAAATAGCTTGCTGCCTTGCTTCATTGCTAAATTGTTTTTTGTCTGGGATTTGGGATTTGGGATTTGAGATTTTAATTTCGGGTGCATCTTCTGCCCAACCTTTCAGTGTCGGAAAACGGTTATGCAACTTACTAAGTGTTTCCGCTGCCACTCCATTTCTACCACCTAGCAATCCCACTACATATCCATTTTCCGAAGCTAATTTGACTAAATCCTCCATGAATTCAATCCCAGGAATTGCCTTTAAATCCTTAGCACTTGATACCTGATACTTGATACGTTTTGCCACCCAAACAATTCCCACTCCATCAGGAAGTGCAATATCGGCAGAATTTAAAAGTTGCCGGAAGTGTTCGTCCTTTTGCGCATACACCACCTGTTCCGGATTTGGGGTAACGATGGTAAGCGGAGTTTGAGCCTTACTTTTCAAATGTAAACTAATACGCTCTAATAATACGTTTTTCGGCTCAGTCGAAACCGCAACCCCAAGGAGAATTTGTTTTATACTATTCATTTCAAATAATGGCCTTGAGGTGTTTTGCGTAATTTTTCTTAACGAGCTGCAAAAGTGCGGAAGCCGCCGAATGGCGGAGGTTCTGCCTGATTGCACGAGTTTAGAAAAATCGCGAAACCTTCACAAGCCATGTCTTTCTTTGTCTACTTTCTTGGACAAGCAAGAAAGTAGAAATAACCTATTTCCTCGATATCGACCGTTTATAGAGTTCAATGTTTTCCAATGCGACACCAGTTCCGCGCACTACACAGAGCAGCGCATCTTCGGCAATATGGCAGGGAACTCCGGTAGTTTTGGTCATCAGCGTGTCAAAATTGCGAAGTAAAGAAGTTCCACCGGACAACACAATTCCTTTATCAATAATGTCAGCCCCCAGTTCCGGCGGCGTTTCCTCTAGTACATTTTTTACCGCCCCAATCATTTGCATCAGTATCGGCTGCATGGCTTCAGTAATTTCGTGCGAAGTGATTTCGACCATGCGAGGAAGCCCTGACGCCATATCGCGGCCGCGCACTTCCATGGTGATATCTTTATCAAGCGGGGTAGCCGATCCAATCTGGAGTTTGACGTCTTCAGCCATGCGTTCACCAATAATTAAATTGTATTTTTTCTTGATAAATTGGGCTACCCGCTCATCAAGTTTAGTGCCAGCCACCCGCGCGCTTTTGTTTACGACAATGCCGCCTAAAGACACAATTGCCGCTTCAGTTGAACCGCCGCCAATATCGACAATCATATGTCCTGAAGCCTGAGCAATCGGAATCTTGGCGCCAATTGCAGCAGCTAACGGCTCTTCGATTAAATATGCTACTTTAGCCCCAGCTGCCAAAGTCGCATCCAAGACAGCCCGGCGCTCAACCTGCGTCACTCCGGCCGGCACACAAATCATTACTTCAGGTTTAAATAAAAACGACTTGCCGGCGACTTTCTGGATAAAATAGCGAAGCATGGCCTCAGTAATCCGGTAATCGGCAATCACGCCGTCGCGCAGCGGCCGGGTCGCCATAATATTTCCGGGGGTACGCCCAAGCATATCCCGTGCCTCACTCCCTACTGCCACGACCCGGTTATCATCAATTGAAATCGCTACCACCGTGGGTTCATTGAGCACCACACCCTCACCGGCTAAGTAAACCAGTGAATTGGCGGTGCCTAAATCAATTCCCAGTCTTTTTGAAAACATATGGTCAGTCGTTGGTCGTTAGTCTTTAGTCATTAGATCCCTGTCAAACGACAAACAACCAAAGACAAACGACATTTATCGTTTACCCATTCTACCATGCTTTCATTTGTTAATTGTGAACCTTGTGGTGACTGGGTATAATAGCTACATGCGTCGTTTACGTCGTTTCTTTCATGCTTTTCCCTCACCCTGGCCGCTCATATTTATTATCGTCGGCACGGTTGCCGTGATTTTATACGGCCGCGGCTATCGGCCGGTGCTGCGGTCGGATTTAACAGATTCAACCCTCAAACCAACCGGTCTACTCTCGGCAACTTCTGATCCAGTCGGTTCTGAAGTCTATGTTGACAGCGTGCTGCGAACTGCCACCAACAATACAATCAACATCGATCCCGGCTGGTACATGGTCACCCTTTCCAAAGAAGGCTATATTTCCTGGCAAAAGCGACTCCGGATCCAAGGTGAAGTTGTCACCCACATTGATCCGTTTTTGTTTCCGGCCAATCCCAGCCTGTCTCCTTTAACTACCGTCGGCATTGAACATCCCACTCTTTCACCTGATGGCACCAAAATTGCCTATGTCATTCCGCAAACAGCTGAACAAAACAATACGGCAGCCAAAAAAGCCGGACTGTGGGTGTATGAACTTACCGAACGTCCGCTCGGATTTAACCGCGACCAGCGGCAAATCGGGACCAATACCGCGGGTTTTAATTTTTCAAATAGCATGATTCGCTGGTCGCCTGATTCAACGCAAATCATGGTCGCAACGAAAAGCGCGGTCCGGCTCTACAACACCAACCGCACCGATGATTTTGAAATTGTGGCGGGTGAGGAAACAGTTGTCAGCGAATGGAAAGCAGCCAGTACGATCAGGTTGCGCCAGCAACTTGCCGCTTTTAAACAGCCGATTATTGATATCGCTACATCGAGCGCCCGGATTCTGTCGCTGAGCCCAGATGAATCGAAAATTCTCTATGAGGCTACTGCTGCAGCTACCATCCCCCCAGTTATGATTCCGCCGCTCATTGGCACCAACCCGACACCGGAAGAACGGGAGATCAAACCTGGTCGGATTTATGTCTATGACAGTCGGGAAGACAAAAATTATTTTGTGCTGGATAAAAAAGAATTACCCGTGCCCACGCCTTCGCCGTCACCACAAACCAAACGTGCTGCCGCTTCTCCCACTACTCCGGCGGGTCAGCTAACCAGTGTTGAAAACGATTTGCCGATTTACTGGTTTCCCACTTCGCGTCACCTGACGCTCGCACTTGAAGGAAAAATTGATATTTTGGAATTTGACCGGACCAACTGGGTCACGGTCTATTCCGGACCGTTTATCGAAGGTTTTATCGCGCCCTGGCCCAATGGCTCGCGGATTATTATCATGACGAATTTGAACCCCGGCGTCTCGGCCCTACCAAATCTGTATACGGTGAATTTGAGGTAAGTTGTACCCTACCGAAATTTGCGCCGCTAGAAGGAATTGAACCCTCATCTTACCCTTAGGACGGGTCTGCTCTATCCGTTGAGCTATAGCGGCGTGGACCTATTTTACTTTGTAACCGCTGTTTAAACAAATTTTCAGTGTAACCACCCATATTTATAAATTTCGCTTCCATGGCTTTTATTTGTCTATTGAGAAGATATGTTGCCAGATGGCATAAAGTAAGCAAAAAGTTTGCAGCTATTTCAGGATCCCGAGGTAAACTAGACTTTTCTTTTAAGTTGCCCAGGTTACTTAAGTTACTTATATTGGTAAGTCGATAAGCATATTGTCGAAATTTGGTAATTCTGACATCAGTTTTCGGCCAAATCGAAATACGTCTTTGCCGTAAAAAGTCTTCGTAATCAGCCAACAATTCTTCAAATGACGCGTTTGCAACGCCGAGTAGCTTTATTTCCCCCTTTTTGCTGGTCTGACTTTGTCCCACTCCCTCAATGATGTTTTGTTTACCTGATCGGGCAGCCTGGATCATTTGCTCCCGAGTACGCCTGAAGTCAAATCCGGGTAAAAACTTTTGGCAAAACTCTACCGTCAAGTCGGAAATGATCTCACTGTAACGAAAGGTGAGTAGATACTTATATTTTGGTAATAGACTCATAAGTTTCTTAAGTTACGTAGGTTACTTATCCATTTTATCAGCTCGTGGTAAAATACCAACACGGGATGTAGTTCAGTTGGTAGAACGCACGGTTCGGGACCGTGAGGTCCGCGGTTCAAGTCCGCGCATCCCGACTAAGCATCTTTATGTCAAAACTACAGATTATTCTCGCATCGCAATCAATCGGCCGCAAACACTTGCTGGAAAAACTCGGCCTGCCGTTTGAAGTGGTACCCAGTGCAATTGACGAAACCACAATCACCCATCCGGATCCGAAAACCAGACTACTGAAGCGCGCTCGCGCCAAAGCAGAAAACGTTGTAAGTCTATTGTCAAAAGACGAAGGACGAACGACCAACGACTTTTTAATAATCGCGGCTGACTCCGAAGCTATTTTGCAGGGAAAAACGTATGGCAAATCGAAGCATACTGTGCACGCCAAAACCATGCTCAAAGAACTGATGGGCAACACGCACGGCTTCATCACCGCAACCAGTATAATTCACCTTCAAAATAATAAGATAAGCAAACAGTGGGACGACGTAACGCTGGCAGAAGTCACCATGAAACATTTACCTGAACCCGAACTGGATGAGTATCTATCACGCTATGACTTTTCCCGCTTTGCCGCCGCCTACACACTCAATGAAACACCCTGGGATTTGATTACGAAAATTGAAGGAAGTTATACCGGAGTCATCGGCCTGCCGTTTGAAATCATTTTGCCGATCTTCCGCAGCTTGAAACTTTTGTCAGGTTAAATCGTCAAATAATTCAGCGAGTGTAAATAATAGTTTAATTTCAAATTCTGCCCGCTCCAAAGCATCTGAAGCATGAACAATGTTTTTTTGAATACTTTCGCCAAAGTCTCCGCGGATCGTGCCTTTACCGGCTTTCGTACTGTCTGTCGGACCGACTAAATCACGCACTTTGGCAACTGCATTTTCGCCACTTAACACCATGGCAACCACCGGCCGTGATTTCATAAATGCCGACAGTTCGCCAAAAAATGGTTTATCTTTGTGGTGGGCATACCAGGTATCCAAAAGTTCCTGAGTCAGCGTAATGAGTTTCAATCCGCGCAGCTTAAGCCCAGCTCGTTCAAACCGGTCAATTACTTTGCCGACAATCTGTTTCTCCATCCCGTCTGGCTTAATAAGTACCAGTGTCTGTTCCATAAGTAATTCCTTTTTTGTCATTGCGAGGAATGATCCGCCAATAGGCGGAGAGTGACGCGGCAATCCCGTTGAGATTGCTTCGCTTCGCTCGCAATGACGCTAGGTAAGCAATTTTTCAAATCGCGTTATATCTTTGTATGGCCCTATTATAGCAAGATTTAACTTTTTGTGGTGAAAAATATCTTTGGCTACATTGAGGACATCTGAAATGGTTACGGCTGCAATTTTTTTAAAAATTTCATCAGGTGACAGCATTTTCCGTTGCAAGACTTCCTGCGTAGCGTAGAGTCCGGCCACTGACCGGCTATCTTCTAATTCCAAAGTGAGACGGCCTTTCAGATATTCTTTGGCTTTGGTTAGTTCCTTCTGCTCAAGCGGATTTACGCCACTACTCAATGCAAAACATTCGGAAATAATCACTTTAATTGCATCGTCAATCCGCTTTACATCCACTCCAGCCTGGGTGGTAAAGCCGCCGGTATCCAGATAATGTTCGGCATCCGAACGGACGTAATAGGCTAGACCCCGACGTTCCCGCACCTGGATAAACAATCTCGATGACATGCCGCCGCCTAAAATTGCAGCTAAAACTCCGAGCGCGTATTCTTTCGGATGACCTAAGGGATAAGCGCGGACACCAATGGCCAGGTGTGCCTGTTCAGTTTGTTTAAACTCCAGTTTCACCCGCGCCGCAGTCTGCGAGTCAGTATTTTTTTGCCAACCTGGAAGCGGCTGCTTTTCCCATGCTCCTAATTGCTTGTTAACGAGTTCAACTAATTTGGGATTTGGGATTTGGGATTTGGGATTTTCTTCTATTCCTCCCGCTACTATCATCACAGTATTGTTTGGTCGATAGAGTCCGTCCATATAGGTTAAAAAGTCCTGACGGGTAATACTTCGGATGACGTCAGCTTTGCCGGCAATATTCCAACCCAACGGGTGGTCGCCGTATAACAATTCTTCATAAATATCGCCAATATGCCGGATCGGCGTGTCTTCGTACATGTTGATTTCCTCGATAATGACACCCTTTTCGCGCTCGATTTCTTCCGGCTTAAACAGTGAGTGCAGCAGCATGTCAGCTAAAACATCAATGAGTAACGGCACGTGGTTGACTGCAGCTTTAATGTAAAAACCCGTATGGTCTTTACTAGTAAACGCATTGAACTCGCCGCCGATGGCATCAATGGTTGAAGAAATAATGAGCGACGACGGCCGTTTTTTGGTGCCTTTGAAAGCCATATGCTCGAGGAAATGCGACAATCCGTTGATTTTTTTCGCTTCGTACCGGCTGCCGGCACCGACCATGACCATGACCGTGGCGCTTTTTACTCCTGACATTGGCGCCAGGATGAGCTGCAAACCATTGGGGAAGGTGTGGGTAGAGTAAGGCTTTTTCATCTAATAACGGCTAATCTTAACAGAAAATATAACACCTCGCAATCAAGTACTATACAGTTGCGGGTGACCTGCGCAAGGGGCATCCTCATTTGAGCTTCACTTGTCCGATCCCGCTAATCAAATAAAATATATGAAAGCGGGTGAGTTTGAAGCGATTTGCCCTTTTCTATCTTATAGTGTATACTACCGGCTATTATAGGTTATGGAACAACTGCCAATTACCCCAAATACGCCGATTTCCACCATTCTCTACCGCCAAACCTGGCTGGAGGAGCTGCGCCGGGCTATCCGATCGCTTTCCCTGGGAGTCGTGCTCATGACACTTGCTTTCGGAGGCATCATCAGCGCCTTTTCACCCATGCTCAAGGCTGAAGCTATTTACCTCATTGGCACACTAAAGCTCACGCTCACCGAACAACTCAAGCAGACGGCGCTCGCCCTTTCGCCTCTGGCTGATCCGGGAACACTACCAGTTCCCACGCCAAAACCCTACTTTAATCCCTTAGTGGCGCCTGACGGAACTCAAATTGTTCCGGTCGATACTGACTTTAGCATCATTATCCCCAAAATCGGGGTGAATGCCATGGTCATTCCCAAGGTCGACCCGGCCAAACCAGCTGTCTACAATTCAGCCTTGAAAAAGGGCGTGGCTCATGCCGCCACCTCATTTTTTCCCAATGAACAGGGCACTGTCTACCTGTTTTCCCATTCCACTAATTACGAATGGTTCGTGCGTGATTTAAACGCCATTTTTTACCTGGTCAAGAACCTGGAGGCTGATGACTTGATCGTCCTCATATACCAGGGCAACCGCTACACGTATAAAATTACGGATAAAAAGGAAGCCTCGGCCCGTGAGGTCTCGTATCTGGTGCCGAGCGCCCGCCGCAATCTCATCTTGCAAACCTGCTGGCCGCCCGGAACCACGTTTAAGCGTCTATTGGTATTTGCAGATTTAATCGACGAGGCACGGCCAGTTCAATAACTATAAGTCTAACTTTATATGGGCTTTTTATGGTTCGTTACGGAAAAACTAATTCTTAAATGTTAGTTGTAATGCTGAATTTATTTCAGCATCTCAAGCACTATTAGATCCTGAAACCCTCCAAGAGGACTTCCCTCTGCGGAGGTGGCGCAGTTCAGGATGACAGCGAACGAGGCAAATAGAGGGCCTATTTATTAACTTATAGTTCTTGACAATAGGACTATCCTATGGTAGCATTTTCACTAACTATGACTAAACAACTTATCCGTTTAGTACTATTTCTTGTCGCGCTGCTTGCGACAGTGACGCCTGCATTTGCGCAGCAATACGGTGGCCAGTATGGCAGTACGACTACTCCAAGTGACTTAACCGTCAATAAAATGGTAAGAAGTCCCCTGCCTCCGTATCCGTTTGTCGAAAACTTAGGTGATAATGATATTACTCATTCACCTGATAGTCAGGTAGTTTTTTCAATTACAGTTTATAATTCAGGTAATCAACGGTTTGAGGAAATCAAGGTGGATGATTATTTGATTGAGTTTCCGCAGCGGATAATCTCGGCAGAAGTTGATCAGGAATTTGAAGGTTCATTTTCTAATAACCGACTTACTTTTAAAATAAAAAACTTAGACGCTGGTCAGAATCGGACAGTTGAAGTCCGGGCAAAAATTGCCCCGGAAAGTGTTTTTCCAACTAACCAAAGCTTATTCTGTGATAACACCAATAAAGTTGAAGTTCGTTCAGAAGATCGTTATGACGATGATACTGCCAAGTTCTGTATCCGCACCAATGTCCTGGGTGTAACAACTTTACCGGAAGCAGGTCTCGAAGATTATTTACCGATCGTTCCCTTCATCGGTATGGGTGCCACCGGATTGTATCTGACACTTAAAAAGCGATTGGGTTAAAAACGAATTTATGATTGCCCTGCCGGATATATAGATAATCAGTAAACGGGAAACAGTAATCAGTAAACGGCAGGCGATTTGATCAGCCTGCTTTTTTTGATCTTGTTGATCAGATCTTTACGAACCAAAGGCGAGTTTAGAACTGATCAATCTGCTGAAGCCTTGGCGAAGGTAGATTTTGTTCGAGTAAAGGCAAAAAAGGGTTTACCCTGAGCAAAGTCGAAGGGCTCTTTAAAAACTGAATAGATCAAGAGGTTGGCGGAAAACCAAGGTGACTTTCTACTCGCTTAACGCGATTTTTAAGCGGTTTAATTTCTTCATCAGTATATGCCAAAGCTGAATTGATGTCCTTTTGAATTTGACGAATATCTTTCTTAATTGGCCTTAATTCTTTTTTCAGGTCATCCTTTGTTGCAAGACTTTGAAGATCGTCTTTAGTAACAAAGACTTCTTTAAAATCGGCTATTAATTGTTTGCGGTCATTTTTGGTCAGCATAAATTCATGCTAATGAATGCTTTGTTTTCTTGTCAAGAATAAGTTTACGAATTTTAGACCAACTATTTTGATTCTGAAAACAAGCTGAACAATAAAATCCAATATTTGAAAACCCATTGACGTAAATGTCAACAGAATCCGTCCGTTTAATTTCCTTTAAACATAAATCGCAAAAGTTTTTCGTCATATCCCCTCCTTATTCGGACTCCCACTATACACCCTACTTTTCCTCAGTCGTCAAGACAGACAAAGAAGATCAAAAACAAACTCAAACCTGTCATGCTGAATTGTTTTATTGTCGGTTTGAACTGTTTCCCTGTCATTTCGAACAAAGTGAGAAATCTAGACGCGAAGCGTCGCATAAAATACGCTCCGCTAGATTCTTCGCTTTGCTCAGAATGACAAGCGTGCAAGCGAAGCCTGTGCTTCGCCTCTGGTTCCAGTCAGCAAGTCGGGCAGGCCTTGCTGGCTGAAACGAGAATGCAATCAGTGACTGTCTTTTTGATTGAACGGTTTCCAATTGCTGGAAACTACACAAGAAAAGTCAGAAAAAGTATTTAGCAGTTACCGTAAGAATTAGCTTCTTACTACCTACTACTAACTACTTACTACTTGTTCGCAATTGCGAACAGGCACTTTAACAAAGGCAAAGATGAGTTTCCAAAACTCCGCAAGGAGTGAGGAATTACTCATATTTGTCCTCCAAAGCGAGCATTTTCATTTGTCATCCTTGCGCAAGCGAGGATCCAACAAATAATTATTGCGAGCGTAGGTGGACAAACAGAAAACCTCCTCTGCTTTTCTTATTGTCATCCTAAACCATGTCCTGAACTTGTTTCATGGATTGTTTCAGGATCTACAAACAGGAAAAACTCGTGGAGGAAATAAATAAGCCAAAATAATAAAACTAATCTCTCCTATCTCGGGAAACCGTGGATTCGGGATTTTTGGAAAAGCAAAAAGAAATGTCTTATATGATATACTCAGCATATAGTAGCCAAATAGTGTGATAATACTATACTGCCAAATATACTTTATATCGCCAGACAAGAATGAAAACTCTCACTGTTTCAGAAGACACATTTAATCAAATTCTTAACGAGCTCAAAGCCGTGAAAAAAGAGCTGGTAAAAGTAAAAGAATTACTGAGCCATGCTCCGCCATACGGTTCTGATGAGTGGTGGGAATGGTCAATAAAAAAAAGCGAAGAGGATTATCGAAATGGTAATTATGTCACTTTAAAGTCTAAAAAAGAATTGCAAGATTATCTTGATTCATTGAAGTAAAATTGAATAATGGAAATAGAGTTCAGCAAGCAAGCGAGAAAATCATATCAAAATCTTCCGCTTCGTCTGAAAAAAAAGACAGATAAACAATTTCAATTTTTACTCGATAATCCTAAACATCCATCACTGCGAACTAAAAGGATGGCTGGTTTACCTTATTTTGAAGGACGCATAGATTTTCACTATTGTTTTACCTTTAAAATTGAAGGTAAAACAATCCGAATCATGATAATCGGCCCGCATGATACTGGTTTAGGTAAAAAATAACTCTATTCTTCGCCCTTCACTAACGCTTCAATTTTCACTGATAGCTGATTTCTGATCACTGTTTACTGTTTTGCTTCCAAAAATCCCGGATTCACTGAGCCCAAAGAAAGGAGAAATATACAGGGTACCAGTCGAGTCATACGGATCGTCGCGAAAAATTCAAGCTCAATTTCGAGCTCCGCGGCGAAAAAACGTAAGTCATCCGAAATGCGTTTATAAAAACGGCCCATGGAGGTCCGTAAAAAATGAACGCTAACTGGCTCTACAAGAACAGATTCTGGTTCACAGTCGGTCTCGTTCTGTTATTTATCGTTATCGTTCTCCGCGTCGGCAACGCCGAAGCGCAGGCTTTGCCCACGCCAACCGGCGAAGCCGACATGGTCGTCGTCCCGCCGGACCCTGCGGACCCGCTGGAACTCAAGGCCTATGCCGAAAGTTTTTGGGGTGAGCCACTCCCGTGGCCCGTTCCCGAGTACGTTTCCGGCCAACCCGGTTTTCCGCTGGTTTGCGCGGGTTTGTGCTGGGATACAAGCCACGTCTCCACCGACAACGTCATGCGTTGGTACGGACCGTCGGATGGTGCCGAGGATATCACACAGAGTCCCGAGCAGTTTGGGAACAACACACCAGGCCCGTTAGACTTGATGCGCGTTGGCAAGGTGCGTGTGGTTATTTTTCCTTTGACTGCACCTGCGCAGATCGAAATGTGCGCTTTGCCTGATACCATGATCGACGGCGTACCAGCAACGCAAATTCTGAGAACGTCCAGCGGAGGTTTCGTTCCCGAAGGCGACTGCGGGGTCGGCGCTCTTTCTGAGGGGTATCATGTCGTCGAGAATAACTGGCAGTCACCGGTGTCTGGGTTCGGCGTGAGATTTACGTCAACCCAATGGGCAGCAATGACCGAAGCACAGGTACTCGCCTACACAGGTTTTTGGGAGGTCCGTGGCTCCACCGCTACATGGAATCCTCAGAAGGCAGAAGTTCAGGCGGCCCAGGCAGCCGATGTAGACACGACTCAGGTGTTAATGACTCCTGCAATGATCAGCATGATGCGGGACTTTAAAGCGCTTGACAACGTTGTCTTCACAACCTCAGAGGTCGGCCAGCTCTTGTTCTGCAACGGCTCTATTAGTGGCACGTTGAACATCGTTGCAGACGGCGCATGCAGAACGTACGAAGCTCCCCCAGGGGTTTACACGTATACTGCTCCGATGACGGACAATAGGACATCGTCTGGCATTAGCTGGCGACCCGGTACCTCAGTAACCTCTAAGGCGAACACGCAGGCTGCATTGGCCGCAACCCCCGAGGTTACGCCCGAACCGGTGCCCGCTGCTGGATAGTTCTTTCAATGTTGCGGTAGGCAACATGCAATTTTAAGTCCTACGGGACACCTACCCGCTTAACCGCGAAGCGAGCCCTTGCCCGGCTGGATGAGCTAGCGGATTGATTCTCTCGAGGAGGATCAGCTCATTCGAAAATGGCACACTTGCGGTGCTGGGAACAGATTTTCCCTTCGGTGCGTCCGATCCGCCATCGTTCTCTTTGGAGAACTTCGGCAGGACAAGCACCTGAAAGCACCGTTTACGGAATTAGTTTTATTTTTGGATTTATTTATATTTTTTTGTTTTTGCCTTATGTTTTACCGGGCCTTGTGGAGTCTATGACTCAAACATAACGATTAGTTCGTTGTGTTACAAGGCCCGCTTTAATGAGTTCGGAATTGATTCTGTCATTCCGAGCGAAGCCGAGGAATCTCTTACACCAGACTCTGGTGAGAAAGATCCCTCCACGCTTCGCCGGTGGCGAATTGGTCGGGATGACAAAAGAACGATTACGAACTGACCGAAGCGAAACGGTAGTTATGAAACGAAAAACTGACAACACGAAACCTTTAGTTTCTGTAATAATGCCGGTTTACAATGCCGGTGATTTTCTCGTGGAAGCAATTGAAAGCATTGTCAAACAAACGTACAAAAATCTGGAACTGATCATTGTTGACGATCGTTCAACTGATAATTCCTGGAAGATTATCCAGAAATATTCCAAACGATTTTCGCACAAAATCAAAGCTGTCAAAACTAAACGTCAGACCAATGCCGCCGGCAATGGCGCTATGAATTATGGATTGAAATATGCCAAGGGTGAGTTTATCTGCCGTATGGACGCAGATGATATTGCGCTGCCCACCCGGATTGTTAAACAAGTCAGCTATATGACCACGCATCCGGAAACCATTTTGCTCGGCACCCAGGCATATGTCATTAATAAAGACGGTAAAATTACCGGCAAAAAAAACATGCCCCTCACCCACCAAACCATTTATGAACAGTACGGCGTGTTTCATCCGATGATTCATCCGTCACTCATGATCCGGCGCTCACTATTGCCAAATCGCAACCGCATCTACGACATGAAGTGGGATGTGAATGACGATTACTATACGTTTTTTAAACTGTTAAACCGCGGCCAGTTTGCTAACCTGCCTGAATTTTTACTCAAATACCGCGTGCATGGGAAAAATGCGTCACTCACCAATCCCAAAGCTAAATTTATAAATTCTGTAAAAATTCGCCGTGCCGCAATGCAGGAAGCACAGTATCGATTTTCAGTGCGCTCTGCTTGCTTGTTTTTATTGCAAATACTGGTTGTCTTACCAATTCCGGAACGGTTTATCGTACCGGTGTATTTATATGCAAAAGGAATCAGTAAACCATTCGATTTCACTGTCATGCTGAACTGGTTTCAGCATCTCAATTCTTTATTCGTGGGATCCCGAAACAAGTTCGGGATGACTATGGTACGTCTGAATAAATCTTTCCGCGCTGCCCTTGCATTTGCAGAGCTATGAGACGCTTCCTAACTTTTGCCCAAAAATTCTGGCCAATCCTGTTACTCGTTGCTGTCGAGTTAATCCTGTTTGCAACCAACTTCACACCAAATACCTATGTGGTGGGCTGGGACAACCTGTTTCCAGAATTTAATTTCCACCTGAATATCAGCCGCACCCTGTCTTCTGTCTGGCAGGAGTACCGCGGTTTAGGCTATGAAGATGGTTTGTCGCATGCTGCCAACCTACCACACTATTTATTTTTGTGGCTCGCATCAATTGTTTTTCCGCAAAATTTACTCCGCTACCTGTTTATCTTTTCCATGCACTTACTCGGCGGGATCGGCATGTATTACTTAGTCCAATCTGTCATTCCGGACTTGATCCGGAATCCAAAAAATATAGATTCCCGCTTTCGCGGGAATGACAAAAAAGAAGCTCATTCCTTACCACTTACAACTTACCACTTACAACTTGTGCCGCTGGTTGCGGCACTCTTTTACCAGTTTAACTTCGCTGTAATCCAGATGTTTTACCTTCCGTTTGAACCGTTTATCACTCACTTTGGATTTTTACCATGGTTACTGCTTACTGTGCTGCAGTACTTCAAAACCCGTTCCCGGAGATCATTGGCCTGGTTTACCCTGCTCTCGTTTTTAGCCACTCCACAAGCACACGTGCCAACCGTATTTCTCGTTTACCTTATGGTGTTGGGGACTTTTCTGTTGATTCAATTGCTCAAAGGTAAGAAATTCCTGAAACCGGTTTTGGCAATTATTTCCCTGACTTTTCTCACTAACGCATTCTGGGGTTTACAGTTTGCCTGGTCAACCTATAAGAATGCCGGGACCATTGCCGATTCCAAAAACAACCAAATGGCTACTGACGAGATTTTCCTGAAAAACCGTGAATATGGGGATTTTGCAAGTACAGCCCTCATGCGTAGCTTTTCACTTGAATTTGTGCAATTTGACCATGAAGTACAAAAAAGCGATTATATGCTGGCAAGCTGGAAAAACTATATCGACCAGCCGGTGGTTAAAATCATTTCCTGGGGATTTTTTGTACTTGCTATATGCGGTCTGGTGAGTGTACTGCGGAAAAAGGAAAAATCACTGTATCCTTTTGCAGCTTTATTCATCTTTACGTTTCTGATTATCGGCAACGACATACCGGTACTATCCGTATTTTCATATGTACTGCGAACTTATGTACCCTTGTTCCACAATGTCTTCCGTTTTGTCTTTACCAAATTTTTTGTGGTCTATGCGTTCAGTTTTACAGTTTTACTCTTAAATGGCATTATGTTTCTGATACAGCTGGTAAAACAGAAATTACAACACTATGCATTGCCTATTGCAGCTGGAGTCTTAATTGTACTCTTGGGAATTTACGCGCTTCCGGTTTTTTCCGGTAACTTTTTACACCGGCAACTGCGAGTGGCAATTCCACCGGAATATTTTGAAGTTTTTAAATTTTTCCAAAACCGGCCAGTTGACGAACGGGTGGCGATCTTTCCGCTGCCATGGTACTGGGGTTGGACCCAATATCGTTGGGGTACAATCGGTTCCGGCTTTCAATGGTTTGGGATACCACAACCGACACTGGATCTGGCATTTGACCCTTGGAGCCAGCAAAACGAAAATTATTACTGGGAAATAACCCGGGCTGTAAATACTTCAGAGGTTACCCAATTTGAATCAGCGCTTGAAAAGTATCATGTCTCCTGGTTGCTGGTGGATGGTTACATCATAAATCCGGAAAAGGCGGCAGGCGCGCTTAACGTCAATTATCTGGAAAAGAGTTTGGCCACATCAAACAAAATAAGCCTGATCGCCGAATTTGGCCGGCTGAAAATTTATTTGTATAAAAACGGGGTTTCGGATTCAAAGTTCGTTTCATTGATAAATGACTTGCCCAATAGTGGACCTGCGTACATGGTAAACGATAATGACTTGGCTGCGACCGAATTTAAATCGTATACAACTGATCCAAACCAGGCTTATGATGCCTATTATCCTTTTCGTTCACTTTTTACAGGCAAAACCCAAAAAGATCTGGAATTTGCAATCGAAGACGATGCTGATTACTTGAAGTTCATGGCACAGATTCCGGAAAATGCAGCCGGTTATGAACTGAAACTACCTGCATTTCAACCGGATACATTAGTAAGCTTTGAAAAAGATAATTGGGATAATCGTGTCAATCTTTATCCTGAAGTATATTTGGACGGAAATCTTATTTACAAAGCTGATGCTTCAGAAAGTGCGTCACTAAAACTTACGCAAATCACAACCGGGAAATTGGAAGTACGCGTGCCAAAAGTATTTGGCTACTATAGTTATAACAGTGATCCGTGGAACGATTTTGACCAAAATGTACGCAGTTGCAATTTGTTTAACACGGGTGATATAAAACATGAACTTCTGTTTGAAGATGGAAGGAAAATTTTACGTCTGACCAGCGTTAACTCAAGTAATTGCGTTGATTTTAATTTTGCCTACCTACCGCTGAGATTAAGCTATCTTTTAGTTGCCGAAACCAAAAATACCACCGGCCGCGGCTTGTTTCTAAGTGTTAAAAACATGCAAACAGACCGGGTGATTCTGGATACCTACCTCGAATCAGAAAGCAACAAATCTACAAAATCATACCTGGTCATCCCACCCATGGAATCACATAGTTTGGGCTTGAGTATAAATATTGACAATATATCTGTCGGGCGTGAGCAAACAGTAAACGATTTGAAAAAACTGGCGTTATACCAGATTCCCTATGATTTTATTTCACAGATTAAGCTGGAAAAGTCTGATCTAATCATCCAATCAGTTAATTCACAGGAAATTAAGGTTAACCATAACAATCCCGCAATTTATCGGATAGATGCGCACTTAACTGTGGATTCTTCATTAATTCTTTGGCAGGGAAATTACGACGGCTGGCTGGCTCTGCAAACCACCGACTCCTTCCCTTTTTTCAAACCTGTGGGTAAACACGTACTGGTCAACAACTGGGCGAATGCGTGGCGGATTAGTTGTGGGTTATCAGTTGTGGGTTGTGAGAAAGAACTCACCACTCATAACTCATCACTCATAACTGTTTACTTGGTATTCTGGCCGCAACTGCTTCAATGGCTGGGGTTTGGATTATTGGTAATTCCGGTTATATTTTTCATCCGAAAGCGCGCCCAGTAAGTCACTCAATACTCGCGAGTGCGTCTTTGGCTGCCTGCAGATTTTTGTTATATAATACTGCCTTTTCAAACTCTGTCTTTGCCTGGTCCAGTTTCCCCTGCTGTTTATAAATCTCTCCGCGGATCAGGTACAGTTCTGAAAATGCCCGGTTGTGGTTGGTCAAAACTTTATCAATAATTGTAAATACCCGATCGTAATTTTTCAAAGCTACGTACGCCTGAATCGGTTCGATTTGATACCAGAGGGTCCGGAAAGGCAACCGGTTTTCAACTTTTTCAAATTCCGCCGCTGACTGAGTAAAATCACCGGTGTGATACAAGGCAACTGACAGATTAAACTGCGCATACAGATCACCGGGGTTATCTTTTAATTGTTGTTGGGCACTTTTCACTGCATTCATCCAAGCTACCCGTTCGTCTGCTTCGACACCAAGAATTGCAGTCACCAGATTTTCCTTTTCTTTCGGAACTAACACCAGATATTCAAAATTGTAGGGTTGCCATAACTGTCTGTACTCATCGTAACTAAACCATAAATTTTTACCCTGCAGCGAATCATCCTGAAACAGTTCGCCAGTTGCCTCGTCATACCCTTTCACCACCCGGTAATGCCCGATATCATCGTCAGCATGTAACAGTGTCCGGGTTATGACCGGCACATCCGCAGCAATCAACTGCTTAAGCCTGTCAATGGTTCCATTAGGCCGGTGAAACGCAACTAAACCATACTCCTGAGCTTTTTTTGCTAATTCTTCAAGGGTCACTGACTTATCATCATTGTCTCCACCCGGAATTTGGTACGGCCGTAAGGTCTGTCCCAATTCCTGTTGGCTCACGGTAATGCCAAAATGAGATAAGGCCATGGAAAGCGCTGCCGGACCGCAGTTATTAAAGGTTTGAAATACCTGGGTACCACCGGGTAATGCTTTGTGCTGGGGAATTTGCGGCAGGACAATTGGTGTGGCAGCTGGTTTGGGACTCGGCAATAATTGACCAAATGAAACCGGCGAAGGGCTTGCAATTGAGGGAAGATCTAGTGTCCGCAGCTGAGGCATAATCAAACCCACTCCCAGATACAGAAGTCCGGCTAAAGCGAAAAAAATCAGGGCAATAATTAGTAAGAAATTTTTCATATTAATTATTATTCTTGCTCGAGTGGAATCGAGAGCTGCAAGCAAGTTCTCGACCAGCTCGAACCAGAAAATTTTACCTGCGAACCAACCATACCTACACAAATTTAACGGGATTGCCGCGCCTTCACTTTGTTTCGGCTCGCAATGACATTTTTACTAACTGCTTACCGCCTACGGCTTACTACCTGTTTCCAGACACGAAATAATCCCCTCTACCAGTCCCTGCGCCGGAAGTTCGGGTTGCCCTGTAAATTGAAGTCACTCATCAGTAGAGTTAAGTAGAAATTTAAAGTATCGTTCCAACGCAGGCATTAAAAGTGCTATTCCATGTACAGTATAAATTGTAGGGCGGTTGTCTGCATTCCCAATCCGTGTGGGCAATTTTACAATCAACTTTTCCGGCCACCGCACAAACGTCACTAAATATCTTTATGTAGCTGCAGGTACGCGGCCCGGTTAATTGACATTGATGGCACTGATTATTAATATTTTGCTGCTTCCCTATATCAGTGCAGTTGCAGGGATACCTGAGATCTATCGGAGTACTTCCCATATTCGAACAGGTGGTATTTGCAATCTGTTCGTAATGGCAGGAAAGTGGACCAAACAGTTTACACTCATGACACTGAAGATTAATATCTTTTCGCTGCCTTTGCAGATCGCAATCACAAATAACTTGATCACCATAAACGAGGGCACGAATATCAAATGAACCGCTTTGAAAAAAATAAGCCAGTATTGGTACCAATGTAATAATAAAAAACAGCAGTATGCCAATTTGCAACTGATTATTTCGAAAATAAACTTGCCAATATTTGAAGAAGTGGCGAATTGTCCAACTGGTTTTAGCCATACACCTTAAAGAAATGATCTACTTGATCAAAGCGTAGGCTTTTCGCTAATTGCTGTCAAGATGTCGAGGTATTAATTCCAGTGGCTGACAATAAATCCGAAGTCGAGCGCGTTAATCTTTGAGTCAGTGACCAGATCGCAACTAAAGGTACTGCAACTGCCGCTGCCCAACCAGTTCGATAGCAGTAATTTGAGATCAGCTCCATTTACGGATCCATCATGATTTACATCACCGGGAACCGGTAGCGGAGTTGCAGACGGAGATGGACTGGGCGTCACAGATCCTTGCGGAGCAATTTTTACCGCCAGGTCGTCAGTCAGATTGGAGATAGTTAACGTGAGTGTCCCACTGCTATTGGTCGATTGTGAAGTGCTGGAAGTAAGGCTACCGGTGTACGTATTCCAGGTTTCTATCGTATACGTAGTATTTGGATTCATGACAAAGCTGACCGTGCCTGACTGGGAACTGCTCACCCCATTCATCACATTCCTCCAGGTATGGTCGGCATTTTGAATCCAGGCGTGGGCTTTCCGTTTACTCAAGTTTTTCTGACCAAAAACACGCAGCTTCGTGTTACTGATGGTCGCGCTCAGTGGCGCATATCCGCCTTTATTCAAATCCAGAGTTTTAACAAAATTGAAAAATTGCGTGCTGATTGCCATCCGGTTAAAACGGTTCAAATGTTCTGGATACCAGTAACCAGGAGCAAACAAAGCTCCCGGATCAAAACCTGCCCACAGTTGGTTATGATAGAAAATGCCCGGATTGGCCTGTTGTAAATCAGTAATGGGTTGCCAATTGCTGTCAGCCAGACCATTTTCACCCAAAATCGTGGGTTTACCGACGTTATCCTGAAACACCACTCCGGCCATGCTGCGGATCCAACCAGCTACATCATTGGTATAGTTGCCGTTTGCCACATCCGGATTATTACTGTATTCATGAATATCGGCATAATCAATATCGCCGAATTTGCTATTGTTTTCCCAAAATACCGGCCGCCAGCAACACCAGAATGAAGTCGTTGCCAGATGCGGATGCATATCAATCTGGTGCATATAACTCGCAAATGCCTGCGCCGTTTCCCAGTGGGGCGCAGTCCCATTGGCAACTTCATTAGGCGGACCTTCGTTATTCAGTTCCCAGGAATGAATTGCGGTTGAATATCCCCAGCGGGCTGCCAGGTACCGGTACCACTGGCGCATGAGCCAACGCGCTTTGGTATTTTCTGATTGATAATACCCGTCGCCCGTGTCTGCCCACGAACCATTGGTGAGTAAGTGATTTTGAATCCAGTCGTTTTTATCATGTACCACGTATTTAAAATTGACACCATTTAGCTCTCCCTGTTCAATCTGCCAGTCAATAAAAGCCGCCGGCCTATTTTCAACGTACGTGTGTTCGTCAGCCCGGGGATTGCG